>LQAH01000406.1_pt1 | contig 10333 bp, 15 predicted proteins | sample 1535791 | NCBI WGS metagenome assembly LQAH01 (sample SAMN04331585, study PRJNA305678) | bioreactor metagenome | isolation source: bioreactor_4 inoculated with Wadden Sea sediment 2nd replicate of a... | place: Germany:Bremen
AGTAGGAGAGCACTCGATTACAACCAATATCGGCAAGGTTTTTATGGTGGACCCCAATGTCAAGACAGTTTTTCATTCAATTTAAACGTCTTTTTTTACATTTCCGCCGGTGTCAAAAGGGTGTGCTGTGTATTCGAGGTCAACACCGTTCATTATTTCAAAATTTTTAGGGATCCACTATAGCTTCAAGAGCATAAAGACGAAATAGAAGTATTCTTTTTGCCGTCGTATTCATCGGAGTTGAATCCGGATGAGTATTTGAACTATGACTTGAAAATTGGGGTGCACAGGAAGGCTCCTGTCAAAACAAGAGAGCAATGATCGAAAAACGCGCTGTCACATTTGAGGATGCTGCAAAAGATGCCAAAATGGGTGGAAATTACTCCCGCCACCCCAAAATAGCATATGCAGCTTGATTCGGGAATTTCATTGCTGGAGTAATATCACCCATTTGGGTGATTGCAATCCTCCTTCTTTTTTATAAGTTTATCCTGGGATCGGATTCGTTCTCATCAGGATAAAGTGATTTGAAGTCTGGCACTATCTGTATTACGAGGTATTATTTGATGATCGTTCGAGGAAAATTGGTTAAAAGGTATTCAGATGTATCAATATCCGATGCGGGAGTGAGGAAGGCGATTGAATGTCATCAGCAGTTTGGTATGTTTTTTAAAATTGATGCGGATAGCCGTGAATCATTTCCCTATATCAATGGGGCGGTGAAAGGGCCAAGTACGAAAGCCATCCCTTAACTGTTCGATTTTCATTTCAGTCGGCAATCTGTGCCTTATATCCGACTGAAATTATAGCGGCCCCGTTTCGGAGCCATGAAACCGCATTAAAATTTATACCTGAGATTATAGGTTTTTTGAATGAAATCATGAACGAAGCAATGAAATCACTGCCTGCTGCAAACTTTACCGAAATCCTTCATCAGTTGTTGATATATTGAAAGTCCTGCCGCGTACAAATTGTAGAAAATGCGGATTTGCCACATGCACGGTGTTGGCGGCAATGATTCAAAAAGAAAAAGCCTTCACGGAAGAATGTCAGGATTTTGTAAGACCGGTCGTCGTGAAAACAGTTTATCCTGTTATCAGATCGGATGGAACTCTGGAATCCACTTTTTCAATCGAAACAAAACTCCCTGAATCCGAAATATTTACCGGCGTTCAAAAGGATAATCACGATTCTGAAGGAGTGAACAAAATGACGGTGCCCAGGCAACCCCTGTATGACACGCATGGAATCCGTATCCAATATGGTTTGACTGCAAGAGAAATCCAGGTGCTCCAGTGCCTCTCTGAAGGCGCATCAAATCCTGAAATATCAGGTATGCTGAACATCAGTTTTCACACGGTCAAATCCCATGTCATCCATATCTTTAATAAATTGAATGTAAATGACCGCACTTAGGCCGCGGTTTGGGCTGTGCGGAACAATGTGGTTTAAGGAAAAATAATGAGTTTGATTGATTACATGAAATGCCCGGGGTTGGAAAATACACTGGCAGTCCGTCCAGAAGAACATCCTTGTCCCGGCTGTGGACGGTGGGTGGAAATTTGGACCGATGAGCGGAAAACCCGCTGTACAAGCTGTGGGATGGTAGTGTTGCATCCAAACCCTATGCTCCCAGAAGCCGGTGATAGCGCTTTTTGTGGAGAAAACGGTGACCGACCGGGGGAACTGATACAACTGAAGGATCAGGCGATCCAAATGGGGATTTCAAAGGCCGCCTTGATACCATCGGCAAAAATACATGTAAACGCTGAACTTAGCGAGCTTTGCAGTGGGCAACCGCCCTGTGAAAATTATGGCAAGTCCATGAACTGCCCGCCGCATGTAAAAGGACCCGAATCATTTCAACATTGGCGGGATAAGAGCCCGTATTCGATTGTTTTACGAATAGATGTCCCCAGTGACATCATGTTTTCCAAAGAGAGGCGGGAATTGATGGGTTTTTGCAGGAGACTTTGGTCGTATTGGAAAAATACGCTAAAGCAAAAGGATATCCCGGGACAAAATCTTTTGCCGGCGGTTCCTGCAAAAAATCTGGTGCGATGCTTATCCGAATTGCCGGGTCGTTTCGGAAGACGGCATATGCAGGCATCCGGATAAAGCCCGTCCCTCCATGTCCGGTTTTGGGATCGACGTCACCAGGTTAATGGAATCTGCAGGCTGGTCGGATCAAACAAAAGAGCAGAAAAGGATGACGGGATCAGATGACGGACTTTGGATGGCCGGGCTTCTGCTCTTATTAAGATGAAGTTGTAACCGGCGGCTGATCCGAAATCCCGGGACAAGGGACCGTCAGCAAGATCAAAGAAAGATGCCGGGAGCGAATTCAGAGTGGCGGTAAAAAATGAAATAGATCGGATCATGGCAGTCTGAAGCTTGATCGGGGAGGCAGCGCCTGAATTTGCCACCGATGAAAAAGTCAAGTACGCTGGTGTTCTATTGGCGTTGCCGGTTTTGATGGGTCTGAATTCTCCGGAAGCCTGTAAAATGCATACTGTGCTCTCAAACGGGGATACGATGGTTTGCATCTATTTCTCAACCAATTGAATGGTTTTTCCGGATTCAACTAACGGGGCTCAAACATATTTATCGCACTCAATAATTTTTGGCTGACTTCGTTGCCTTCCAGGTTTTTCTCCCCTTGTCAAAAATGGAAAACACCAGTTTTGTCTGATCACACACCTTGCTTGAAGTATATAGTATTCGATTGTCGTCATATTCACCTCCTTCCTTTTTTTATGATCCCGGTTAAATCTTAAGAAACGTTATTTAACCGGGATCTGCCGTTTTTACTGCTGAGAATGGTACCACTCGGCAAATTCTTTAAATCCCTGTTCATTGCTGATTTCCGGAGAATAGTTCAGTTTTCCCCGGGCTTTGTCTATCGACATTGTCATTGATTTGGCCATATAACCGACCGACCAGCGGGTTAAAGCCGGTGTTTTATTGCCAAAAGGCAGGAAGCTGGCCATCTCCATGACCCCGGCCATTGTTTTAGCGACCGGTTCCGGTACGTTTTTAGGGTTAAAAGACCGTCCAAATATTTCCAGCACCTTACCAAACCATTCCTTAATGTTTATCGGATCACCGTTGGTAATGTTGTAAGCCTCATTCCAGGCATCAGCCGGTGCAGCCAGACACAATTCCACGGCACGGAGAAAATTACCCACATAGGTAATATCCACCAGTGCCTGGCCACCATTAATTAAGGGGAACTTCTTTTTTCAGATAGCTTCAGAATACGGGGCACAATGGTATTGTCATAACGGCCGTAAACCGCCCGGGGGCGAAGCACAATGGTTTTATCCCCCTGCTGTCCAGCGCCAGAAGATTCTTTTCAGCGATCAGTTTAGTCTTTCCGTAGCTGAACTGTCTTTTCGGAAAAGGATCGTTTTCTGCAATATCAAACCGGTCGCAGCCATTAAAATAGATACTCGGCGTTGAAATAAAGATAATTTTGTTTATGCCATGCTCCAGGCAGGCACGGATGACATGGCGGGTGCCAAGCACATTAACGGAATAAAAATCTGTATACCTGCCCCAATCCCCGGTTTTGCCGCACAGTGAATCACGCAGTCTGCAGGTGAGAACACCTCCTTTAGCTGTTGATAATCCGTAACATCCGCTTTATGGAAGACGATGCCTTGTTGACGAAGTGCTTTCCCATTTTCGGAAGAACGGCCGGTGGCCGTAATTGACAAACCTTTCCGGTGGAAATATTCGGATAAATTCCTACCCAAAAAACCCGTAGCACCGGTGATGATCAGTTTCATGAAATCTCCTTGATTTACATCCATCACAGCTTCCTTTTTTTTATAAATCGTTTCTTTAACTGCTTGGGCTTTGTTTTTCGCCCATCCATCCGGCCAGTAACGGACGGCCATTTGCTTATAGCCCATTGTCCCTCCAGCGGCTGACCGTTACAATATAATTATGTGGTTGAGTCAGGGGATTGACCCCCAGGGATTAATGTGAATTTTTGAATATAAAAAAATGACATATTTGTGCTTCCCGGGTGCCGATAAAAATGTCATTCACAGACGAATGTGTTCGGATATTGAGACAATCGCTCAAGTTTCTTGTTAAAATTTGAATACTCAACGAATGGCTTTTAAATGCTCTTTCAAAGCCACTCTGTTGGTCTGAGAGGTCAATACAGTAAAATCATGATTAACATTTCCGTACAGATTGGCATTTATATCCGCATACAGAACTGGCCTTGTGCACTCAAAATTCACTTGTTTCAGATTAATATGCCTAATGTTTCGATTAGTATTTGTATGAAAATAGATGATTTTATTTGCTATATCATAAACAATACACCATTGGGTTTTTGATTGGCGTTGCCAGTGAGCCGGTGCAGTATTTCCAAAGGAGCGTAGAGATATCTTTCAAGAATTTGAAACGTATTCTCTACAATGGATCCGTCTGGGCCTGACCACTCTGTGTTTTGATGGGCCAACAGGTGGGATGCTTTTAGAAATCTGCCGATCGGAATATTGCCGTATGGGCACTCTTTTTTGCCAGGCCCGTTATTGAAAAAGCCAGCGGCTTTTATCAACATGGAATATGGTTCGTGATTCACCAGTGCTCTAACTGGTAGAGAGGCTTGATGATAAACCACACAGTTATGGTCAAGATATTCGATAACAGCGCAATCTCCCGAGCGATCGGCAAATAAAAAATGTATGCCCCAGCCGTCAGAGACGGGTCGGATCCTCACCAGTTGATCACTTTGAATCACGTCTTTTACCGAACGATGACTGTCCAGCTGATATTGGAGCCATTGCTTCATAAAAATGGAAGGGCGGTCATCAGAATTCGGATATTGTGTCTGAGGAAGCTGGAGTGTACAGCCCACCAGTCCGGCCTCATTCATTCCTCCCCAGGGCCAATCACACCCAAACAGATTAAATGTAATGTTTCCATATCGGGCTTTCCATTTTGCTGGGTTCAAGATTTTGTTGGGATCTGCGACAGCGGTTTTTCCCGCCCCGCGTTTATTGATAAAAATAAGACCATTCCCTGTCGGCCAGTCCAGGTTGGCCCCGACCACGGATCTGTCGTTTTCCACAATATTTATCGCCGAACAGGGGGAAGCCGCAGGTGCAACCGCCAGAAAAAAGAATACAGTCATGATGATAAAATGTTTGATGCCCATTTTTATGATCTATATTTGAAAGAGAAATCGGTCATTATTTGTATTGTTGGTGGCCACAGTTTTGGGAAATCAAGCCCATGCCCCAATCAGGTTGAATGCGTATTTCCGATTCAGGAACCGCCCGGGCTATTGCACGGCCATGGCCGACCCGGGATAAAGGGTCTGTTACTCCATGCATCACCAAGGTCGGTCTCTGAATTGTTGACAACCGTTTTGTTCTGCATCCATCAGCCAGCATGGCGACATTTTGCCGGAGAACCCATGGGGATAATAACAACGGTCGTAGCTTGCAGCCGCTATTTCTGCACGGCATTGTGCATCATAAAAAGGAGACCCGCCTGAAAGGGTTTGAGATATTGAAACTGAGTGGTCAATATAACCGGTACGGGAATCTGGAGGAGGTAATGCCATTGCGTTCAGAACTTCTGTGCGTGGCGGGGGTAAGGTACGGTGTCCCGCGCTTGACCCCATGCAGACCATACCACAGGTACGTTCAGGAAATAAAAATGACATGTTTTGAGCAATCATGCTGCCTAATGAAAATCCACAGATATGAGCTTTTTCTATTCCGAGTCTGTCAAGCAGGCCAACTACGTCATCTGCCATGTCCTGAAACGAATCTGGCGCATCAATGGGGTCTGCGTTAAAATAGGCATCCCAGGCTTGAAATACATCAGCTATCTCCAGTTCACCGAATTTTGTTGAAAGCCCCGTATCTGTGTTGTCAAAACGAATCGCGAAGAATTTATTATCCGCAAGCATTTCAAAAAAGGGCTTCAGCCATGCAATCATTTTTTCCCCAAGGCCCATAATCAGGATTACAGGCGTATCGCCTGGTCGTCCAAATGTGTCATAAGCCATTTCAACGGAATCCATTTTTGCCATCATGATTTTTCCCTTAGTGATCCTTATGAATGATTATCACTCCCATTCGGGTTCTGCAATCAAGATATCAGTAGAGTGTGATTGATCATCAGGGCTTTTTTTAAAGATTCTTTTTTTAGTCCTTTCGAATCAGTTTAAGATTTCTAACCGGAATAACCCGGTTTCCGGTTGTATCGGATTTGTGGCGCTACATACGTCCGCCTGATCCGTTCAATTAGGCATCATTACGCATGGGATCGGATCAGCCTGAAATCCCTTTTTAAAGAAAATTATCACATACAAAAAGTGAATCATCCCCCATTTGGGTGATTCTATCTTGCCCAGCAAGAATCTATTGACAACATAGATTGGCTGAATAAAAATCGAAACAAGAGGGTTAAAGATAAGACTCGCCGGCTTTAAACCGGCAGTCAATCGGGACAGGAGGTAACCCTCCTCATCCGCAGAACTATTCAAATCCGCTTTATTTAGTGTGCCGGTATCTTTTTCCGGATGCTGCTGAATGAGACCTTTGCACATAAAAATCATGGAGAGCATTGCATTTTTATCCAGAGTTCCGGTGATGATCGACGGAGAGCGGGTCGTTCTTCAGATGCGAATTTATAAACCCGGCAAAAAGGGAAAACGTGCTACACTGGTTTTGAATTATGGTTCAACCGGATCTGTGGTTTCCGGCCGTTTGAGCCTGCCGGCATCCCTGAGGATGCTCAGCAGGCTTTCAGACAGGTTGAGGGTGATGAAGATCATTGGGGGGCCAGGTTGAATTTTTCCAGGGTGTCTTTGGTGGGGATGCCGTTTTCATCCCAGCCCCGGGCGGCATAATAGGTATCCAGCCCCAGTTCGTCGCACACCCAGTTGACATGGGCCACGGCATGGATGTCGGACAGCTCGCAGTTGCTGCCCACCAGGGCCAGGGTTTCGTATTCCGGGCCTTCCACATATTTGTTGTCCTTTCCGGTTTTGGCCAGCCCGTACTTGCCGCAGGGGATGGGTAGGAAAAACACGCCTTGTCCGTGATTTTCAATTCGTCAAGGATGGCCTTGCCGTTGATCTGATCGGCATAATCGCAGTGGGAGGTGGCAAAGTTGCGGGCGGGCAGGGCTCCCACATCATTGCACCAGTTGGTGATGCCGGCGGTGCCTTCCGGGGCCCAGCCTGTGAACCCGGGTTTTTCCCGGCAGGCCGCATAGGTCTGTTTGCCTTTTTTCAAAAGCCCTTTTGGGTCGAACACGGGGATGTTTTTGGTACCGTGGACGGCAATGGCTTTGATGTGGTTGGAGCCTAAGACGGTGCCGATGCCGGTGCGGCCGGCCTGGCGCCCGAAATCATGGGAAATGCAGGCAAAGTTGACCATGCGTTCCCCGGCCTCTCCGATGGTCAGAATCTGGAATTCCTGCCCCATGCCGGTTTTCAGAATCTCTTCCACCTCTGTGGAGCCTTTGCCCCACAGATGGGATCCGGAACGGATTTCCACGGTGTCATTGTCAATGAAGAGATAGGACGGTTCCTTGGCCCGACCGGTCAATATGGTGACGTCATAACCGGCGTATTTCATGGTGACCACGAAATGTCCCCCATGTTGCTGTCGCCGTATCCGCCTGTGGCCGGAGTTTTGGCCGCGAAATGGGTCTTCCCGGCCGCCGGCAGAGACAGGCCGCTCAACGGCCCCATGGCGATGACAAACCGGTTTTTCGGCGAAAGGGGATCCCCGTCCGCTGATAAATTCGTCCTCCCATTCCTGCTTCAAGGGGGTCCTTTTTAATGGTTCCGGTGCTCAGATCGATTCTCAGCATGTGTCCAGCGTATCCATATAACATGATCTTCCTCCTTTTCTTTCTAATTGAAGCTCAGTGCCTCCCGGGGACACACTTCCACACACTGCCGGCAGTTGATGCATTTGTAGGGCAGGCCATTTTCATTCTCCTTGGCTGTTGAATTATTGACCCCTTCGTACTTATTGAAAACCTTATCATGTTTTGGTCAGGGAAGTATAACGCATTGTTTCATGAACCGATATGAGCAGGATTCATTCCTGCCATGAATATGGCAGGCCGGGGAGATGGCGGTGGATCAGGCCATGCCTTTTTGCGGTAGGTTCGCATCAGGGTCCGGTCCAGGATGAAAAACAGGAGAATGGGCAGCACCAGGAAGATCAAGGTCAGCAATGCCGCCAGTGACCGGTTGGAAGAGGAGAGCAAAGGCATCAAAAACCCAGTAAACGAGGGCACCGCCCCCCCACCCATGAGAAACACCAGAAAGTATTCGGAAAACGCCACCAGAAACACCACACTGCCGCCGGCAATCACGGCCGGCACCAGCAGCGGCAGCTCCACCTGCCAGAAAATCGCCACCGGGCCGGCTCCCAGGTTACGGGCACAGGTGCTAAACTCTTGTCCCATGGTCTGGAATCCCGCCACTAAGGCCCGGAACATGTAAGGGTAGCTGAACAGGGCCAGGATCAGGACCACACCGGCTACGGTGTCGGCCAGAGACAGCTTGATGAACACCAGATGCAGGCTCATGGCAAAAGTCATGGGCGGTACCAGGGCCGGTGTGAGCAACAACGCTTCCAGCAGCCGTTTTCCGGCAAACGGGTGCCTGGCAAAGGCTGCGGCCGGGGTCAGACACATGATCAAGGTGACGAACACTGTGGCCAGGGAATAGAAAAAGGAAGAGGCCAGGGAGGAAACAATCTGATCCCGGTGAGTGATCAGAAACTCGATGCCGGCAATGGAAAACCGTTCCGGCCATAAATCCGGAAACCGCCACCCCGGGGCCAGGCCCACCAACACCAGGATGCCGGCAGGCAGGGCGAACAGGATCACCAGCGCCAGCAGGGTCAGCATGTGGGGAATGGGGCTGTTTTTTTTTCACAGTTTTCTGACCCCGCTTTCCAGGCGGGTGACTGTTCTGGAATAGGCGATGATGAACACCACAGCAAAAAAGAACATCAGCGTCAGGATGACCATGGCTTCGGGCCGCCTGGCCAGATCATGCTTGAAATAAAGGTTATAGACATTCAGGCTGAGCATGCCGGGCCGGCTTTCGCTTAAGATGTAGGGGATGTCAAAGGCCCCGAAACTGTATAGAAACAGAATGATGAAACTGGTGTGTATCGCCGGGGCCAGCCGGGGCAGCACAATAGTAAAAAATCCGGCATCCGGATGCCCCGAGCATGGCAGCCGTCTGGATCTGTCGGATATCGAACCGCACCAGCAGTGCCAGAATCAGCAGCATGGCAAAGGGAGTGCCCTTCAGGGTATAGGCCAGGACCATGCCCACGCCCCAGCCCGAATACATCACATTGGGGAATTCATGCAGGGAATGGATCAGGCCCAGGTGCCAGGCCGCAGAAGCCAGGATGCCCGATCGGCTCCAGAACACCAGTACCACGAACGCCACGGCAATGTGGGGCAGGATCAGCGGGATCTTGTACACCAGGGCCGTTCCGGCCAGGGCCCTGGGCAGCTGCCAGACCCGGTAAGCCAGAAAGGTGCCCAGGGCCACGGAGCCGGCAGCGGAGGCCAGAGCCACCCCTATGGAAAATCCAAAGGAAGCGAAAAAAGAGGGGTCTGACAGGATCACGCCATAAGCCGCCAGAAACGAGCCGGAATGGGGAAGGGGGTGAAAACGCCGAAGGACTGGCACACGGTCAGAAACACCCCGCCGCAGAACAGCACGCCAAAGGGCAGCAGCAGGGGGCTGAGTCGAAGTATCAGCCCCGGGGTGACTTGACGGCTTCCTGGGTTACCTGTCCAGGACATGGGTTTTCCAGTCCTGCTCCAGGGCTTCGAGATAGGGAGCCGGGATTTCCGGGACAGCGGTTTTGGCCAGAGTTTCCGGTGTCAGGGTGGCGGCGCCTAAATCCACGGAGTCAAACCGCTGCCGGTTCGATGCACTGAGCCGGTTCAGATCCAGAACCGGAAAATCCCCCAGTTCTCCGGTATAAATTTTGACACCTGGGCATCCACGGATACCAGAAAATCAGCCAGCACCATGGCTCCGGCCTTGTTGGGGGCGTTAAAGGGAATGGCTGTGAAATGAGTGTTGAAAATGGCCCCGTCTTTCAAGACAAAGGTTTTGACAGTCTCCGGATAGCTGCCGTCGATGATCATATTCTGGGCATGGGGAGGGTGATAGGACATGCCCAGAGCCACCTCGCCCCTGGCAAACAGGGTGTCCAGGAATGCACTGTCCCTGGGATAGGTGTTTCCTCTCTGCCACAGGAACGGCTGGATGTCGTTGAGCCATTCCCACAGCAGCGGCGCA
>LQAH01000407.1_pt1 | contig 10314 bp, 16 predicted proteins | sample 1535791 | NCBI WGS metagenome assembly LQAH01 (sample SAMN04331585, study PRJNA305678) | bioreactor metagenome | isolation source: bioreactor_4 inoculated with Wadden Sea sediment 2nd replicate of a... | place: Germany:Bremen
GACATTTTTTCATCTCATTAAGTTAAAAAGGGTATATATGACAAAAGATTTTCGTTAAAAAGCACTATTATTTCTGCACTAAGCCTACTCATTATTATTCTAATTATTGGGAAAACTATGCAGGAAGGATAAAGCTGATTATCATAAAAAATAAGCCGTCCTTCACAGGGCGGTTTTTTTTTACCCTAAGGAGAAAAATTATGGATCAAATTTATATTTTTGATACAACTTACGGGATGGAGAACAGTCACCCGGCGCATCTATGTCTATTGAACAGAAATTTGAAGTAGCAGTTCAGCTTGAACGGCTCGGTGTTGATGTTATTGAAGCAGGATTCCCTGTTTCTTCACCATTTCAGTTTAAAGCATGTCAGCAGATATCTGAAAAAATTAAAAACAGTACAGTAACTGCTCTTGCACGTACAGTAGAAAAAGATATAGATGCAGCAGCTGAAGCAAATTGCTAAAGCAGCTAATTCACGAATTCATACCTTTATTGCGACTTCACCTATACATATGCAGTACAAGCTAAACAAATCTCCTGAAGAAGTTATTGAGATGGCTGTAAAAGGGGTAAAGTATGCAAGAAACAAAGCTGCTGAGGTTGAGTTTTCCCCGGAAGATGCATCAAGAAGTGAACTTGATTTTCTCTACAGAATAATTGAAAAAGTTATTGATGCCGGAGCAACAATTATTAATATTCCCGATACTGTTGGATATGCAATACCTCAGGAAATCGGATCCTTTATTAAAAATATCAGAAGCAATGTTCCTAATATTGATAAAGCAGTAATATCAGTACACTGTCACAATGACCTTGGTCTTGCTGTTGCAAATACAATTGCAGCAATTGAAAACGGCGCAAGACAGGCTGAAGTAACAGTTAACGGAATCGGAGAACGGGCCGGAAATGCTGCTCTTGAAGAACTAATTATGACTTTAAATGTCAGAAAAGATATGCTTCCATACACAACAAATATAAAGCAGAAGCATATCTATAATTCATCAAGACTTATTTCAAATATAACAGGTCTTAATCTTGCAAGAAATAAACCTATTGTAGGTGAAAATGCTTTTGCCCATGAATCCGGAATACATCAGGACGGTTACTTTAAAAACAGGGAGACTTATGAAATTATGTCACCTGCTTCAATCGGAAGGGACAAAAGTGAAATAGTTCTCGGCAGACATTCAGGCCTCCATGGTTTTAAAAAACGTATTGAAGAACTGGGCTTTCAGCTTTCAGAAAATGAAATACAGAATATATACAAAAAATTCCTCTATATTGCAGACAGGAAAAAAGAAGTATTTGATGATGATCTCATTACAATTGTTACTGATGAACTGGGAATGGAATCATCAATTTATAAACTTGATTATTTCAATGTAATTTCCGGAAATACATCTGTACCGACAGCAACTGTAAGAATACTTAACAATGATAAAAGTCTTGAGGAAGCTTCAACAGGCGATGGTCCTGTAGATGCAATATTCAATGCAATAGAAAAAAGCAATTGGAATAAAAGCTGTACTGAAAGAATTTAAAAGTCGGTGCTGTAACTTCCGGTAAGGATGCTCTGGGTGAAGTATTTGTATCAATCGAAATTGACGGAAACAAGCTTAAAGGACGGGGATCATCAACAGACATACTTGAAGCATGTGCTATTGCATATGTTAATGCAATGAATAAAACAAAATATCTATAAAGGGAGAGATTATGAAAAAATAGACCTATATGACACAACACTGCGTGACGGTATGCAGGGTATTGAAATTAACTTTACCCTTGCAGATAAAATTAAAATTGCTCACAAGCTTGATGATTTAAAAATTGACTATATTGAAGGAGGCTTTCCTTTAAGCCAATAAAAAAGAAGCAGCATTCTTTGACCAGATTAAAAAAGAAAAATTCTCTCATGCGAAAATTGTTGCATTCGGGTCTACAAAAAAACCCAGGATTAAAGCATCTGATGACAGCCATTTAAATGCACTCCTGGGAGCTGAAACAGAAAATATAATAATTGTTGGAAAATCATGGAAAGCACATGTTGAAAAAGTTATAAAAACAACAGATATTGAAAATCTTGATATGATTTCTGAATCAATAGAATATTTAAAGAAAAACGGCAGAGAAGTATTTTTCGATCTTTGAGCATTTTTTGACGGATTCAAGGATGACAGTGAATATTCAATAAAAGTATTAAAGAGAGCTTCTGAAGCAGGAGCAAAGCACTTGTAATCTGCGATACAAACGGAGGAGTACTTCCTTCTGAAGTAATATCAATAATGCAGCAGCTACCGGTTGATGAATTAGCGCCTATAGGTGTTCATTATCATAATGACTGCGGAACTGCTGTAGCTAACTCCCTTCTCTCTCTGGATTACGGAGCTGTGCATATTCAGGGTACTGTAAACGGATGGGGAGAAAGATGCGGTAACGCAAATCTCTGTACAATTGCGCCTAATATTTCTCTTAAATCCGAATATACCGCAAGTATTGATTCTGAAATACAGCATATAACATCACTTTCACGTTTTGTTTATGAAAAGCAAATATAATTCCGGAAAAAGACAGCCCTATGTCGGAGAGGCGGCATTCAGCCATAAGGCAGGCCAGCATGCAGATGTTATTGAAAAAGCATCTGAGCTTATGGAACATATTGACAGTAAAATGGTTGGTAATACACGGCATATTCTTCTTTCAGAACTTTCCGGAAAATCAACAATTGTCAATAAGCTGAAAAAATACGGGGATTTTGATAAAAGCAGCCCTGAAGTTAAAAAACTTATAAATGTTCTTAAGGAAAAGAAGAATCCGGATATGAATATGAAGCAGCAGAAGCATCTTTTGATATCCTTATAAGAAAATAATGGGAATGTATAAACCTCTTCTCAATCTTAATAATTATCATCTTGAATCCTTTAAAACAAGTACTATTCAGAGTAAAACTGTAGGGCGTGTTTTATGGAATCGGAAGGCATGAATATGATGGGAGCTGCTGTAGGTGTAGGTCCTGTAGATACACTTGATAAGTCTTTAAGAGATGCACTTGAACCTCAGCACCCTTTTCTTAAGAAAATAGCTCTGGTGGACTTTAAGGTGCGAATCCTCGACCCTCAGTCCGCATCAGCAGCCAAGGTAAGAGTATTTGTCACTACTTCGGACCACGAAAGAGAATGGGACACAGTAGGAGTTTCTGAAAATATTATTGAAGCATCATGGGAAGCTCTTATAGACAGTTTCGATTACTACTACAACAACTTCAACAGTATTCAGTAAATCATAAGAAAGTTGACAGGATATTTTAATCAGCTGCCTGTTTAGACCGGCAGCTGATTTTTTTTGCTAAAACTGATTTACCTGGTATCTGGGGACGGAGGATTACCTTATTCCTGCTGAACTGACGGGGACGGAGGATTGGGACAGCAGGGGACGGAGGATTGCGATTCTATATCCGGCAGTTAACAGATGATTGCCTGGCATGGTGATTTAAAATCACTTACCAGGACTTTTACAGAGTTTTTCGGGGGACGGAGGATTAGAGATAACTGCTGACCGTATAGGCCAAAAACCGTTCAGCTTAAAACTGAACGGTCAGCACAACAGCCCGAGAAGGACTTGAACCCTCAAAACGAGAACCAGAATCTCGCGTGTTGCCAATTACACCATCGGGCTATAGACTTAAAAATGAAAATGATTCTAAAATCAGTTCATTTTAAGGAACTGAACAAGCAACCAGAAGGTCAACTGTTCTGTTCGAAAATAAAAATACATAAATATCATATTTATGTCAATACAAAATAAAAACTAATTTAAGCAATTTATAAAACTGCTTTCAGCCGTATAATTGCTGCTCAAAATACAGATTCTTCAAATAAAAACATTTATTTTCAGATTTTTCTTTTAATTACTCATGTTCATAATTTATTATTGTTTTTACTTTATAATCATTAAGAACTTTATCGTAGTTAAGAAAAGGCAGACCGACAAGAGCAAATATTTCATCAACTTTTCCGCCGCTTTCAGATATTAAGTCGCATGCTGCTTTTATAGTACCGCCAGTTGCAATCAGATCATCTACAACAAGATATACATCATCACTGCTGACATCGCATTTCTGGACTTCTACACTGTCTTCGCCGTATTCAAGTGAATAGCTTTTTTATAAGTTTCACCCGGAAGTTTCCCTGCTTTCCTGATAAGAACAAGTGGAAGATCCATTCTGTCAGCAAGAGGGGCTGCAAAAACAAACCCCCTTGCTTCAACAGCTGCTATTTTTGTTACTCCGCTGTTTTATAACGCTCTTCCATTACATCGATACAGTAAGTAAATGCTTCCGGATTTGAAAGAACGCTTGTAATATCATAAAAAAGAATTCCCTCTTTAGGAAAATCCTTAATTTTACGAATTGCCCGTTAATATCATAATTATGGTTCATATCTCCCCTATTTTATCAATGCAAATATTCTCTTCTGATATTAAATTATATAATATGTTTATTTTAAATAAAACAACTCTAAATATTTTTATCTAAGCCATATACCTACAGCTTCAGAAAAACCGCAGTCATTATTTGAACCGACTACAGTAAAAAACTTTTTTTAAAAATCCTTCGGTGCATTTGCTACAACAAAACTGTTGCTGCCGCCCCATTTAAGCATATCTATATCATTATAATCATTACCAATCACCATAACATTTTCCCGGCTGATATTTATATCACAGCATATCTTCTGAGCTGCTTTAGCTTTCGATACTTCACGGGGAAATATCTCAATCCAGAGTGATTTTCCGTCTATCGGAGATGTTGCTCTTATTACTTTCATTTCCGGCAGCCTGTTTTCAAGTCTGAGGTGTATTTCCTTTGGATCTTCATTGTCTTTTAAATTTATAATTACAACAAACTGTGTAGCATTTTCCAGATTAAATATCTCTTCGCAGCTTCCTTCAAGACAATAGTCCTTATAAATACTGCAGCGCCTTTCAAAATCTATATTCTCAGATTTATTATTTTTAAAACGGAAGAATCGGTGATTTTCCGGTATTTCCCGGTGAAGCATGAAATCATATCCGGATTCATCAAGTATTCTATATATTTTCATAATTTCAGCTGACGGAATAGAAATACTACGAATAATTTCCTTTGTTTTCCAGTTAATAATACCGGCGCCGGAAGAAAATATAAGATAATCAATAGGAAAATCTTTTTCCAAAACCTTATTTGCTGAAAATGATGATCTTCCTGTAGCTATAACTCTTTTAATTCCTCTTTCACCCAGGTTTACAAGCGTTTCATAATCTGTTCTTTTAACTTTTTTTCATCGCTGAAAAGAGTACCGTCAAAATCGGTAACAATCATTTAGAATGTTTCATATTCAAGTACTTTAAGCTGCTGTGGAAGTTCTGCAATTACTCTTTCAAACATTACACCGTTACGCCTGGGAATGTTGTATCCGTAGCTTGTTTTTATTGCAAGAGAAAGAAAACTCACTGCCTTATTCATTGCCATCGGCAGACTGTCCCCGTTAAGAACAGCGCCTGTTAATACACTTGTAAAAATATCTCCAGTTCCCGGATAATATGCATCTATAAAATTATGCTCCATTTTCCAGAAGCAGTTATTATTCCTCTCATAGGCAATAACACTCATTCTGCTGTTGTTTTCAGGAACGCTTGTTATTACAACCTTATCAGGGCCCATATCTGCAAGCTGCTTAAGAATATTTTTTCTATCATCAACTGTATCAAGCTTTACCTCTTTACCTCTCAGCATCGAAGCTTCTGTAATATTCGGAGTAATAATATCAGCCATGGATACAAGTGATTTCATGCCGCTTATAATCTGCTCATCAATTGTATCGTAAGATTCCCCGTTATCACCCATAACAGGGTCAACAACAACAATCTGTCTTTCCTCTTTGAAATATCGTATAAAATCCTCAATCAGGGAAATCTGTTTGCCTGATCCGAGAAATCCTGTATAAACAGCATCGAATTTTATATCCAGCTTTTTCCAGTGAGAAATAATTTTCTCCATGTTGTCTGTACAGTCTTCAAAGGAATAATCAGAAAAACCGCTCGTCTGTGTTGACAGCAGAGATGTGGGTACAGGACATACCTGAATTCCCATAGCTGATAAAATCGGAATAGCAACTGTGAGCGAAGCTCTGCCATATCCGGATAAATCATGTATTGCCGCAACTTCCATAACCGGTTTATTCATTTTTATTTCCTTTTTAATATAAATATTTACTGATTCAGGGAAATACTGATCATGATATCCCGATCTTCTTACCCTGAATTAATTGCTGTCAGTTTTTGAGCGCATTTATAGGAGCCGGAATCCTTCCTCTTCTTTTTATAAAAACTTCACTCGATGCATTATGTATCTTCATTACAGGCGCTCTGCCAAGCAGTCCGCCGAATTCAACCATTTCCCCGACTTTTTTTACCGGGAACGGGAATAACTCTAACAGCTGTTGTTTTCTGATTTATCACACCGATTGCAGCTTCATCTGCAATAATAGCAGACAAAGTCTCAGCTGATGTGTCGCCGGGAACTGCAAACATATCAAGTCCTACCGAACACACGCATGTCATAGCTTCAAGTTTATCAAGTGATAAAACATCAGCGTTAACTGCATCTATCATACCTCTGTCTTCGCTTACAGGAATAAAAGATCCGCTCAAGCCTCCGACATAGGAGGAAGCCATAGAGCCGCCCTTCTTGACTGCATCATTTAACAGTGCAAGCGCTGCTGTTGTACCGTGAGTTCCGCAGGTCTCCAGTCCCATTTCCTCAAGAATATGAGCTACACTGTCTCCTCTTGCAGGTGTAGGCGCAAGAGAAAGATCGACTATACCGAAATTTATTCCAAGTCTTCTAGATGCTTCCCTTGCTGCAAGTTCTCCAACCCTTGTTATTTTAAAGCAGCTTTTTTAATTGCTTCTGAAACATGTCCGAAATCTGCATCAGGGCCGATCTTCTTAATAGCATTCTGAACAACACCGGGTCCGCTTACACCAACATTTATTGCAGCTTCACTTTCACCTACTCCGTGAAAAGCACCAGCCATAAAAGGATTATCTTCCGGGACATTTGAAAAAACAACAAGCTTTGCACATCCTATTGCTTCTCTGTCTTTTGTAAGTTCCGCAGTTTTTTATAATATGGCCCATTTCCGCAACTGCTTCCATATTTATTCCGGCTCTTGTTGTTGCAATATTTACCGAGGAACAGACTTTATTTGTTTCTGAAAGAGCCCGGGGAATAGAGGAGATCAGTATCCTGTCCCCTTTTGAGAAACCCTTGTGAACAAGAGCTGAAAAACCGCCTATAAAATTAACACCGCATGTATCTGCTGCTCTATCAAGTGTTTTTGCATATTCTACGTAATCTGTATCATCTGAAGCGCCTGCAACAAGAGATATGGGAGTGACAGAAATTCTTTTATTAATAATAGGTATTCCGTACTCCCGCTCTATCTGTTCACCGGTTGCAACAAGATTTTCAGCTATCCGTGTAATTTTTTCATATATTTTTTCCCGTGATTTAGCTCCGCTGCTGTCTGCACAGTCGAGAAGAGAAATTCCAGCAGTAATTGTTCTGATATCCAGGTTTTCCTCGTCTATCATACGTATTGTTTCAATTATTTCTGAAGTTTTCAGCATTTTTATATTTCCTTTGATGTTCATTTTTAATTTTTTTTTACAATTTAAAAATAAGTATTTTATTTTAATTCCTTCTGTCTTTAATTCTGATTAAAAAAGCTGTACTGCCAAATTTTAAAAAAGCTGTACTGCCAAATTTAAAAAAGCTGTACTGCCTGATTTAAAAAGCTGTACTGATAATTCTATATTCCTTCTTAATATACTGTAAAAATCTATATCCTATGCATGGAATGAAATATATCTTCATGCTGCATTCTTACCTGAACATTAAGCTCTTTTCCGCGTTCCTCAAGAGACAGAACAACATCATGAAAACTTATATTTGATTTTTCAAAATCAAACAAGCATAATCATTGTAAAAATATCCTGCATTGTAGTCTGTGTAATATCAAGAATATTGATTCCAAGCTCTGCTAGTTTTGCAGTAACTCCTGCAATAATACCTGTTTTATCTGCTCCCAGAACTGTAATAATAGCTCTGTGTGATTTATTTTCTACCATCTGTATTTTTTCCCCTTTTTAAGAGCTTCTGAAATATCTTTTTTCATTTCCAGAGCTGCTTCTGATGTAATTTTTTTATAGTCTTTACCGATGCCTTTATTCATCCAGGAATAGATTATTCCCCTCGAAGAATTGATAACAGCGCCTCTTCCATCTTTATTAAAACAGTTAACAGCAGCATCTGCAGTTCCCCCCTGTGCACCGTAACCGGGAACCAGAAAAATTGTTTCAGGCATCTGTTTTCTTTAAGATTTCAGCTTCTTTAGGGAATGTTGCCCCGACTACAGCTCCTGCAGAACTGTATCCTTCTTTTCCGATAAGTGCTTTGCCCCATTTAGAAACCAGCTGCCCCATTATCTCAAAATTTTTTCCGTTTTCAGTATCAATGCACTGGAACTCTTCAGATCCTTTATTGGAAGTTTTTACAAGAATAAATATTCCCCGTCCGTATTTTGAACAGTTATTTAGGTATGGTTCAATACCGTCATATCCCAGATAGCTGTTTACTGTAAGACAGTCAACGCCGAATATTTCCTCTTCAGTACTGCCGATTTTAACCTTTCCAAGGAAGGCATCAGAATATGCCTGACAGGTCGATCCTATATCATTTCTTTTAGCATCGCCAATTACAAGTAGTGATTTTTCCTTCGCATATTCAACTGTTTCCCTGAAAGCCCTTATACCATGCTCACCGAATACTTCATAATATGCAATCTGAGGCTTTACAGCAGGAACTATAGAGCAGACAGAATCAATAATTCCCTTATTAAATTCAAGAACTGCTTCAGATGCTGCCTCAGTATTAAATCCTTTTCCTTTAAGATATTTTTCAGTAATATAAGGCGGAATCCTTTCCAGATTGGGATCAAGTCCAACTACAGTCGGATTTTTTTATTCATCCACTGCCTTCATCAGTCTGTCTGCAAAATTATTATTCAAATCCATGTTTACTCCCCCAGTTTTCAGGATCGCTGTTCCAGTCCAGTGCTTTTTTCCATTTCTGAATTATTTATATATTTCTGCTCTGCTGCTGTTTCAATCAGTTTTGAAATCCGAACACAGTAAAACGCTGCATCTGTTTTCTTCAAATAGTTTTCTGCTACTTTCCATTTCATAAGTAAAAATAGCCAGACAGTAATCAGCAATTCCCTTTTTGTCTCTAACCATTTTTACAGCTTTTAAAGCGCTTCCGCCCTTGCTTATAAGATCCTCAATTATCAGAACCCTTTTACCGCTGACCATATTGCCTTCAATTTCCGACATTTTACCGGTTGATCCGGTATCTGATTTAATATAAATAAGAGGTTTTCTTAATTTTTCAGCTATTTTTACAGCATGTGGAATACCTGCTGTTGATGTACCGCCTATAACATCAATATTTTCAATACCGATTTTTGTCTCGATAACATTGATCATACTGTCAATTATTTTTTCCCATTTGTCGGGATATGAAATTAAAAGTCTGTTATCACAGTATATAGGACTTAAGATCCCTGAAGCATATCGGTAAGGCTGTGCAACAGAAAGAGATACAGCATTGATCCTTAGCAGGATTTCAGCACCTTCTTTTACCATTGCTTCTTTAAATTCTGTTTTATTGTTTTGAGATTTTCCGCTGAGCTTATTATAAAGATCAGATGAAAAATCATTGCTTTCTTTAATATAATTTATAAGATCAGATTTATTAAATAGAGAAATTACAGGAATTCCGCTGTACTCTTTTACATCAGTATAATTAAAAACTGTAACAACAGCTTTTATTTTGACATCAGAATCTCTAAGAGCTTCCTCTGCAAAATCAATCTTTGAAGAGGATGAATAATAATCTGTAAAAATTACCGCATCCTCTCCTCCTGATAATCTTCCTTCTGTCTTATTCTGTTTACCGTGTTTTTTATTTGAATTTCTTATATATACAAGAGGCTTATCAAAACTGCTGCTTATAATAACAGTAAAAAGGTATTCCTGAATGATCTGCACCTGCTGCAAGATCAAATGAAATATTTTCTGATTTTAATAAGACTGCAGAGCTGTTCTTTTTATATAGTCCCTTTCATCAGGATGAGAAAGTATCCCGTTTATATCTATAAAAAAATCTGATTTCAGTTTTTTCATTCAAGCTTTATTCTGTTTTTTAAAAAT
>LQAH01000408.1_pt1 | contig 10314 bp, 18 predicted proteins | sample 1535791 | NCBI WGS metagenome assembly LQAH01 (sample SAMN04331585, study PRJNA305678) | bioreactor metagenome | isolation source: bioreactor_4 inoculated with Wadden Sea sediment 2nd replicate of a... | place: Germany:Bremen
TTAGTTATGTAAGCTTAGGAAATGTGAGGTGAATTTGTTGAAAAAAAACCGTTGTTTTTATGCCACATCCACCGATTATCATTAAAGAAATCGGAGGAGATGAAGCGCGAGGCGCAAAGGAAACGATTCAGGGAATGGAAAAATTGGCAAAGAAGATTCGAGAGATTCAACCTGATACCATTATCTTTGTTTCACCCCATGGCAATGCGTTTTCAGATGCTACATGCATCCTTGATGGTGATTGTCTTTGAAGGATCTTTTTATCAATTTGGTCATGAACACATGACGTTCCAAAAAAAATGTGGAACAGTCGCTTACCAAAAAAATTGTTGAAGCGTTACAACAAGAGCGCATTAACACAGTATTGATGACAAAAGAATTAGCTCAAACCTATAATATACGAACAGGTTTAGATCATGGGGTTTTAGTACCTATGTATTTTATTGATCAAGAGTATGATGCATATAACATTGTACATTTAACACCTGGATTTACGCCGTTAACGGATAATTATCACATTGGTCAGTGCATTGGAAACGTCATTGATGATTACATGCGAGAGACCAATCAAGAAATACTTATTGTAATTAGTGGCGATTTATCCCATGCATTAAAAGATAGTGGTCCTTATGCATATCATCCGGATGGTCAAGCATTTGATCACCTTGTGCAAAAGGCAATCATTGAAAAAAATGTCAATCCTTTGCTGGAGTTAACCTCAGATTTCATCGAAAATGCAGCTCAGTGCGGGTTAAGACCTTATCTTATCGGATTTGGAATCATGTCAAAGGTTATAGATATATCAAAAATAATAAGTTATGAAGGACCCTTTGGCGTTGGCTATTTAACAGGGTATTTAGAATCAGGAGGGAGTGCTCAAGGCGATAAAAGAGCCGATGCTTATGTTAAACTGGCAAAAAAAAAGTATAGAGCACTATGTTCAAACCGGTAGAAAATATACGTTTGAACCTGAAGCTTTTCCGGCGGAGTTTATATCAAAAGAAAGTAAAAACAAAGCAGGTGTATTTGTCTCGATTCATAAATATGGTCAATTAAGGGGATGTATTGGAACGATTCAGCCGACCCAAGATAATGTCATTGAAGAGATTATTTATAATGGAATTAGTGCGTGTGCATCAGATCCAAGGTTTAATCCTGTCGTTAAGAGTGAGTTAGCTGACTTGGAGATTAAGGTAGATGTGCTTATGCCGATCGAAGCCATTGACGATGCGAATAAACTTGATGTAAGTCGATATGGTGTTATTGTTGAACAAGGGCGTAAACGTGGATTGCTGCTTCCTAACCTTGAAGGTATTGATTCTGTTAAAGAACAGATTCGTATTGCAAGCAAAAAGCTGGAATTAACGAAGGTCACTATGCTTTGTTTAGATTTGAAGTCAAAAGACATGGCTAGGCGCTAATAGCCTAGCACTTCACCAACCAAAAGAACGTGTATTCTGTTTGTGCGGTTACAGCGTCTTGTAATGACGGTATGTGAACAGATACAATCATCAACAAGACAATTGTAGCACTTTCCGGTATGTGAACAAGGCGTGTTTTGATTAAGACGTACAGTGTTTGCAGGCGCCGCAATATTTTTGACACGGCTAAGTGCATCGGTTTCATCGAGACTAACTTTATTCATACCGGCAACAACGATAACGTTATCAGGACCAAAGATAAGGGCGGCAACGCGATTTCCGTTACCATCAATATTAACGAGTTTGCCGTCTAGAGTGATAGCATTTGTACTGGTTAAATAGTAATTGGCACTTAAAGCTTTTTGAGCAATTTGGTGACGTCCTTGTACAGTGTCAGCCATATCTCGGTCCAGACAAACCAGGTCCATCGTTTTTACAGCATCAATAATCCCGGATTCGTGTAATGTCATGGAGCCACCCCAACTTACAGTGGAAGTTGGCTTGATAAAATTTTGGATAAACAAGATAGCCTCTTGAGATGTTTCAAAATAGTATCCGTTCATATTTCTTTTTGAAGTGCCTCAATAATTGTTTGGCTTGATTTTGATATTTTGTTGAACAGGATTCATTATTTGTCTTCCTTTCTCTAATTAAATAGGGTGATAACAATATAAGCGATTGCGACAGCTGACATAGATACGGTGATGAGACTTTTTCAAACCATCCTAATAGTAAAGCGACAAGTGTGCCTGCAACAGCGGCAGGTACAAAGTGTGTAGAGTAGAAAATATCCGGAATGGTCATCGCGGTAAATTGCATAGGAATATAAAAAGAGAAAGATTGGATAAAGGGAGATTCAATCTTTTTCTAAAGAGAACAAAAGGACTTACACGTATAATATAGGTTGTTAGTGCCATTAATATAATTCCATATATAGGTTTCATGCGTTTACCTCCGTAGATGTTTTATGCTCAAGATACGCACCGTAAAAGGCGCCGATACATGCGGATAAAATAATGGCATATCCAGATGATAGCTGATTGACAACAGGCAAGAGCAACATCGTTAGACGAATAAGCATTGTTGCAAAAACAACATGACGTATATTTTTATGATGCTTCATGGGAGGTAATACCAGTGCAATGAACATGCAATATAGTGCAATAGCAGCAGCATGTTGCATATCAGGATTTAAAAAAGTATCCATCAAAGAACCAAAAAATGTTCCACCAGACCAGCCAAGATATGGTAAAGTGACCAGACCATAAGTATGGGAAGGTAATGGTTCGACCTCAACAGATGCGACGGTAAATGTCTCGTCTGTAACACCAAACGCAAGAATAAAATTTTTGATAAAGTGGCATGGTTCTTGAGATCTTTTGAGACAGGGCAGTGGACATTAATAAGTAGCGAATATTAATGATGCTGACGGTTAAGAGTAGTTCGACGTATTTGGTGCCGGAAATTAAAAGGTTCATTCCTGCAAATTGCCCTGCAGATGTCACATTTGTCATACTCATGAAGACGGCTTCGTACAGAGTAAATCCGTTTAAACAGGCTGTCATGCCAAAAGTAAATGAAACAACCAGGTATCCCAAAGCAATTGGAAAACCTGCTTTTAATTCCATTCATTATAAGTCGGTGTAACAAATTCATTTGAAGTCATGTTTTGCATAGTTCTTCTGTCCTTTTCATTTTAAGTTTTCGATATGACTTTATCATAATGGTATAGTAAATTCAAGTAAATATGATATAATAAAAAGCAAAAGTGCCTATGTATAAGCTGCATAGGAAAATAGATAGGGAAGGCATAATGTGAAAGAGAAATAAACATAATAAATCAATACAAGAGGTCGTTGCGGATTTTGATACAGACCTTGAACAGGGTCTAAAGAGAGAAGAAATTCAAAAACGAAAAGAGCGTTATGGAGAAAATGCAATTGCAAAGTAAAGCAAAAAAAATCACTCTTTGCAATGATAGTAGATCAGTTTAAGGATTTTATGATTTTAATATTAATCATTGCTGCAATTATTTCGATTTTATTAGGTGACGCATTTGAAGGCGTCGTTATTTTAGGCATTGTTGTTCTTAATGCAGTTTTAGGAACGTATCAGGAAAATAAAGCAAGCAATGCGCTTGCAGCACTTAAGAATATGGCGGCGCCAAAAGCAAAAGTTATTCGTGATCATCATATTATGAGTATATCTTCAAAAGACTTGGTTCCGGGAGATCTGGTTGTTTTAGAGGCGGGGACTATATACCGGCGGATGTTCGATTGGTTGAAAGTGTGAATTTAAAAGTCGATGAATCTGCATTAACAGGAGAGTCGGTAGCCGTTGAAAAAGATGCAGATGCCATAGTGGATGAAGAAGCAGCACTTGGAGATCGAATCAATAGTGGCTATATGAGTACTATCGTAACCTATGGGCGTGGAAAAGCTGTTGTTATTGGAACCGGAATGCATACAGAGATTGGCCAAATAGCAACGATGCTTGATGAGACAGAAGATACCCAGACGCCTTTGCAAAATAAATTAGCTCAGTTTGGAAAATATTTAGGGGTTATTTGTATTGTAGTTTCAGCGGTGATTTTTGCCTTAGGCATCCTTCGTGGCGAAGATCTTTTGAAATCTTTATGATTGCGGTAAGTTTAGCAGTTGCAGCAATTCCAGAGGGTCTTCCGGCAGTAGTTACGGTTGTTCTAGCTATGGGGATGCAACGCATGATTAAGCGTCATGCCATTGTTAAGCAATTAAGTGCAGTAGAAACCCTAGGAAGTACATCCACAATTTGTACAGATAAAAACAGGGACATTAACACAAAATAAAAATGACCGTACAAAAAGTTTACAACGGTTATGAAGAATTTGAAGTGACAGGAACCGGTTATTCTTTTGATGGAGAGATTAAAAGTGCATCAGGACATGATGCAAAAGAACAGATAAAACAATTGCTACATATTGCAGCACTTTGTAATGATGCAGATTTTGATGAAGGTGATGTGGTAGGCGATCCAACGGAAGGGGCACTATTGGTTCTTGGAGAAAAAGGTGGCATCTCTTATCAGCAGATGAATCAACTTCATCCAAGATTAAAAGAATATCCATTTGATTCAGATCGTAAGCTGATGTCAACATTACATAAATTTGACCAAGAGCATCTGATGTTTACCAAAGGGGCTCCGGATGTCATTCTTAAACGGTCAACAAAAATTCTTCACAACAATGAAATCATTGAGTTAACTGATGAAAAACGTAATGAACTTTTTAGCAATCAACAAGCAATATGCTCAGCAAGCATTACGGGTTTTAGGCTATGCATATAAACCTGTATCGGAGACTGCAAAATTAGAAGATGAGGAGCAAGAGCTTATATTTGCAGGATTAAGTGGTATGATTGACCCACCTAGGGAAGAGGTTAAAGATGCCATTAAGCTGTGTAAAAAAGCGGGAATTCGTGTGGTTATGATTACTGGCGATCATATTATAACCGCAAGTGCATCGGGCGTCAGATCGGTGTTATTGATGATGATAGCCAAGCGATGGAAGGAGCTAAAATCAACAAATATACAGATGAAGAACTTCAAGAAGCTGTGAAGAACACGAATATTTTTGCACGTGTTTCTCCAGAGCATAAAGTACGTATTGTAAAAGCGCTTCGAGCTTCAGGAGAAGTCGTGTCGATGACCGGTGATGGTGTCAATGATGCCCCTGCGCTTAAGCAAGCAGATATTGGTGTGGCTATGGGGATTACCGGAACGGATGTATCTAAAGAAGCAGCCGACATGATCTTAACGGATGATAACTTTGCAAGTATTGTAGATGCCGTTGAAGAAGGGCGAATTATATACAGTAATATACGAAAGTTTGTCGGATTTTTATTGTCCTGTAATATAGCGAGATATTAATTATCTTTATTGCCATCCTCTTGAAATGGCCCGTACCTTTACTGCCGATTCAGTTGCTATGGGTCAATTTAGTGACGGATTCATTCCCGGCATTTGCCTTGGGTCTTGAAGAAGGCGGAGAAGGGATCATGGACCAAAACCTCGAGATAAAGACGAACCGATTGTTAACAGAACGATGCAAGTATCTATTGCTATTCAAAGTATAGGATTAATGACTGCAACGCTTATTTCTTTTAGGATAGGTCTAAACTCTATTGCAGATGCAGCAAGCGCTGAAGCATTAGCACGAACTTTTTGTTTTGTAACACTTATAATCGGTGAAATGCTTAGAGCATATTCTGCGCGAAGCGAACATAAACCGTTATGGACGATGCGTGTATTTTCAAATCGCTATCTAACCTATCGGTTACCGGAGCAGTGATTATGTTACTTGGCGTTATCTATCTTCCAGGGGTTTCAACAATTTTCTCAACTGTAGCGCTTTCGTTTGAACAATTATTAATTGCTATGGGACTAGGGGTCATTCCAACAGTATTTAGTGAAATAGGTAAACAAATCAACATGTTAGGAGCCAAAAAGTGAAGAAACTCATTATTACAGAAAAGCCTTCGGTAGCAAGAGATATTGCAAAAGTTTTAAATATTCGAATGCGAAAAGATGGATATATGGAGGGAGAAGACTACGTGATTACTTGGGCAGTGGGGCATTTAGTGACGCTCTATGAGCCTCAAGATTATGATGCGAGTCTAAAGCGCTGGTCTTACCAGTCGCTTCCCATTATCCCGGAATCTATCAAAATCAAACCATATCCACAAACCAAGAAGCAACTATCGATTATTCAAAAATTATGTGACCGAAAAGATGTCGATAGCTTAATTTGTGCGACAGATAGTGGAAGAGAAGGCGAACTGATTTTTCGATACATATATGATTATGTTCAATCCACAAAGCCGTTTTCGAGATTATGGATTAGTTCTATGACAGATGAAGCTATAAAAGAAGGCTTTGAACATTTAAAGGACGGAAAAGAATATAACCGTTGTATTTATCGGCAAAATGTCGATCAGAATCTGATTGGCTTGTTGGGATTAATGCAACACGCGCTTACACAACGCTTAATAATACGTTGCTTAGCATTGGACGAGTACAGACACCGACGCTGGCGCTTGTTGTTAATCGATATCATGAAATTGAGAACTTTAAACCGCGAGATTATTATGAAGTGGTTGTAGATTATGGAGAGTTTAAAGGCATCTGGTATAAAAGATCAAAATATCCGATACTAAAATTGATTCCCTAAAAGAAGCTCAAGAAAATTGCAAGAAAAAGTTAAAGGGCAAGACGGGCACGTTATTGATGTAGAAAAGAAGAATAATAATCAAAAACCACCTTTTTATATGATTTAACAGAATTACAGCGTGATGGGAATCGACAATATGGATATACAGCAACACAAGTGCTTGAATATGCACAAAAATCTTTATGAAAAACGCAAACTCATCACTTACCCACGTACGGACAGTCGATTCTTAAGTGATGATATGAAAGATACGGTTATCAAAACAATGTATACAATTAATGTGATGCCCTATTCTAAAGCCATAGCACCGTTGATGAATGGCGCAAAACTGCAATTGAAATTCACAAAGCGTATTATTAATAACAGTAAGATAAACCGATCACCATGCCATTATTCCAACGAATAAAAAATCCGGAAAATATATCTTTGTCACCTCAAGAAAAAAAATATTTATCAGTTAATTGTTAAACGGTTTATTGCAGTTTTTTTATGGAGACTACAAATTTAAAGACGACAAAAATCATGGTGAATGTTTGTGATGAAACCTTTGTATCCAAAGGTAAAATTATTAGTGATTTGGGGTGGAAAAACTCTATCAAAAAATGTCGGACCAAGATGAAGAGACGCTTCCAAACCTAAAGAAGAAAGACGTTGTACATGTTGATGAGACACAAGTACAGTCAAAACAGACATCGCCTCCAAAGCCATATACAGAAGCTACACTATTAAGTGCAATGGAAAATGCAGGAACGCTTTGTTGAAGAAGAAGACTTAAAGGAGCAACTCAAAGAAGCGGGTTTTGGTACCCCTGCAACACGTGCGGGGATTATTGAGCGTCTTATTAGTGTAAAATACATTTACCGTAAAGGAAAATCCTTATACCCAACGGAAAAAGGCATCAAATTAATTCAAATAATTCCGGATGAATTAAAAAGTCCTGAAATGACAGGAAAGTGGGAAAGAGGTTTGACAAAAATCAGCCAAGATAAGCTGCCGGTAGAACCGTTTATGGCGAGCATTAACCGTTTTGTTGCGTATTTGGTGAAAAGTGCTGAAAAATCAAAAGCACTTAGTGACCTTTGAAGATGACCAAAAACGTAAAAGCAACTACAAAATTAAAGGAAAGGTTTATGGAGCTTGTCCGGTATGTGGTGAAGGAAAAATAACAGTGAATTCCAAAGCCTATTATTGTAGTCGTTTTCTTGACGGGTGCAAATTCACATTATGGAAAAATGCCTTAGAACCTTATGGGGTGTTGACGGAAGCTATGGTAGAACATCTATTAAAAAGAACAAAAAATTGATTCTTTTGAGTTTATACAACCTCAAACGAAAAGAAGAAAAGATAGCAACGCTAGAACTGGAGCCAAGTGGGCGGCTACAGTTAAAAAATGTCAAACTCAAATCGACGTCAGGTTAAGGAGCACACAATGTTTAATAATATTCTACGTAATATATTTGGATATGATATGATCATAATTTGTTAGCGGTATTTAATGGAGTGTTTATTATTCCTAGACTTAGAAAATATTCTAACGCTTTGCGAAAAAAATGCCAAGGTACGGTCTATTTACCATCCAACTTTTGATTGCTGGTATCCAATCCGCAAAAAATACTCGGGTTAATATTCATGAACTGCAAGAGTTAAGGGAAAAGAAGTGATGTATTTTTCATTTGTTTGGGACAATTAATAGTGTTTTTCCACTTTTAGGAATTTTAGGGACTATTATTGGGCTGCTTCGAATGATTGGGCTGGAAAGTACAGTGGTTATGAGTAATTTTACCCTTGCTTTAACATCGACATTTTGGGGATTGGTCTTTGCTATTATCTTTAAAGCCATTGATGGTATGTTGGCACCTGTGTTTTATCAAAACCAAGAAAACTTACAACTGCTATATGAGCGTATTGACATGGCGTATGGGGAGGGGTATGTAGATGACCAAACTGACAAATAGAGAAAAATTGTTGATTTGACATCGCTGCTCGATGTGGTTTTAATCTTATTATTTGGTCTTTTAGTTACGATGAGCATGGAAAAACAAGAAGCTCAAAATGAAATCCAGGTACTAGAAGATAGTTTGTATCAAGAACAAAGGCAGGTAGATTACCTTATCAATAAGCAAGAGATGATCAATGTACAGATTGCCCAGATTATTGAAAGTGATGATCCGGCTAAACGCTTAGAGCAACTTGACTTTGTGGCACAACAATTTCTTGTGATTGATGTTTGGATAGATAAAGAAAAAATCATGAAATTATAATGAATGATGAGTCAACACATATTTTTTTACCATTGAGCATTCGTAATAATCCATCGGCGTTAGAACAAGCGCGTCAAGACATATATACATTTATTGAAACAATGATTGCAGACAACCAAGAACAATCCAAATATGTGCTGCTTTCGCTGGAAGATAAAGGTGGAACCTATAATTATGCTTTTAATCTGGTTTGGAATGTATTTCGTGAAATAGAGCAAAATGAGCAATCGGTTCAAGTACATAAGATGCAATATATACATTATTAAAAAGGAGAATGACATGAAAAATAAAGACGAAAACAAAAAGAAAAAGTTAGGGCTAAAAGGGGCAAGTATTGCGATGGTGGTTGCCATCTTAAGTTTGCTTGGATTTGGTTGGAACTCCACAGATTGGGGCGAAGGCAATGTAGGCAATCAAGACTCAAGTGGACAGATCGAATCCCAAGATTCTCAAGAACAAGCACAATCTGAAGAATCAGAAGCGATAGAACAAGAGGCAGAAGAAGCACTTAATCTCGAATTTTTTTGTCTATGAAGATAAAATTTATACGGATAAAGCATTAACCCAAGAAATATCTTTAAATCAGATAGAACAAGAGATTGAAGCCTATAAAGGGCAAGAAGTATTTTTGTATGATGCAGGTGCCATTAAACAGACGTTTGAAGAGGTTGAACAAATCATTGACGTATATGTCGATAGCCATGGGCTGATTAAAAGTCAAAAGCGAAATAAATGAATAAAGACTTTGGTATAACTTTAAGTTATGTATTGCATATATAATAATTATATTTGTTCGGTGAAATAAGCTGAAATATTGTCTTTTAAAGGTTGACAAGCCATAACAACATTGCTACAATGTATCTAACAATTTTTTATATGAAATGCGTTGAAAGAGATAATCATATATCCGCTAATTTAAGAGAGTCATCGGATGGTGTAAGATGATATTATGATAGTTGAGAATCACTCTTGAGCAGATTTGCTGAAGGTTATTAGGCAAATACGGTATGTCCCGTTAAAGACTAGGATTTGTTTGAATCTGAAAGAGTGGTCATTTATAATGACAAATAGGGTGGTAACGCGGTTATTTCGCCCCTACAGTAGTTTTCTGTAGGGGCGTTTGTTTTAACCAAAGTAAGTGTATCCTAGCTTGTGTCGTGAATAATCTGTTGCTAAAACGGCACCGTAATTGGCGAAATATTAATACAAATGGTGGCATTATCGTGTATAATGTAATGGAGATATTATATAACGGGAGACCGTAGAAGGAGGAAACTATGCATAGACATGTATTATCGGTATTAGTGAGCAATCATTCTGGTGTGTTAAGTCGTGTCGTTGGTTTATTTAGTCGAAGAGGTTATAATATTGACAGCCTATCTGTTGGAGAAACCGAACATCCTGAAATGTCAAGGATGACCATTGT
>LQAH01000409.1_pt1 | contig 10289 bp, 15 predicted proteins | sample 1535791 | NCBI WGS metagenome assembly LQAH01 (sample SAMN04331585, study PRJNA305678) | bioreactor metagenome | isolation source: bioreactor_4 inoculated with Wadden Sea sediment 2nd replicate of a... | place: Germany:Bremen
TGAAAACATGCCGCTTATGGTTCTTAAAAATGATTATTCAAATATGGTCTTTAACGGGGACAGAGGCGTAGTTGTTAAAAAGATGATATATTCTGTGCCGCATTAGGACCGGAGCAGGGGAGCTCAGGTATATTCGGTTACAATGCTTAATGAATGGACTGTATCATATGCTCAGACTGTTCATAAGAGCCAGGGAAGTGAATTTGAAATGTATATATTATTCTTGACAGTTTCTCCGAAAGAATATTAACCAGGGAAATCCTTTACACAGCTGTTACAAGAGCAAAGAAAAAAATAATAATATATTCTGATGAGGGTACTCTTGAAACAGCCGTGTCAAGAAATGTTTACAGAAATTCCGGTATCCGGGATGCTGTAAAACGAAAGCTCTGATTCCTGATCATGCAAAATATCAAATCATAAAGAATAAGCTTTGAATCTTAAAAAATACAGTTAAATATTTGCTGAAAACATTTACTGTAATATAAAAGCAGTCTGCAGCTTATAACTGCAGGCTGCTGAATAATTGTATCTGTATATCAGTTTTATAATTTAAAATATTGAAATACAGTATACTTATGTTGTTGTTTCCGCACCTCTTGCAATAAGAGTTTTTCCTTGTCCTTACAATTTCAACAATTCCATAAGGTGCAAAAGTATCTTTTACAGCTTCAATCTTTATAGATTTTCCTGAAATTTCAAATGATACTGTTGTTTCGCTGATATCAACAATTAAACCTTTGAATGCTTCAATAAGCTGAAATATTTCAAGTCTTGATTCCGGAAGACATTTTTATTTTTAAAAGTGCAAGTTCCCTTTCAAGAATGTCCTTATTTGTATTATCTATAGCTTTTACAACATCTACAAGTTTGTTCAGCTGTTTTATAATCTGATCCAGAATCTTCTTTCACCTGTTGCAGCAATAGTCATTCGTGAGAAAGCCGGATCATTTCCTTCAGAAACAACAAGACTGTCTATGTTGTATCCTCTTCTTGCGAATACAAGTGCTATTCGTATAAGTACTCCCGGTTTATTGCATACAAGAAGGCTTATTGTATGTTTTTCCATGTTATTTTCCATAATTAAGTACTCCCTGTAGGTTTATCAAGTTTCAATTTCGGCGGTTCAAGCAGCATTGCAGTAAGAGGCGCTCCCGCCGGAACCATTGGAAATACATTGTCTTCTTTTTCAACTTCGATATCCACAAGACAGGGCCGTCATTATAATTAAGAGCTGCTTTCAGTGTTTTCTTACATCTGCGCTTCTTTTAATCATAAATCCTTTTATTCCGTAGCTTTTTGCAAGCTGAACAAAGTTCGGATTACCTTCAAGATCTACACCGGAGAGTCTGTTATCATAGAAAAGGTTCTGCCACTGTCTTACCATTCCCAGATATCTGTTGTTTATTACAATAATCTTGATTGGAAGTTTATGGAGAGCTGCTGTTGCAAGCTCCGCCTGTGTCATCTGAAACCCTCCGTCACCTACAATAGCTATAACAGTTTTTCAGGCTGGGCAATCTGTGCTCCGATTGCAGCCGGAAATCCGTAACCCATGGTACCTGCGCCGCCTGATGATATAAAATGATTCGGGTGGTTTGTTTTATAGAATTGAGCAGCCCACATCTGGTGCTGACCAACATCTGTTGTAACAATGGATTTACCTTCTGTGAGTTTATACAATTCATCAATTACATGCTGTGCTTTAAGTTTACCCTCTTTTTTATATTTAAGAGGATATTTTTTTCTTTAATTTAGCAACTTCCTTAAGCCAGTCTGATGTATTGCCTTTTTTGCTTTGACATTTATAGCTTCAACAATTTTCTTTGCATCACCTACTATTCCAAGATCAACCTGTACAATCTTATCAATTTCTGCAGGATCAATATCAATATGAATTTTTGTAGCCATAGGACAGAACTCATCAACTTTACTTGCAATTCTGTCGTCCCATCTTGAACCGATCGACATTATAAGATCGCATTCTATAAGAGCTTTATTTGCATAGGCTGTACCGTGCATTCCCGGCATACCAAGGTTGAGTTCATGGTTTTCAGGAAAACAGCCTTTTCCTAGCAGTGTATTTACTACCGGTATCTGCATTTTTTCTGCAAGAATTGAAACAGCTTTTGATGCATTAGCAATAAGTGCCCCGTGTCCGACCATAAGAAGCGGTCTTCTTGCTTTTGACAGAAAGTCTGCAGCCTGGTCGATCTGGCTGTGTTCAATTTCATCAGGTAAAGAATAACCTGAAAGATCAAAAGCTGATGGCAGATCTGTATCAATAAGCTTACTTGAAACATCTTTTGGAAGATCAATAAGTACCGGACCCGGTCTTCCTGTCTGTGATATATGGAAGGCTTCCCTGACAATTCGCGGAATTTCCTCTGCATCTTTTACAAGATAGGAGTGTTTTACAACTGGAAAGGATATGCCGGAAACATCAGCTTCCTGAAATGCATCAAGTCCCAGACTTCCTGTAACAGACTGTCCGCAGATAATTATCATAGGAACTGAATCCATCTGTGCTGTTAGAATACCAGTTATAGCGTTTGTAGCTCCCGGCCCTGAAGTAACCAGAACAACTCCAGGTTTCCCTGTAGCTCTTGCATAACCGTCAGCCATATGGGTAGCTCCCTGCTCATGTCTTGAAAGTATTAGTTTTATAGAAGAATCTATAAGCGCATCAACATTGGAATTGCTGCGCCTCCCGGATAACCGAATATATATTCAGTCCCCTCCTGCTGGATCAGATCTATAAGAACTTCTGCTCCTGTTTTTTGTTTTGCTCCCATTTTAACCTCTTTTAAAATGTAGTTAACAGGTTGTAGTTATTAAAATCATTTTTACAGTGATTTTTGTGTGCTGTAATTAAATAATTATTGAATTAATTACAGAAATAACCTGTTTAGTAATAAAAAAAATTCCCCCGGTTTTTAAAGGGGTGTTGATTTATTATTTTATTACATAATATATAGCTGACTGTGGCAGGTGTCAATGTGTGCATTTGGAAAAAAACGAAAAAAAGATGAAAAACACTGATCAATGTGTTTTTATGAAGGTAAAATGAGTTAAAAAATGTGAAAAAAGAGTTTTGGTTGTGTGGTGTGCTTAAAAAGAATAAGAAAAATGAGTTAAAAACTCTTCTGTATTTAAGTACTGAGCTGAATAGTTGAAAAAAATACCGATATGCGTATCTTGGTCAGATAAATATTTTATTTATTATATCAAAAGGATATGGTTATAATAGTATGTAATATTCAAAAAATGATAAAGTAATATTTATGTAAATAATAACTATGAGCTTATAAGTGTTATTTACTGAATTTTTGAAAAAAAGTATGATTGACGTATGAGTAATAGTATTAAAAATTTAAAAGCAATGTATATTGAACAGAAAAAACTTAAAGACCGTCCCCAGACAAAAGGGGAGGAGATCTTTAATGCAGTCACACACGGTACAGGCGCTCTTTTAAGTCTTGCAGCACTTGTTCTTATGGTAGTTACTGCAATTGTTAATAATAAAAGCGGAGAAATAATAACAGGGGTCTCTATATTCGGATCAACCTCTTTTTTTCTATATTTAATGTCATGTTTATATCACAGCCTTTCAAAAACCAAGGCAGCGGGAGTTTTTAAGGTCTTTGATCATTCTGCAATTTTTATTTTAATTGCAGGGACCTATACTCCTATTGTACTTGCTATAAACGGAAGATGGGGATGGACATTATTCGGTATAGTCTGGTTTCTTACAGTAGCAGGTATTACGCTTGAGGCTGTGTTTAAATCAAAAGTAAAAAAGATTTCAATGTTTATTTATCTTGCTATGGGATGGATTATTGTAATTGCATGGCAGCCTATGCTTAATTCAATTCATTATGGTCTGGTTAAATGGCTTTTTATCAGGCGGTCTCTTTTTATACTGCCGGTGTAATTTTTCTACATTATGCCAGGAAAAAAAGTATTTTCATGTTTTCTGGCATTTTATGGTTCTGGCAGGAACTGTTATGCATTTTTTCGGAATTCTGTTTTATATTGCAGGCTGATTAGGGGCAATTAAACCTCTATTATTGATATTAGCTGTCTGCAAAATATTATACCTTTATCATTAAAAAAGGCAGATTATTATTTTAATAATCTGCCTTTTGATTATAATGTTATATTTTGGTTTATTCTGCAGAAACGTTGTCTCTGTTTACATAATAGAAAAGATTTTCCAGTTCTGCTGCTAGATTTATATTATTTATCATGCAGTCTGTTTTTTCCTCACCGACCTGTCCTCTTGAGCATTTAAGATCTACAGGTGAAAAATTAAGAAATCCCTTAATTCCTGCATTGCTCATAATTTCATATACTGCAGTAGCCGCGCTTTCCGGAACAGTTATTACTCCGACTTTTTATTTTTCTTTTCTTTTATAAAGTCTTCAATTTTATCCATTGTCAATATAGGGATGTCTCCTTTGTAATTGACTTTCTCCGGATTAACATCAAATCCTGCTGCTACTGTTATACCGTCACGGGCAAGACCGTTGTACTGCATCAGCGCTGTACCTATTTTTCCGCAGCCTACAACTATTATATCAAGCGGATGATTTTTACCGAGAATATCATCGATTTCCTGAATCAGTTCATCTATGGAATATCCGCCTCTTTTATTTCCTGTTATTTTAAGATAGGAGAAATCTTTCCTGACAAGGGCCGGGGTAACTCCCAGAGCATCTCCAAGGTTATTTGAAAAAACTCTTTCAAGGCCGAGAGCCTTCAATTTTTGAAGAAGTCTTTTATATTTTGATAAACGCAGTATTATTTCTTTATTCATGGAATAATGTTACTTGAATCACAATAAAATGTCAACAATAAATATTAACTATATTAAATATAGAAAAAACTTTATTTAATGTGTCGGAATCACAAAAATATTTGTTTATATAAGATGATTTAATGGTAAAAACTTATGTCATGGTCAGATGATCAGTCAAAGCCCCGATGCATGTATTTTTGTATAAAAAGAAAACTCTATATAGAGTTTTATGTTATCAATTTCACAACAAAAATGTTACTATGTATTAAAAATACTATATTCCATTGATTTTTACATTGTTTAAAAAACAGTATTCACATTAAAACAGTGATATGAATTTATATTGAATGTTTTTGTAAATAATCTATACTCGACGCAGAAAATATCCTTAAGACGGAAAGGAGTGGAGGTTTCAATGTCTGTGAAAACAACTGCAGAGATAGAGTTTTCTAAAGAGCTTATTGCTTTATAGAAGACTGGAGAGAGAAGCCGGGCAATCTGATCATGATTCTTCATAAAGTACAGGAAGAATTCGGTTATATACCAAGACAGGCTGCTATAAAGGTTTCTGATATGCTTGATGTACCCCTTGCAAAAATATACGGGGTAATAACTTTTTATCATTTTTTAAAACTGATAAACCGGGTAAATATAATATCCAGGTTTGTATGGGAACTGCCTGTTACCTCAAGGGTGGAGAGGACCTTATTCAGGAACTTGAAAATCTTCTTGGCATAGGTGTAAACCAGGTTACTGATGACGGGCTTTTTTCAATTGAATCTGTTAGATGCGTAGGCTGCTGCGGGCTTGCTCCTGTAGCTATTGTTGACGGAGAGGTTTACGGTAAATTAAGTAAAGACAACCTCCCTGAAATCCTTGCTGAATACAGAAAAAAAGGTTAAAACAGCTTTGCATGTAGCTGTCTGTGATTTTATTGCCGACTGTCTTCAGAATTCCATAGAAGCGGGATCAGAACATATTGTTCTTGATTACCTGAACGATGAAAATCTGATCAAAACAGTTATTACAGACAATGGAAAGGGAATGACATCTGAACAGCTTGAAAAAGTCAGAGACCCTTTTTATACAGACGGCACAAAGCACATTAAAAGGAAAGTTGGTCTTGGGATACCGTTTTTAATGCAGGCAGTAAATCTTGTTGATGGTTATTTTACGATTGAATCTGAAGCCGGAGCCGGAACAAGAGTTGAGTTTGTTTTTGATAAAGACCATATCGATACACCGCCTGAAGGTGACCTTATTTCATCTGTATTGCAGGCAATGATGTTTGACGGCGATTTTGAACTTGAATTCAGGAGAGCAGTTATTAAAAACGGTGTGAACAGGAATTACATAATTCGACGAACAGAATTACAGGATATACTGGGAGATTTAAAACTCCGGGACTTCGATAAGTCTTGCAAGAGAGTTTATTAGATCCCAGGAAGAAGATTTGATAAAGGAGACAGGTAATGGCTAAAATGACGCTTGAAGACCTGAGAAAACTTCGGGAAGACAAAAGAAACTTCTCGACAGAAGAGATGTTTCCGGTAACGATATAATAGTAGTAATTGGAATGGGAACCTGCGGTATTGCTGCAGGAGCAAAAGAATCTCTTGATGCATTCATTGATGAAATCGAGAAAAAGAATCTTGGACATGTAACAGTTAAACAGACAGGATGTATGGGTCTCTGTTATGTAGAACCTACTATAGAAGTAAAAGTTCCGGGAATGCCTGATACTATTTACGGCAAAGTAGATGCTGATACAGCAAGAATCATAGTTGATGAACATATTATTAATAAAAAACTTGTCAATAATCATATTTTGATAAGCCGTCAACTGATATTGTTAAAGGTTAACGGAGGAAAGGATGTCAATAAAAACTATATTTTAGTTGCGGCGGTACAGCTTGTGAATCATCCAAGGCAGATGATATTTATAAAAACCTCCTGAGTGCAGCAGAAGCTGAAGGCGTTCAGGATGATGTACAGATTGTAAAAACAGGCTGTTTCGGATTCTGTGAAAAAGGTCCCATTGTAAAAAGTGCTTCCTGATGAAGCTTTTTATGTACATGTGAAACCTGAAGATGCAGAAGAAATTATAAAAGAAAATATTATAAAAGGCCGAAAGGTTAAAAGACTTCTTTACGCTGGTGAGGAAGTTGCAGATAAAGATGATTTTGATGCTGAAGATATCGGCTTCTATCAGAAACAGTACAGAATTGTACTTAGAAACTGCGGTTTTATCGATCCGGAAAATGTTGATGAATACATTGCAAGGGACGGATATGCTGCAATAGAAAAATGTCTTTTCGAAATGACTCCTGACGGTGTTATTGAAGAAATGAAAAAATCAGGTCTTAGAGGCCGTGGGGGAGCAGGTTTCCCTACATGGATGAAATGGAACTTCAGTAAAACAGTAGAAGCAGATCAGAAATATGTTGTATGTAATGCAGATGAGGGCGACCCCGGTGCATACATGGACAGATCTACACTTGAAGGCGACCCTCATTCAGTTCTTGAAGCAATGGCAATCTGCGGTTATGCAATCGGTGCTGATCATGGCGTTATCTACATCAGAGCAGAGTATCCGCTTGCTATTGAAAGACTTGAAATTGCCATGAAACAGGCAAGAGAGTACGGTCTCTTAGGCGATAATATCCTCGGAAGTGATTTCAGTTTTGATATTGAAATCAGACTCGGTGCAGGTGCTTTTGTCTGCGGAGAGGAAACAGCACTCTTAAGGTCTATTGAAGGAAACAGAGGTATGCCTACTCCTAAACCTCCATTTCCGGCAGTTGAAGGCCTCTGGGCAAAACCGACTGTAATCAATAATGTTGAAACATGGGCAAACGTTCCAATGATTATGCTTAAAGGCGGAGACTGGTTCTCAAGCGTAGGTACAGAAAGATCACCAGGAACAAAAGTTTTGCTCTCACAGGACAGATTAATAACTCCGACTCGTTGAAGTACCTATGGGTACTACTTTAAGAGAAATTGTTTTTGATATCGGCGGCGGTATTATCAATAACAGAGAATTTAAAGCAGTACAGACAGGCGGTCCTTCAGGCGGTGTTATTACTGCAGACAACCTTGATACACCTATCGATTTTGACAGTCTTGTTGCTATCGGTTCCATGATGGGATCAGGCGGTATGATTGTTATGAACGAAGATGACTGTATTATTGACGTAGCAAAATTCTACATGGATTTCTGTGTTGAGGAATCATGCGGTAAATGTTCACCATGCAGAATCGGAACAAGAATGCTTTATGACTATCTTGATAAGATTTCCAAAGGTGCTGCAACTATAGATGATATGAAGAAGATGGAAGAAATTGGTAAAGCAATGAAAAAGGCTGCACTCTGCGGTCTCGGTCAGACAGCTGCCAACCCTGTTCTTTCAACAATGAAATACTTTAAGAATGAATATCTTGAACATATTGAAGAAAATCAGTGTAAAGCTGGTAAGTGTAAAGATCTTGTCAGGTACGAAATCAGTGCTGATAAATGTATCGGATGTACTCTTTGTGCGAGAAAATGTCCGGTTAACTGCATAAGCGGAGAGCGAAAAGAACCGCATGTAATTGACCAGAGCAAATGTATCAAGTGCGGCGAATGTTACAATGCTTGTAAATTCGATGCAATATCAAAATTCTAATTGATTTCAGGTAAGGAGATATAACAGTGAAAACTGTAGAAATAAGAAATAAACGGTAATCCGGTTTCTGTTCCTGCCGGAACAACAATACTGGAAGCTGCTAAAATGGCAGGAGTTAAATTCCAAAACTCTGTGTTCATTCAGACCTTGAACCTTGGCAGCATGCGGTATATGTGTTGTAAAGTTGAAGGATCACCAAGACTTGTAAGAGCCTGTGCTACAGCAGTTGTAGATGGACAGGGATATATTACTCATGACCCTGAAATACAGGGTATCAGAAGAACTGTAATTGAGATGATTCTTTCAACTCATCCGCAGGAATGTCTTACATGTGCAAGAAATCAGAACTGTGAGCTTCAGACTCTTGCGGCAGATTTCGGAATAAGGGAAATCCCTTATGACATGAATGTTAAAAGACTTGCAAAAGATATATCAACACCTTCAATCGTGCTTGATCCTTCCAAGTGTATCCAGTGCGGAAGATGTGCACAGGTTTGCCAGGATGTACAGGGTGTATGGGCTCTTGAATTCCTCGGAAGAGGTGAAAATACAAGAATTGCTCCTGCAGCAGATGTTTCTCTTGCAGAAAGCCCTGTGTTAAATGCGGTCAGTGTTCAGCGCACTGTCCTGTAGGTGCAATCTATGAACTTGATGAAACTCAGAAATTCCTCAATGCAGTTAATGAAGAGGGCGTTCATGTAGCAGTACAGATGGCTCCTGCTGTAAGAGTTGCAATCGGTGAAGCTTTTGATATGGAGCCGGGTGAAATTACAACAGGTAAAATCTATGCAGCATTAAGAAGACTCGGTGCAGATGCGATATTTGATACTAACTTCTCAGCCGACCTTACAATTATGGAAGAAGGAACTGAGTTTGTTAACAGACTTACAACAGGCGGAGTTCTTCCTCAGCTCACTTCATGCTGTCCTGCATGGACTGATTATATGGAAAAATATTATCCTGATATGATTCCTCACTTTTCAACTGCAAAATCACCAATGATGATGCAGGGTGCAATGACAAAAACATATTATGCTGAAAAGAAAGGTCTTGACGGCAGAAATATCTGTTCTGTTGCTATTATGCCTTGTACAGCTAAGAAGTTTGAGATTTCAAGATGTGATGAAATGAAATCATCAGGCTACTGCGATGTAGACCTTGTTCTTACAACAAGAGAGCTTGCAAGACTTATAAAAACAGCAGGTATTGACTTTAAAAACCTTGAAGATGAGCCGGCTGACAGTCCTATCGGTAAATATACCGGTGCTGCTACTATCTTCGGAGCAACAGGCGGTGTAATGGAAGCTGCTGTTAGAACAGCATATAAACTTGTTACAGACGAAGAACTCGGTGATGTTAACATAACAGCTGTTCGAGGTATGGAAGGCGTGAAATCAGGTGTTGTTGATATTAAGGGAACTCCTGTTAAAGTTGCAGTTGCTCACGGACTTGCAAATGTTAAATCACTTCTTGATGAAATCAGGGAAGCTAAAGAAAAAGGTCTTGAAAGACCTTATGACTTTATTGAAGTTATGGCATGCCGGGGCGGTTGTATTGCAGGCGGCGGTCAGCCTTACGGAACAGAAGATGATGTAAGGGAAAAAAGACTTGCAGGTATCTACAAGGATGATGAGCAGTGTGAAATAAGATGTTCACACCAGAAATCCTGAAATCATTGAAATATATAAAGATTATCTCGGTGAACCATGCAGTCATAAATCACATAAATATCTTCATACAAATTACTACGAAAGACCTGTTTATAAAAAATAGTATTAGTATTTGTTTAATAAAACCTCTGATCCCTGCGGTCGGGGTTTTTT
>LQAH01000410.1_pt1 | contig 10270 bp, 12 predicted proteins | sample 1535791 | NCBI WGS metagenome assembly LQAH01 (sample SAMN04331585, study PRJNA305678) | bioreactor metagenome | isolation source: bioreactor_4 inoculated with Wadden Sea sediment 2nd replicate of a... | place: Germany:Bremen
AGTGAAGTATACTTTACGTTCGAAGTTGTTGTATTTTTGCTTTGCAAGGCCATAAGCTTATGGAAATCGTAGTATGGAATCTCGTTACGTGATTCGAAATCGATTAGGTCATAGGCTATGTCGTAGCGTTCTATGGCGATACTGTTTAAGAACTGAATAACCACTTCTGAGGGTGGTTTTTCTTGTTGGTATATGAGCGCTTCGTTACGGATAATAGGACCAAAGAAACGTACTGAATTATTTGTTGAATTAAGCCTTTGTCCATTAACTAGAATTTGGACCTTTTCTATTTGCTCTAGCTCAGTAAGTGTATTAACGATAGACCATACAATTAAGTTTTTGTTTTGACTTAACCATGTTGGGTTCTCGACAAATTCTGAGGTAAAGTTGAGGTAACAAATTTTAGCCGAAATGTTATAGGATATTAGACTGGTTTCTTCAGTTATTGGTGATATAAGCTTTTTATTTTTAGGACCAGCACCCATGGCATTTAACAGGCCAGTGACTAATTGATTGTTATTAATAGTTACGGTTCTGTTTTCTGGTTGTAACATGCCTGCTTTGTTAATGAAGTAAAGTTTAACATTCAGCTTCATTTGCGTAGGATGAGGTGATATACCTTTTTCTAAGGTTAAATATTGTACATTGTTAACGTTTGTGGCAAAGATCAGAATCATGAAGATGACGACTGCTATGCCTATAACGATTTGTTGATAACGTTTCACTTGGCAGCCCTCCAATTCTGTTCTGTACGTTTAGGAAGAATGATAAAGAAACTGGTTCCCTTACCTTCTTTACTTTGAACATCTACACGACCACCATGTAAGTTAATGATTTGTTGTGAGATGGATAATCCTAGACCTGTTCCACCTGTGTTACGTGCTCTTGCTTCGTCTACGCGGTAGAAACGGTCAAAAATATTCATGAGTTTTTCTTGAGGTATACCCATGCCTGTGTCTGTTACTTTGATGATAACGTCTTCTCTGGTTGATACCAGTTGTATACCAACATAGCCACCATCTGGTGTGTATTTAATTGCATTGGCAATAATGTTAATTAAACATTGTTGAATACGCTCTTTGTCTAAGTAGATTTGTACTTCTTCTACTTCGACAAAGTCGAGTTCGATTTGTTTTTGGTCTGCCAATGGTGTGAGGGTATTAATAACATTACGCACAAGGTAATTTACATAGCTTAATGTAAAGTCTAAATCCATTTGTTCTTTCTCTAACTCTACCAAGTAGAGCAAACTATCAATAATATTATTGAGACGGTCTACTTCCGAATCAATGTCCTTGAGGAAGTCTAAGTATACTTCTTTAGGAACGTCTTGTGAGTGTAGAAGTGATTCTGAAAGAATTTTAACAGAGCTGAGTGGTGTTCTGAGCTCGTGTGATACGTTGGAAACAAATTGTTTACGCTGGTTTTCTATTTGCGATAACTTGGCGATCATATGGTTAAATGAGTGACTTAAGTTGGCCAGCTCGTCATTACCCACAACCGGCGCCATTGCATCTGTTTTGCCCTGAGTTACACTTCTTACGATTTCTGTTAAGTTCTCGATTGGTGTCGACATGATGTCTGCAAAGAAGAAACTAACCACACCCGAAATAATAATAGCTGCAAGGGATAAGAGTATAAACAAGCGCATGGTGTTGGATATATTTATAAATACATCTTCTAGTGATGAGGATATAAATATGGTACCCACAACACTACCTTGCTCTATAATGGGCACAGCAACATACAGTACTTTTCCTACATCTAGGAAGTTGTACTGGTTAACGACACTTGTTCCATTTAAAGATTCGCGCACCTCGACGATATCATTAATCGTTTGATTTTCGTAGGTATCGAATGAATCGATAAGTACTTTCCTTCGAGATTAACGATCATAACACGTGAGTTAATTTCGATACTCATGTTTTTTATGATGTTCTCTAGGTATATTTTAGTATGATCTTTTCGATGGCATAAAAGTTTGGGGAAACACGGTTGGATATAATACTACCTTGTGTTAATAAACTGACTTTCTTTTCCTGTATATAGTTACTGGTTAAAGATGCGTTTATAAAAGAGTTGATGAGGATCAGTGTCAGTAGGATTAACAATAAATAGGTGGAAACAAGTTTCCACCTAATACTTACAAACGACTTATTGATTCCTAAATAGTAACCTACGCCCATTTAGTTAGGATGTATTCTGGCTGAGACGAGTTCTTCTCAACTTTCTCTCGCAATCGACGTATGTGAACATCAACTGTTCGAACATCCCCGAAGTACTCGTATCCCCAAATGATTTCGAGTAGTTCTTCCCGTGAATATACTTTGCCTTTATTGACAGCTAAGAGTAAGAGTAGATCGAACTCTTTTGCAGTTAAGTTAATGTCTTTGCCGCTCAGCATTACTTTACGACCAAGTGTATTGATTGAGAAGTCATCAATCTTTAACATACTTGTTGTGGCAGCTCTATCACTTACAGCTACACGACGTAAAATGGCTTTGATACGGGCTTTAAGCTCCAATATATTGAAAGGTTTTGTTAAATAATCATCTGCACCGTACTCTAAACCTAATACTTTACTTGAGTCTTCACCTTTAGCTGTTAATATTAGAATCGGTACCATTGATCTTTCTCGAATCCGCTTACATACTTCTAGACCATCAATTTTAGGTAACATTAAATCTAACACAACTAGGTCATACTCCGATTCATTGCTTTTCGTAGCTCTTCGCCATCTTCAGCAGTATCGATTTCATACCCTTCTTGTTCAAGACTAATTTTAGACCCTTAAGTAGTACTTTCTCGTCATCGACAACCAATAATTTATTGGACATATTTGCACCTCGTCAGAATTGAAATTAGTATCAAATTTCAGTTTATAGTGGATAGTAAATTCAAAAAACTAAACCATTTAAGTTGTTTTGATTCTAGTCTATTGACTAATAGCTAACAACTATCAACTCATAAATTACATGTACATGCAATTTTATTTTTTATATAACACTATCATAACAATAATGTGACAATAATTCAAAATTTATTAACAAACCTAAACATTTGAAGCTACTCACTTTACTACCTGCGTACACGTTTGTCTCCATCTCGTTTTGTGATTTTAATTTGGTCGAAGTATTCGAGTAGTGGAATAACATATTTACGTGAAGTATCTAATAGTGCACGGAAGTCACCTAATGTAACGGAACCGTTGCTTTCTAAATGATCAATTAAAAGCTTTTTTGGCTTGGTCTAAAGCTGTTGTATGGAAGTAAACAGCATCACTTTATTTTAACCAGACGCTCTGTTTCTATTAAATAGTTAACTACTTTCTTCGTTAATTTTATTTTCGCCAACCTCTTTGAAGGCTTCTGACATAAGAGGTGTTTTAAATTGAGTTGACTCAAAAACTTTTTCTAAAGATGATATAACCTTACCTAGTTTGTCGTCAACTGTAACTTCGTACCCTTTAGCTTTGATGGTTTGTTCTATGGTCTCTATCATTTGCGCATCTATAAAGTAGCGAAGGACAGCATCAAAAGTGCTTGTTTCTAACATTTTTTAAAGAATCGGCTTCGTATTTCTTTCTTTAGACATGCCTTTTCTTAAAGGATACTTTGCATGGTATTTATTGAGGGATTGAAGCATTTGCTCCCCTGTTTCATCTAAAATAAGCTCGATGCGTAATAAGTTTACGGTCAAACTTAAGAGCTGCTCCAATTTCTAATAACTTTTCAAACTCAACATCGAATTGTTCTTGTTCTAAGTTGGCTTTAAGCATGAGGTCTTTTGCTTCTAAATAGTCTGCTGCATTTTTAAGAATGGTGTTCTCAAGTATTTGACCCATGTCACCTTGCATTTTAGTATCCAGTTCTTTTAAAACATCGTCTTTAAAAACGTTTTGTGTTTAGATGCGTTTGGTTCGAGTACGATACCACCACCAATGGTTTCTAGTGGTGAGTAGAATCTGACAACAAAGTGGTCACCGTACTTACATGCAATAGGTTCTTCCAACCTAAGTTGAACAAAAGACTCGTCCCCTGGATTAAGAACATCGGTATCCAGTAATACTGCACGACACAATACTTCCTTAGTGCCAGTGTATAAACGTAAACGCGTCCAGTTATCTATAACTCTGTTGGAATGCTTAAGTAATTTAATGTGTACATCTAACATATAAGAATTGTAGAGAGTATCTTCTACAGCTAAGACGTCTCCACGGTGAATATCGTCTTTATGAATATTGGCTAGGTTAATAGCAACACGTTGGCCTGCGTAAGCTACTTCTTGGTCGGTTCCATGAACTTGTATATTACGCACTTTGGTAGGTAATTGTTCTGGATAAACAACCAGTTCTTGACCTACTTTTACAGACCCTTCTATAAGGGTACCTGTTACAACCGTACCGAAACCTGTGATTGTAAATACACGGTCTATTGGCATACGTACAGGTATATGTGTGTCTCTTGACTCAATGACTTCAGTCATTGAATCGATGGTTTCTGTTAATAGGTCGATCCCTTGTCCGCTCATTGCAGATACAGGTATCATAGGTGCATCTTTCATAAAAGTGTCTGCTAGTTTCTCTTTAATTTCTTCTTGAACAAGTTCTAACCATTCTTCATCTACAAGGTCTGCTTTGGTAAGCACAACGATACCGTTTTTAATCTCTAAATAAGATAAAATGTCGATATGCTCTGTTGTTTGAGGCATAACCCCTTCGTCTGCAGATATAATTAGAAGTACAACGTCTACACCTGTTGCACCTGAGATCATGTTTTTAATAAAACGTTCGTGACCAGGTACATCTATAATACCTGCTCTTCTACCACTTGGCAGGTCAAAATAAGCAAAGCCCAAATCGATGGTTATGCCTCGCTTCTTTTCTTCTTGTAGTCTGTCTGTTTCGATTCCTGTAAGAGCCCTAATAAGGGTTGTTTTTCCATGGTCTATATGACCAGCTGTTCCTATAATTACGTTGCCCATAAGGCCCTCCTATTTTCCACTTAAAACATTTTTGAACTTTCATGAAGTAAGGCTACTTCTGAGTCTTTTATAGTTCTTGGATCGATAAGCAGTCTGTCTTCATTGATGCGACAAATAACCGGTAGAGATTCGTCGCGTAAGCCTTTAGCTAACTGGTTTGCACTCATGTTCTGAGCATGGATAGAGACCAGTTTAGTTGGTAGTTTTTCCAGTGGCATTGAGCCCCCACCAACTTCTGAGTTACCGTCTACCATTTCGATTGTAACAGGTAGATTCATTGCTACAAATCCATCGTATAAACGCTGTGCTCTCTCACTTATTTCTTCCATAGACATGGTCAGCATATGCAAGGTTGGTATCTCTTTCATTGCTTTTTCTTCGTCTAGGTAAAGACGTAACGTTGCCTCTAAAACGGCAAGGGTCATTTTGTCTATTCGAAGTGCTCTTGTTAGTTGGTTTCTTTTTCATTTTTTGAATGTATTCTTTTTTACCAACAATAAAACCAGCTTGTGGCCCACCCAACATTTTGTCGCCACTAAAGGTAACAACATCTGCACCATCTGCAATGGCTTCTGCAACAGTTGGTTCTTTTGTTAATCCGTATTTAGAATAGTCTATAATACTCCCGCTTCCAATGTCTTCGACAACAGGTATTCCCTTAGCTTGACCCAGTTCTGCCAGCTCTGCAACAGACACCTCTTTGGTAAATCCAAGGACACGATAGTTACTTGTATGAATTTTTAATAAGACAGCTGTCTCATCTGTAATGGCTTCTTCATAGTCACGTAAATGTGTTTTATTGGTTGTACCAACTTCAACCATGTGGGCACCACTTTGTTTCATTACGTCTGGGATTCTGAAGGAACCTCCAATTTCCACGAGTTGACCACGGGATACGATGGCTTCTTTACCTACTGAAAGTGTTGATAAGGCAAGCATTACAGCTGCAGCATTGTTGTTTACTACAAGGGCTGCTTCTCCACCGGTTAACTTACATACCAAATCTTCTATATGCTGATAACGGGAACCTCTTTTACCGTTTCCAGGTCAAATTCTAGGGTAGAGAAATAACAACTGATATCAACTAAATGTTCTTTAATAGATTCGCTAATGAGCGATCGACCTAAGTTTGTATGTATAACAACACCCGTTGCATTAATGACACGTCGTAAACTATACTCAGATTGTTTTTCGACCTCAGAAATAACTTTTGTCGCGACGCTGTCTTCTGAAACAAGGTATGATTCTAATTGATCTTGGCTTAAATTTTTGATGTCTTGTCGTACGGAATCTAATACGTCACGTATAATGTCAACCACCCAATCGCGTCCATTGGTTTCAATTAAACGGTTAATATCACTGCGGTTTAGCATTTCGTCGACCTTTTGGAATTTGACTAAATAAAGTTTTACGTTCCATGTGTCCTCTCCTCTATATCTTTAACATTTAAGATCATTTATTTGATGATTAAAAGTCTCTGTTATTAAACAATACGATTATATCATAAGACCCTTAATTTTTTCACTCTCAATGCAGATTACAGATACATGTAGAATTTATTCAGATCATCGAAAAAAGCTCAACTTCTTTGTCCCTACACATTTTATCGATTCTTACGTATGAAAAATACGCTGCGATCCGCTAAAATGCTTGCTCCGCGAATTTTGAACTGTTTACAATGATCACGATGCTATCAAAAAAAGTGAAAAAGCACTACTTTTTCGATATCTTCGATAAATATGGAATTTGTTAACGCTTTTAGGTTAAAATAATCTATAATAGAAAAACAGTTATTAAATTTCCTTATCTAAATATATTCATAAAATACAGTTCATTGAAAGGTTGTTCACATGAATACCCTAAGAAAAAAGTAACTTCATAGCGTCTTTAATTATCGCTATATCTTCACAATTTTATATTGATATACTCCTTACAGATTTCCGTGTTACCTGTGCAGTAATAGCCCTTGGTATTGTGCTTTATTTTTACCGGGAGTTGCACCCTGTTGTCTTTAGGGATCACCGTATCTGCTTCTACTTTTATTTGGCGGACCGGGATTCTTATTTTTACAACAGGCTTTGACCAAACAATTGTCAGTGGGTTTATACCCGAAATATTCTTTTATATGTTCTATGGTGCCTTTTTTTATTGGTTATCAGATCATAACACAGTAAAAGACGCCAATCGATTTTTTATGATTATTGCCACCAGTGACTTTACTGCCAATGTGCTTGAAGTTGTGATTCGGATTATCTATTTTAACGAAACCTTCTACTTTGACATTTTAACCTCTCTTATGATGGTTGCCATGATTCGGTCCAGTGCCGTTTGGCTCAGTATAAACGGAACACGGTATTATCAAAATGCTGATTATGAAAGAAGAGCACGAAAAACGATACCGTAAACTTGTATGGCTCACACTCATTTTAAAATCAGAAATGTATTGGATGAATAAGAACATGGATAAAATAGAAGAAACCATGACCCATGCATACAACTTATTTGATAGTATACGTAACAACGACCACCCAGAATCTTGGGCAGATCGTTCTGTACAGGTTGCCAGCGATGTCCATGAGATAAAAAGGAATACGAATTGGTCATGCGTGGTGTTGCAGAAATAACAGAGTTTAAGTTCAAGATCAAGGTATGTTTTTAAAGACATTATGAATTTACTTGAAGACAAAATGAAAAATGAAATTAGACATAAAGAACTCAATGTGGTTTTGGGTTTGATACAGGTCACGATTTTTATACAGACAAACATTATCAACTCATGTCTGTTTTTAGAAAATTTAATTATGAATGCCTTTGATGCCGTTAAACAATGTGAAGGTGAAAGCACCATTCAGTTTAATCATTATGATGATACTGACGACCATGTGTTTGAGCTCATGGATACAGGCTGCGGTATAGAAACCCACGACATTACAGATATCTTCTCCCCTGGTTTCTCGACTAAAATTAATTATGAAACGGGGGAAATTAACCGTGGTCTAGGCCTTAGTCTTGTTAAAGACATTGTCGAAAAAGACTTTGGTGGTATACTCAAAGTGGCATCAGTCATTGGTGAAGGAACAACATTTACAATACAAATCCCGAAAGACTTTTTGGAGGTTCAAGAAGAATGAGATATTTTATAGCAGAAGACGATTTAAACATCATACGCATTTTTGAGCAAGATTATATCGGAACGAGAATTAGGCGAGATAATAGGCCATGCGCAAGACGGTCAAGAAGCATATGATAAAATTGTGCAACTGAAACCAGACATTGTCTTAGTTGATTTATTTATGCCAGGTAAAGATGGTATTACCCTTGTTTCTGAACTAAAACCTCAGTTTGCAGAAATGTCCTATGTTATGATCTCTCAAGTGTCTGCAAAAGATATGATCGGCAGAGCCTACGAAAGTGGAATTGAGTTTTATATTCAAAAACCTGTTAATGCCGTAGAAGTTGAAAATGTTCTTAATCGTGTTTCAGATTTTCAGGAACAATCTAAAAAGCTGAAGCAAATTAAAAGTTTATTTAACCTTGACGTCTTACAAACAGAAGAACAAACTAAACCTGATTACGAGCGTAAGATCAAATACATTTTGCAGAAGATTGGTGTTATTGGAGAATCCGGTACACAAGACATTATCGACATAACGACCTTTCTCGTTACATCCCATGCCAATTTGTCCATGTATACGATTAAAGATTTGTGTAATCAATTTGGTCTTAACTCTAAAACTGTTGAGCAGCGTATTCGCAGAACAGCAACCATTGGTATGGTCAACCTAGCTCACATGGGGATCGAAGATTACATGAACGATACTTTTCTAGAATATTCCAATGGATTATACAATTTTTCTGAAGTCAAAAAAGAAATGGATTATATTCGTGGTCAGGTCAGTCAACATGGCAAGGTCAGTCTAACGAAAGTTTATTGATGGACTTGTTTTATACTGTGAGAAAAACGACTAAAAAATTATATATAAAGTATTTTTGAAACCTGCTGAAACTTTCTGAAACTTATATTCTAATATAGGTTACAGGCCGTTTGTAAGAGCAGGTTTTTTATTTTGTAGAAACCACGTTTTGAATTTGGAAGGGGAAATTGTAATGATCATTATTGACTTACATCGCTATTCAAAAATATTCACACGTGTGGCACAGGATGACTGATCGTCCATTTAAATATTCACATACATTTACAGAACAAAGAACCTTTATTCCACTTTCAAAATGGCGATTTACCTATAGACAATTGCTTTCTCCTCAACATGGAGACGGTGATATAACACCTTTTCAAGCTTTAACAACTTCCATGGGATCATCACTTGGAACAGGATCAATCGTTGGTGTAGCCATGGCTATTGCAGCTGGCGGACCTGGTGCAGTCTTTTGGATGATTATGACACTCTTAGCAAGTAGCATAGTAAAATATGCTGAAGGTTTTTTATCTACCAAGTATCGCACAACTAATACACTGGGCGAAAAAACGGGTGGACCTATGCATTACATAGAACAAGGTTTAAAAGAAAAGCATGGTGGCAACTGGCATTGGCTTGCTAGCCTCTTCGCAATCATTGGCCTATTATGTTCTTTAAGTATTGGCAATATGATTCAATCGCATTCAGTGATTCAATCCTTTCACTTTTCTTCAATGGTAACAACGGATATTGCTGGTGCAGTTTTCACCTCTATTGTGGCTTTGATCATATTAGGTGGCATTAAAAGTATTGGAAAAATAACATCGCACTTGATTCCTATTATGGATTTATTTATATAAGTTGTACACTTTTAGTTTAATAAAAATGCACATGCACTATCAGGTGTTGTTGGCTCATTACAAGCCATGCATTTACAAAAGCTGCTTTAAGTGGTGGGCTCATTGGTACAGTTGTTAGATATGGCATTGTACATGGCGCCCTTGCTTCAGAAGCTGGGTTTGGATCTTCATCTATTGCCCATGCAGCTTCAACAAATGACGACCCAGTTGTTCAGGGAATGATTAATTCGATTGGTTTGCTAATAGGTCCTTTACTCATTTCTGTTTCAACAGCATTGGTTATCTTATTATCTGGTCTTGTAAAACTTGACCCTATCTCTGGAGGCACCTATATACAAGGTCACTTAACTGGAGCCACATTAACAACCATGGCATTTGATTCTGTACTACCTCAATTAGGTGGTAACATGGTACGTATTGCCTTACTGGTATTTTCAATAACTGCAATGATCTCTTGGTATTATTACGGTGCTAAATGTTTAGAATATTTAGTAGATGTTAAATCATTGC
>LQAH01000411.1_pt1 | contig 10224 bp, 17 predicted proteins | sample 1535791 | NCBI WGS metagenome assembly LQAH01 (sample SAMN04331585, study PRJNA305678) | bioreactor metagenome | isolation source: bioreactor_4 inoculated with Wadden Sea sediment 2nd replicate of a... | place: Germany:Bremen
CGGTTTTATCACTAATATAAAAAGATCTGACTACTTGCACCGATCATTAGCATTCTAAGGCCCTGTGCCAATGATTTCCGCCCTAAAACGGGAAGGTACAAGTTTTCCTAGGTACACCATATATACTTTGCACGCTCGCCATGCCTTAAAACCCCGGTGGAATCTCCCAATCCTTACCAAAGCGAATTGTTCTTATTGCCTACAGTCTTTCAAACAACATTGACTTCCACTTGCTGGAATTACGGGGACAGCTTCAGGATCTCCTTACGGCTCTTGTGCTTTCCTACCTACGCTTAAACCTAACCTCAAGGATTCAGCTATAAAACCTGATACTGACTGCTGGTTAGGCTTTGTCAGGTAGGGAGTTTAACAATCTATATATGGCGCCGAACTGGCGCACTTGAAATTGTCTCGTAGATTTATACAAAATTCATAAAAAGTTTTATTAGATCATTCTAAGAAAGTTACTAATTCCATTTTCCCGAGAAGGTTATTTATGATAAACATTATTGGACTAGGCTATATTGGCCTCCCCACAGCACTTATGTTTGCTTCACATGATGTAGAAGTAATAGGAACAGATTTTAATAAAGAATTAGTTTATGAGCTACAGAAAGGGAAGGTTCCCTTTGAAGAAAAAGGTTTAAAGGAACTTTTTAATAATGCAAAATCAAGTGGTATTACTTATACTACTGACTATCAATCAACGGATATTTATATTGTTGCTGTTCCTACACCCTATGATAAAAGGTATAAAAAGATTGATTCTTCCTATGTGGTGCAAGCAGTTGAAAGTATTATGGAGGTCTGCACAAAAGGAGCAATTTTAATAATTGAATCAACGGTTTCTCCTGGAACAATAGATCGTTATATTCGACCTGTTATTGTCGAAAAGGGGGGTGTTGTAGGCACAGATATTCATCTCGTACATGCTCCAGAGAGAATAATACCAGGGAATATGGTGTATGAACTAGAACATAATTCAAGAACAATTGGATGTGATGATGTTGTAATAGGAGAAAAAGTAAAACTTTGTATTCCTCTTTCTGTAAAGGAGAGATAGTTATCACAGATATCAGAACTGCAGAGATGACTAAGGTTGTAGAAAACACATTCAGAGATATTAATATTGCCTATGCTAATGAACTCGCTCAAATATGTCATAGTGATGGCATGGATGTGTATGAAATCATAAGGCTTGCTAATAAACATCCACGTGTAAATATACTCACACCAGGACCTGGGGTAGGTGGGCACTGCATTTCTGTGGACCCTTGGTTTCTTGTAGGTGATTACCCAGATCAATCAAATCTTATAAAAATGGCAAGAAATATTAACGATAGCATGCCTGATTATGTTCTTAGTAGAATTAGTGAAGTCATGAAATTAAATAACATAACTGATATTTCTAAGGTTGGGTTATATGGTTTAACTTATAAAGAAGATGTTGATGATGTAAGGGAAAGTCCTACATTACAGCTTTTAGAGTCTATGAAACGTCACCTTGCTTCAGGAATTAAAGTATATGATCCAATGGTAAAAGAGAATTGGTGGATAATCAATTTCATGATTTAGCTCTATTTTTAAATTCTGTGGATTTTGTTGTTATCATGGTTGGGCATTCTGAGATTAGAGATAATTTATCACTTCTTGATTCGAAAATCGTTCTCGATACCAGACATATCTCAACAAAGCATCAATTTTACTCCCTTTAAAGGTCTTAGTTATGAAAAAAGTTATGATAGTATTTGGTACACGCCCGGAAGCAATTAAGATGTGTTCTTTAGTGAATGAATTAAAGACAAGAAGAGAGATAGAACCTGTTGTGTGTGTAACAGGACAACATAGGGAGATGCTAGATCAAGTTCTTCATGCATTTAATGTAGTCCCTGATTTTGATTTGTCGATTATGAAAAGCAAGCAAACTCTTTTTGATATAACAGTAAATATACTTGAGAGAATTAAAGCAGTATTAGAAGAGGTAAGACCTGACGTAGTACTTGTCCATGGAGACACCTCAACTACATTCGTTACTGCTTTAGCGTGTTTTTATCTTCAAATTCCAGTAGGACACGTAGAAGCAGGATTGAGAACATATAATATTAATTCACCATATCCAGAAGAGTTCAATAGACAAGCAGTTAGTATTATTTCTTCCTATAATTTTGCTCCTACTGAACTCTCCAAAGCAAATCTTATAAAAGAGGGTAAGAATCCTTCAACCATCTATGTTACAGGGAATACTGCAATAGATGCATTACAAACAACAGTAAGAAAGGATTATTTTCATCCACAACTTGAATGGGCTAATGATAGTAGATTAATTATGATAACAGCTCATCGTCGAGAAAATCTTGGTATACCAATGCATAATATGTTCAAAGCAATTAGAAGAATCATAGATGAAACTTCTGATGTGAAAGCTATCTATCCTATTCACATGAATCCAGTTGTAAGAGAAGCCGCAAATGAATACTTAGGTGGTTGTGATAGAATAAGAATTATAGAACCTTTAGAAGTAATTGCTTTTCATAACTTCTTAGCAGCTTCATATTTAATAATTACCGATAGTGGTGGAATCCAAGAAGAAGCTCCATCTTTAGGTAAACCAGTACTTGTTATGCGGGATACTACTGAAAGACCAGAAGGAATGCAGGCTGGGACTCTGAAATTAGTTGGGACTAATGAAGAGACAATTTATAGAGAATTTAAGAAACTACTCGAAGATAAAGAAGAATACGAGAAGATGAGCAAAGCAAGCAACCCCTATGGTGATGGGACTGCATGTAAGAAAATAGCAGATATCTTGGAGAATAAGCGTCATAAATGAAGCAATTATTTTTAATGGTAGATGATGGGTCTATAAAATTACTTGAAACGCCTTATCCTACAGTAAAAGATCATTTTGATATTGTAGAAACCGAGAGCGGATGAGTGGGAGAAAACCAGCGGTAGCAGTTGCTCGAAAATTAGTAGAACTAATTTATGCCATGTTGAAAAACAAGACTTTATTTACTGTGATAGATGACACAGGAAGAGAACAACTTGAGTCTTACCATTCTCGAAAAAACCTTGTTGTTTCAGGTAGATATTACAAAATTCGTCAATCTTGTAAGAGCTTTGAGACCTTTCAATAAATTATGCGAAATTTCGCATAATTTATTGAAAGGTTCTTTGGTAGAATTAAAAACAAGATGTTCTATGGTAAATTCTGGATGGGTATTTATTACAACAGTTTATGCAAATATTAGATCAGTATCTGTACTGGTATAACCATAAAAGAATTAAGCAATATCTGGGCTTTATGAGTCTAGTAGGGTCTGGACAAAGCCTAGGATTGGCGATATAAAAGTCCAAGAATTTGTCCGCATCCACAATGGCTCACTATATGATTGACATTCATATTGTGCTGGGACGAAAAGATGAAATGCTTTAATGTGGAAGAAAATCTCGATTTTTTGTCGAAGATAACCATGATTAAATTAAAATAGCATCAAAATATTTAGAAGTATGGAATAATGCATGAGCAAAATAATACAGTTTTCTACTAAAGGAGCTTTAGATATTGGATATCTAAGCTTTTTCCAAGATAAAGAAATAGGTTTTGAAATTAAAAGAATCTATTATATTTATGGTGTTCCCAAAGATGCTAAAAGAGGATTTCATGCTCATAAAAAACTCCAGCAATTTGCATGGTGCCCTGATGGTGATATTACTATTATTCTTGATGATGGTAATAGTAAAGAAAGCATCAGACTAAATGATTCTTCTTGTGGGTTAATTATTAAAAAAGGACTTTGGCATGAAATGATTTGGAATAAAGATAATTCTGTTCTCTGTGTTGCTGCATCTGATTATTATGATGAAAATGATTACATAAGAAACTACGAAGAATTTTTACACTATGTCAAAGAAGGATATTGGAATGAAGCATAGAGAAATCTCTTTTAATGTACTAGACAGATTATATAAAAGATATTCACCTGAATTTAATGAAGCAGCATTAAGAGTTCTTGAATCTGCTTGGTACATCCTTGGAAAAGAAGTAACGCAATTTGAGAAAGAATTTGCTGAATTTAATTCAGCAGTTAATTGTGTTGGCTTAAATTCTGGATTAGATGCATTAATCCTTTCGGTAAGAGCTTTAGGAATAACTGAAGGAGACGAAGTTATTGTTCCTGCAAACACATACATCGCAACAGTACTTGCAATCACTGAAAATAAGGCAACTCCTATATTTATTGAACCAGATGAGTATTATAACATAAATCCATCAAACATTGAAAAAGCAATTACAACAAAGACTAAAGCAATAATGCCTGTTCATCTGTATGGACAAGTTTGTCAAATGGAAGCTATTACAGAGATTGCAAATACACATAATCTGTATGTTATTGAAGATTGTGCTCAATCGCACGGCGCTCAATATGATGGTCGCACATGTGGCTCTTTTGGCGACATTGGATGTTTTAGTTTTTTATCCCACAAAGAACCTTGGTGCATTTGGAGATGCTGGAGCTATAATCACTGATAACAGCGTGATTACAGAAAAAATACAAATGCTTAGAAATTATGGGAGCAAAATAAAGTATTATAATGATATAGAAGGAATAAACTCTCGCCTTGATGAAATACAAGCAGCACTACTACGAGTAAAACTATCTCATCTTGAAGAATTAACAGAAGAGAGAAAAACTATTGCTCAAGCATATCTTCAAGGAATACATAACAAGACGATTGTATTACCCAAAACGGTAACAGGAGCTGAACATGTATATCATTTGTTTGTTGTGAGAACTGAAGACAGAGATTGTCTTCAAAACCATCTTACGAAGAATCATATTGCTACCCAAATTCACTATCCAATCCCACCGCATCTAGCTACATGCTACCAGCATTTAGAATATAAGAAAGGCGATTTCCCTATAACAGAACAATACGCTCAACAGTGCCTTAGTCTCCCTCTTTACAATGGAATGACAGAAGAAGAAATTGAGTATGTTGTTCAAATAATCAATGAATATTAATTAGAGATATACATGGCAAAACTCAAAATCGACTGAAAATACTTATAGAAAATTTTCTTGCCTATGGAGCAATTAATGTTCTAAACAAAATTATTCCTTTACTATTATTACCTGTCATTACAAAGTTACTTACAGATACAGCTGATTTTGGACGCTTCGATATGTTTAATACATTAGTGAGTTTTGGATCTTCTCTAGCAGCACTCGGAATGTATGACGCTACATTTCGGGAATATTTTGAAAAAGAGGACCCGCTTTATCGTAAAAAGGTTACTTCAAACGCACTTAGAATTGTACTAGTCTCTTCAGGTATTCTAGCAGGTACTTTTATCCTTTTTCAAAAATATTTTTCCTTAATATTTTTAGGGAGCAAAGAATATGGTTTTATCGTAGTATTAGCAGCTATTGGTATAATCTTCAGTGCTTGGAAGTCTATAGTAGCAGCACCTACGAGAATGCAAAACAAACGAAAGGTATATGTTTATTCAGGGATATTAAATTCTATTCTATACTACGTCCTTGCAATCGTATTAATAAAATTTGGGTTTTCATACTTTGGTTTGATATTCTCTAATCTATTTGCATCATTTGTTCTCTTAATATTCTTTTTTGTTCTCAATTATAGTCATTTTAATATACGATTATCAGATAAGAAAATTCGTTCTGAGTTATATAAGATTGGAATACCATTAGTCCCAACATTTATTATTTATTGGGTGTTTCATTCTATGGATAAGATTATGATTACCAATATGCTCGGTCTTGATCAAGTGGGTATTTATTCTGTTGGTGTAAGAGTTGCTTCAGTGAGCCAAATCCTATCTTCAGCCTTTGTTGGTGGATTTGCTTTTTTTAAGTTTTCAACAATGAAAGATTCTGATCAAGTAATTATGAATTCAAAGCTATTTAATTACCTTTCAATTGTAATACTTCTAGCTTTATTTTTTTATTTATCCTTTTTTTCCATTAATTTTTAAATTAATATTTGAAGGTAAATATATTCTTGGCTATTTAGTGAGCCCTTACTTGTTCATCTCCCCCCTAATAATTATACTATTTCAAATTGTTAGTAGCCAATTCCTCATAATTAAGAAAAGTTATTTTATTTCTATATCACTAGTTTTGGGTGCTTTAATAAATGTTATCCTTAATTATTATTTGATAAAAAAAATGGGAATAGAAGGTGCCGCTGTCGCTACAATTATTGGTTATTTATTTAGCCTTGGAATTGTTGGACTCGTAGCAGCTAAAGATAGATTAATTATCATAAATTACAGAATCATACTATCTTTTTTAATCTCTATATTATCGACAATCTTTATTAAATTGTTTAATATCCAAAACTCATTCCCATTAGTTCTGTTGATTTCATGTATAACGATTATTATTATATTATTACTTTAATTTTAAAGATATTAAAAAATTTTCTAGTACTTCTTATCAAAAAGACCTCAAAATGTAAATGGAAAAAGAAATGGGAACTAAATTAAAGAATTATATGAGAATGAAATATTTATTATATATAATGAGAGTAGTGAACTCTCGTAAAAAAGAATTACTTTTTAGAACGAAATACAAATTTATAAATAAAAATATTATAATCGGGAAAAAAATAACTTTAAAATCAAAAAACAGTATTGACAGGAAAAGGGACAATAATATTTCAAAGCAGAATTTCTATTGGTTATAAACTGGGAGGATTTTATCACAATAATGTTACCGAATTTCAGGCTCGTTATGTTGATAGTATCATTCTTGTTAACAACAATGTGGCTTTTAACAATTCCAATTTTATAATAGCCGCTGGAAAAATAGAAATTGGTGAGGGATGTAGAATTGGAGCTAATGTAACCATGATGGATTTTGAGGCACATGGTAGTCCCCCTGATATAAGAAATCAAGTTGGTGAAATTGGACAAATTATAATCGGTAGAAATGTGTGGGTTGGTAATAATGTAATTATCTTAAAAATGTGATAATTGGAGATAATTGTATAATAGCTGCAGGGAGCATAGTGTTAAAGGGTCAATATCCAATAATACTATTATCGGAGGAAATCCTGCTAAAGTTATAAAGTATTTGAATACTTGATTCTGAAAATTAGGAATTTAAAATCAACTATCTTGATATTCCGAAACCTGTTTTCTTTACATGATTGTAAGCTTTTTGTGGAGGGTTGTATGAAGGGTATTATTCTTGCTGGCGGAAAAGGATCTAGGCTTTATCCTATAACTAAGGCCGTTAGTAAGCAATTACTTCCCATCTATGATAAACCGTTAATTTATTATCCTCTTTCTGTGTTATTGTTGGCTGGTATTAAAGAAATTCTTATTATAAGTACACCAGAAGATGTTTCCTCCTATGAATTGTTATTAGGAGATGGGAAATCACTGGGAGTGAGATTTACGTATAAAGTTCAAGATAAACCAAGAGGCCTTGCTGATGCATTCATTCTTGGTGAAGAATTTATTGGAACAGATGATGTGTGTTTGGTGCTAGGAGATAATGTCTTTTTTTGGACAAACTCTTACAATGCTCTTAGAGCAAGCAAAGAAGAATTTCCCTAAAGCTACGGTCTTTGGATATCCTGTTAAAGATGCTCGCTCTTATGGAGTGGTTGAGTTTGACAACAATAACAAAGTTATTTCTATTGAAGAGAAACCATCGCATCCTAAAAGCAACTATGCTGTTCCAGGCCTTTACTTCTATGATAATCGTGTTATTGAAATTGCTAAACGAGTAAAACCTTCTCCTCGTGGTGAAATAGAAATTACTTCAATTAACAATACCTACTTGGAAATGGGAGAGTTACATGTAGCATTGATGGGTAGGGGAATGGCATGGTTAGATACAGGAAATCCCGAAGGAATGCTTAAGGCAGCAGAGTATGTAGAAGCAGTACAATCAAGACAAGGTTTTTATATCTCCTGTATTGAAGAGATTGCATGGAGAAGAGGCTTTATTGATACCAAACAGTTAAGAGAGATAGGGGAGAGTTTGAAAATGACTGATTATGGTCAGTATATTATCTCTTTAGTTACAGAATTCTCTAATGAGGTGTAACATGGCTAAAGATAGAAAAATGAGAGTCATATTAGTAACAGGTGGTGCTGGATTTATTGGTAGTAACTTTATTGCATATGTTTTAAAAAAATATGCTGAAGAGATTGTAGTGAATTTAGATTCTTTAACCTATGCAGGAAACTTAGATAAATCTTGAAAGTGTTAAAGATAATTCTCATTATACTTTTGTGAAGGGCGATATAAGAGATAGAGAATTAGTACACACTCTATTCGATACATATCAATTCACTCATGTAGTAAACTTTGCTGCAGAGAGCCATGTAGATCGTAGCATAATTGACCCGGAAGTCTTTCTAACCACCAATATCATTGGAACCCAAGTATTACTAGATGAAGCAAAGAATCAGTGGAAGCTCTTTCCTAAAGATAAACATAACAACGAGTATAAAGAAAACGTACGGTTTCATCAGGTTTCAACAGATGAAGTATATGGGGCATTAGGAAAAGAAGGATTATTTACTGAAACAATGCCTCTTTTACCTAATAGTCCTTACTCAGCCTCAAAAGCAAGTGCAGACTTATTAGTAAGATCCTACCATGAAACCTTTGGTCTTCCTGTAACAATGTCCCGTTGCTCAAATAACTATGGCCCCTATCAATTCCCAGAGAAATTGATTCCTCTTATGATTAATAACTGCTTGCAAGAAAAAAGTCTTCCTGTCTATGGAGATGGAATGCAAATCAGAGACTGGTTGCATGTAATGGATCATTGTTCGGCAATAGATGCCATAATATCTAAAGGAACAGATGGTGAAATTTATAATATTGGTGGCAACAACGAAAAAGCTAATATTGAAATAGTTAAACTTATCATCAACACTATAGGGAAATCAGAAGACCTCATAAACTACGTAACTGATAGACCTGGTCATGATAGAAGATATGCTATAGACAACACCAAGATTACTACCCAATTAGGATGGGAACCATTTTACACCTTTGAACAAGGGATGGAAGAAACAATTCAATGGTATCTAGATAATCGAGAATGGATAGAGAATATTATTAGTGGGGATTATCAGGGGTACTATGAAAAGATGTATGAGTGAATCATATAATGACTGAGAAGTAACATATGAATGAGCAATATTTAGATTCAACAAGTATTATTAAAACAACACATCTCGGAATTGGAACAAAAATTTGGCAGTTTTGTGTGGTTCTCGGAGACGCTAGAATTGGTAAGAATTGTAACATTAACTCCCATTGTTTTATTGAAAATGATGTTATTATAGGTGACAACGTTACAATAAAATGTGGGGTGCAGATTTGGGATGGAATACGTATTGAAGATGATGTATTTATTGGGCCAAATACTACTTTCACAAATGATCTACATCCTAGATCAAAGAAGTATCCTAACCAGTTTTTAGCGACAGTAATTCATAAAGGAGCTTCAATAGGGGCCAACTCAACAATTCTTCCAGGCTTAGAAATTGGGGAGTACGCGATGATTGGAGCTGGAAGTGTTGTTACTAAAAGTATTCCTAATAATACTATTTGGTTTGGTAATCCTGCTAAGTTTTCTGGATATGTCTGTAAATGTGGAGCAAGAATAATCCAAAATAATAGTTGTGAGAATTGCGGTGAAATTTTAACTGTTTCTTCTAAATATTTTCGAAAGAAAAATTAGAATCCTGTAGTATAGGTGCTGAATGGTTACATCATGGAGATAAGGACGCGAAATATCATCTCTGCGGACAACGTATGATAAGGTTTTTGAAAAAACATCCCGAAGTCAGATGATGCTAAGCCCTTCGTCTAGACACATAACAAAAATATAAAGAATATTTTATGCTATCTGTTTATCATTTTCCCTCACTGGGAAACATCCTTGTTCATATACTTCATGTGGTGTTTGGTAGTCCAAGCTTTGATGAAGTCTTTTGTTATTGAAGAAATCAATAAAAGTATCCAATCCGTTAGAAAGTTCAGTCATCGTGTTATAGTCATGAAGAAAAATACATTCATATTTTAATGTTCTAAACCATCGCTCCACGAATTATGCGAAATTTCGCATAATTTATTTTATACGAAATCTTATTTTATGCGAAAGATTGGTTGGAGCTTCAACTGAGTGTTCTATTCCAGTCCAAGGTTTCGCATAATATTT
>LQAH01000412.1_pt1 | contig 10201 bp, 15 predicted proteins | sample 1535791 | NCBI WGS metagenome assembly LQAH01 (sample SAMN04331585, study PRJNA305678) | bioreactor metagenome | isolation source: bioreactor_4 inoculated with Wadden Sea sediment 2nd replicate of a... | place: Germany:Bremen
GCATAGTAGTAGTAAGCTAATAACGTTGTAAATGCGAAGAATAAAAGTGCAACTGCAACGAACATACTACCGAATCCAGGCATTAATGTGTCAACTGCTGATTGTGTAAAGATAGGACCTGGTTCTGCACCATTAAGTGCAGGGTTTTCGAATAAGTAACCACCGTTACCATCGTAAGTATTGTATGTTCCAGTGATAGAATCATGAATGCTGTAGCTGAACAAACGAATAATGTATCAACATATACTGAGAATGCTTGAACAAGACCTTGCTTTGCAGGATGCGATACTTCAGCAGCTGCAGCAGCCATAGGACCAGTACCTTGACCAGCTTCGTTTGAGTAGATACCACGCTTAACACCCCACATAATAGCTTGACCAATGATCGCACCAAATGCAGATTTTGTACTGAATGCCGAACCAAGAATTAGCGAGAATACGCCAGGTACTTTATCAAGGTTTGTAGCAATAATGATAAGTGCAACGATAATGTATGCAATTGCCATGAATGGAACTAAGATCTCTGCAGCTTTACCAATACGCTTAACACCACCGAAGATGATAGCGCCTAAACAAGCAGCTACGAAAAGACCAGAAGCAATTGTTGGAATACCAAATGCGTTGTTCATTGCTGATGCAATTGAGTTAGCTTGGATACCTGGTAAGAAGATACCAACAGCTACGATAGCTGAAACTGCGAATACAACTGCAAATGCTTTGTTACCAATACCTTTTTCAATGTAGTACTGAGGTCCACCACGGTATTCCCCGTCCATTTCTTCTTTATAAACTTGTGCTAAAGCAGCTTCTGTATAAGCTGAACCAGCGCCTAAGAATGCGATTGCCCACATCCAGAATACTGCACCAGGTCCACCAAAACCGATTGCTGATGCAACACCGGCGATGTTACCAGTACCTACACGACCACCAAGTGCCATTGCAAATGATTGGAATGAAGATACACCTGAATCTGAGTCGCCGCCTGAGAATAACTGTTGACCATGTCTTTAATAAGACGTACTTGTGGAAACTTTAATAATACTGAAAAATATACGCCAGCACCTAAACATAAAAATACAAGCGCCTTACTCCAAATAATACCGTTAAGAAAATTTAACTACTCCTGCCATTTAAAATTCCCCTTTTAATAAACTTTTCGTGTGATAACCTACAACCTTTTCACTTTATATAAGATATGTTCATTAGACTAAGTTGCCATCCTAGCTGATAGGTGAACAACCTATATGAAGTGAAAAGAGGTGTTGCTAGGTAAAACAAAACGTTTTCCCGGAAAAACTGTATACGCCAATATATAAAGCAAGACTGATGCCAACTTTTCATTTTGTTCATATTTTTTTATTACATTCCCATTACAGAAGGGTTACAGAGATCTTAAATACAAATAAAAAAGAATCGCAAATTTTGCGATTCCGTAACATTGGGAACTTTTTTTCCACGAAAACGTGAAGTTTTTTGCCCACCTTGTGTTTTTGCACATAAGAACAACATATTTATTGGGCTTTTTAGAGCAGTTATACAAGGGTCTCATTTTATCTTTTGATGTCATTATTGAGTCAATGTTTGTATAGGACGACGCAAGACCGTCCCTACGGATTAAAGTACTGCTTAGAGCTAAAGTACTGCTTAGGGTTTAAGCTTTGACTCTTGGTTTTCAGCTCTTAGCTCTTAGCTCTCAGCTCTTAGCTCTCAGCTTCCAACTGAGCCTACTTCATCTCATACTCTGTCATCTTATTAAAGAGTTGTCTTCTACTTATGCCTAACTTTTCTGCTGTTTGAGTTAAATTGTCTTCACAATGGTCGAGTGCTTTCATTATATGTTTTTTTTCTGCTTCTGCTCGCACTTCTTTAAGTGTTTTTAGCTCACCACTGTCCCCTTCTATAATTGGAATATTACTTAACTCTGGCATGTCTTCTTTTGTGATGACACCGCCATCTGATAAAACGACGAGTCGCTCAATGAGGTTTTTGAGTTCACGTACATTACCCGGGTAGTCATATTTTAATAAAAACTTCATTACATCATCATCAATACGTGCTACATCTTTTTTTAAGATCTGCACTCGATTTTTTTACAAAGAAGTCTATGAGTTGTGGTAAGTCTTCCTTACGCTTCCTTAAAGGTGGTATTTCAATAGCAATGGTACTTATTCTATAAAATAGATCTTCTCGGAACTCACCTTGTAAGATCATTTCTTTTAGGTTTCTATTTGTCGCACATATTAAACGAAATCTACATCTATAATACGTTGCTACCTAGTCTTCTATACGCTTATTCTCTAAACTACGTAAAAGTTTAACTTGGGTACTTAAAGATGTTTCACCAATTTCGTCTAAAAAGAGAGTTCCGTCTTCTGCCGCTTCAAATCGTCCTTGTCGTGTTTCTAAGGCGCCAGTGAAGGCACCTTTTTTCGTGACCAAACAGTTCTGACTCAAGCAAGCTTTCTGAAAAAGCATGGCAATTGACAGGTACGAATCCTTTATGTGCACGTTTACTACACTGATGAATATACCTAGCAAAAACCTCTTTACCTACACCCGATTCTCCAAGTATCAGTATATTAATGTTACTTCCAGCTGCTTTTTCTGCAATTTTGATTATTTTTCTCAAAGACTCACTTTGTGTTGTTAAAAGAAACTCGACCGGTGACTGTTGCTCTTTTAATATTGCATTTTCTTGTTTAAGTTCTTCTACACGCATGAGTTTATTGATTTCCATTAAGAGTTCTTCAGGGTCGTGACTTTTAATAAAATAAGAAAAAGCCCCTTTACGAATGGCATCTACTGCATTTTTTAACAGACCCATACCCAGTAAAAATAATAACTTCTTGCTCAGGATAGGTCTCTTTAATGTCTTCTAATAGTTCTATACCAGACTTGCCCTTCATAATAAGATCTGATAGCACCAGTTGATATGAGTTTTTTGCAAGGGCTTCCATTGCCTCGTCTGCCCCCGATACCATATCCGTCTTAAACCCTTTACTTTTTAATATTAAATGGAGTACCTCTCTGTACTCTTGTTCGTCATCTACTATGAGTATTTTAAAGTGATCTTTCTTCATTGTCTTCGATAACCTCCTGCTTAATTGGAAGTATTACTGTAAATGTTGTGCCTTTACCATATTCACTATCAACATGAATATCGCCATTCATTTTTTTAATTTCGTTATAGGTGATGAAAAGACCCAATCCCGTACCTTCTCCAGGTTTTTTAGTTGTAAAAAACGGATTAAATATGTTCTCTAACTCTTCTTGTTTAATACCATGACCTGTGTCTTGACATGCTATGCGAATATCTTGATCTGTTTGATAACAGCTCAACTTAAGGGTACCGCCTTCTGACATGGCGTCTACGGCATTGTTTACCAAGTTGATCATAACATGTTTAAGTGCTTCTATGTTCAAGTAACCTTTTATTTGATCATCGCACTCAATTACCTGCTGAATATTTTGTTTTTGTAGGAGTTTGTGATTAAGTTGCACAATTCTTCAATGAAATGTTTTAAATTAACCCACTCCATTTGTTTATTAGATAATCTTGAAAAGTTAAGTAGGTTATCTATAATGTTACTTGCTCTATCTACAGAGGATTCGATCATTTGAATTGATTTTGCACCCAATTCATCCTCAGCGTCAATGTTCCCTTTCATTAAATAGGCATAGTTTCTGATAATGCCTAAGGGGTTTCTTATTTCGTGAGCTACACCAGCAGCTAGTTGGCCCACAGCTGCCATTTTATTAGAGAGTAACATCTCTCTTTCACTGATTCTTATTTGCGTTACATTTTTAAACATGACCAGTACGCGGTCAACATGAGTCGGTCTGTCTTCTAATGGATAGGTGCTCATTTCAAAGATGTCTGATCCTACGCGTATTTCTTTTTGGTTCACGTGATGCTCTTCAAATGTACTTTGCAATATTGATTTTGGACTATCGTAATCTAAGTAATCAACAAAATCACGACTATCCATACCAATGGCATTTTCTTTAGGGATGCCTGTTACATCTGCGAAAGCTTTATTTACACCTACGACAAGATAGTTTCTGTCTATAATCATCATTAAATGCGTTAAACCATCAAAGGTGGTTTCTAGGCCATTTTGACTTCGATAGAGTTCTTCGGTACGCCTATCAACCTCTTTTTGAGTTCCATGTTCCAACTGTAAAATAGATAGGAAATAAACATGATCACACAGAATAAAAAGGCAGATATTAAAAAGAACTTTTCGTCTGTTTTATTTTGAACAATTTGAGTCGATATACCAAACCATTTTTGCTGAATCTTGAGCATGGTGTTTTTCTTGCTCAAATTGTAAATGGCTTTATTTAATATGCCCTGTAATACTTTCTCAGATTTAGGGAGTGCAAATACAGCATGTTTTCATAAAGTGGTTGTTCGATGATCATAAAATCATTTTCTAAATTTAGTTCATTTACGAAATAGCTTATGACTGGTTCATCACCAGCTACTGCATCTACTTGCCATCAATAAGCAGTTGTATAGCTTCTTTATAATCTCGCCCATACTCATATTTTATGGGTTTAATACGCGAGTCTAAAAATTCGATGGCAAAATCGCCACGTTGTACACCAACTGTTTTACCTATTAAGTCGCTCAGTTCTCTAACCCTATAATTATCTCGTCTTACAAGGAGTACCCCGCGTTGAAAATAATAGGGTCCGTAAATATAAACTTTTCGGCTCTTTTTTCTGAAGGGAACATGTCTGCTATATCTGTTGCCCCCCATCCTAAACTAACAAGCGCCTCACTCCAAACCAAAGGTTCTACAGATACGGTGGTTTCGAGTTCGATGGATAATGCTTGGAGATAGTCAATGACAACACCTCTGTATTGTCCTGTTTTATCATCTATATATCTTAGTGGTGGTGCATTCTCGTCTGCACCATAAATAATAGGACCGTGTTCTTTAAGCCAATTCCGCTCTTCTATGGTTAACCCATTTGAGTTCCAAAAATATTCAACAAGATAATTGTTATATTCTAATTTTAGGTACCATTAATAAATAGAAATGTTACAAATATAAAAAGGATGGTAACATCCAAAGCACGTCTTTTCAAGAGAAGACCTCCACTCAATCATAATCTTTTCTAACTTATAGCTTAACACGTTATCTTCAATTAAAAAAGCCAATCACATTGTAATGATTGGCTTAATCTTAAACTTCTTTTTTATCAATGCTTCGTAACAGTGTGTCAAGTATTGGTATAAGATGTGTTTTTACATCTGCTGGTTTAGGTAAAAAACTCGTGAATGTCACCATCTTCAATAGCCTGTTTAATCATAAAGGGTCCTTTATGAGCAGACAAAACGACACGGAATATATGTGGATACAGCTTTCTTACTCTTTTCAATAGTTCAAACCCATCCATTTCATCCATGTTAAGATCTGTTACAAGGATTTGTATGTTCTTTCCTGATTCCAATATACTTAATGCTTGCTCACCGGAACTCGCAAAGTAAGATTTAAAATGTACATCTTCCAATTTTGATTTTAAAAAATGAGAGTGCAAATATTTCGTCGTCTACAAACAATACACCATACATTTTAGGCCTCCCTAAAATTGTTATTTAATCACCTATTTTATACCCTAAACTTATATACCTATTCATCTTTTACAATAGTATAAAAATCTCCTTTGATACATGTATAAAATAGCTTTTGTAGACATTTTATAATATACAAAGAAGATTTATATTATTCCACTTTTCTTCATTGGTAACTGTCACAGATGCGTTTTCTGACAGTTCATTAGGAGGTGAATCTACAATTTTTCACCAGTTTCAAGGCCACTCAATACTTCATAAAAATCTCGCCCTTCGACCCCAACTTCTATGACGCGTAAGACCGCTTTGTCGTCTTCAATTACAAAGACATGCCACTCTCTGTTTATTTTGAATGCTGCGCTGTCAGGAACGCGAATCACGTTATCACTTTGTTCTTCAATAATATCAACATCTATTTCGTAACCAAGAGTTAGCCCTCTTGGGTCTTTAATAGCCATCTCTAACTTGACGCGTTTCTGCTCTATACCAAGATCTGATGTTTTACTAAAGGCTTTTGGATGAACCTTGTCTACAAATGAAATCAGTTGAATATTGAGGTCTTCATCATCTACCTGAGCACGTGTGCCTACTTTTATGTACGCATATCACTTGCTAAAACATCTGTTTCAAGATACATGGCTCCCAAATTAGCTATTTCAATAACGCTTGAACCTGGTTGAAGATAATCGCCTTCTTCTACAAATTTATCTGTTACAATGCCATTTATGGGCGACATGATAGCATATTTTATTTTTCGTACTTTCCATTTGACTTATTTGATGACTGATGGCTTCTATGTCTGCTAAGTACTTGCGTTTAAGATCACTGGATATACCTTTTTTAAGGAGTTCATAAGTCTGCTTTGTAATTTCCAGTGCTTCTCTTTTTACAATTTGCGAGTTGACTGATTTCTCGTAAGTATCTTTGCTAATGGCACCAGCATCATACAGGGTTTGATTACTCGCAAGTTCACGATTTGCATCGCTTAAATTTGCCTCTGCTGACCTTATTTCTGCCAATGATTTTTCTAATTGTTCAGGGTCTGTGTGGCTTGAATCTGCCAAGGTTGCATTTAAACTTTTCTTCTGAGCATATAAGGTTTTTATTTGATAGTCTACATCATCAACGTTTAGGATAGCTAAAGCATCTCCTTTTTTAACAACATCACCTATTTCTACTTCCATAAATTTGATTTCTGCTGTTACTAAGCTTCAATAACACGGTCATCTCGTGTCATAACTGTTGCCGTTTCTTCTATTACACGCATTACGGTTCCTTGATCAACCACATACGCATCTACTTCTAGTACTTCGCCACCTCGTCCAGCAAGGGCACCTATGACCACTAGCAAAATAACTGCTGTTACAATAATGGCCTTCTTTTTCTTATTAAAGAATTGTTTTATTTTCACACTTATCCCTCCTTAACCCGGGTTATGATATTCGATTCTTCAGAGCATCAATAAAGTCTAGTCGATGTATCTTTCCATAAGTCGCCAGTTGGGCAAGAAGAATAAAAATAATTGAAATAATCCCTGCCTGTATAAAACTCTCCAGCGACATCTTTGCTTCAAAACTATAAAGCTCTGTCTGAAATACTTCTTCCATTGAAGTAATAAACCATTCTCCTAAAGGTACACCTAAGGCCAATCCAAAAATGGTCATGACTGCATTTTCTTTAAGTATTAATCTAAATATTTCACGTTTACCAAATCCCATAACTCTAAGGGAAGAAAACTCAAGTTGTCGTTCATGAATACTCATGATGGTTGTATTATATACAATGGCAAAACCAAGAATCCCTGCGAATAAGAGTTGAATCCCTATGGACCAGTATGTCATGGTTAGAAACTGCTCAAATACGTTCCGTAGATCTTCTGTTGATTGTACACTGGTCACTTGTTTTACATCTTGAAACGTTGGCTTGATCTCCTGTTCTGCATTAATAAGCACACTTGTTGACAACTTTTTATCTAACAATGTTTCCTGCATGGTTTCTAAGTTCATGTATGCATTAATCCCAAGTTTTTGTTTAATAATATCTTTTACAACAAATTCTTGGTCTTCTCTGTCAGGTACAAATGTTTCCAGTGTTACGATATCACCGGGTTTAGCATCTAATACTCTAGCTAACCCTTCTGTAAGTACAATTCCCCGTTTAGGAAGTTGTATATGAATACCATCCTTGTTTTCAAAATCGAAGAAAATGGTATCCTCTTTGATGCCGACAACATTCACAATTTTACTGCGCCAACCCTTAACAATATCGAAGGGAAACTCAGCAATGGGCTCTATAGCCTCTAAGTCTTCTAATTCTTTAAACTCATAAATGATGTCTTCATGTTGAGGTTGATAAAATGCAATTTTATAATCCATTTTTTGAAATTCGCCATAGTGTACTGTGAACATTTCTCCAAAAGCACTAATCATAAATATGGGTATCATAATAATGGCATATGTTAATGCGATTCCCATGGTTATAAATAAGAAACGTTTCTTCGTCCTAAAAATGTTTCTGACAACCATTTTCCAAGAGAAAGATAAGTTCTTCCAGAAGAATCCAAACCTCTCCAATACAAGTCGTTTCCCTTTTTGTGGTGACTCAGGATGCATTGATTCTGCTGGCATGGTTCCAATAACAGAGCGCGCTCCCCAAAGACCTGCAATGGTACAATAAACCATTGCTATTAAAATCGCCGTAAAGACGTACTGATAAAGTATTCGACCATACAGTAGTGAATATTAAAAAATCTCGATACATATCTGCAATCATGTTCGAAAGGATGACTCCAAAATATACACCTAATATGGATCCTACAAAGCCAATGGTCAGTGAAAACTTTGTATAATGCCATAGAATTTGATTATTGGAGAACCCAAGTGCTTTAAAAACACCAATGGTTGTACGATCATTTTTAACCATTCTATGAATCATAACTGATATGATAACCGCAGCAACACTAAGGAAGATAACGGGTATTACTTTGTTACTTTTCCGATTACCTTCAATTTCTTCTGTAATCATTCTGTTACTTAACTGATCTTTTTTTGAATAGATATGACGAACACCATACTTCTTTAGTTTTTTCTCGAGTTCGTTAATAGCTGTTTCAACATTGGTTCCTTCTTTTACTTTAATAATGAGTTCGTTATAAGAACTTTCAAACCCAAAACTTGATTGAGCAAGCTCATTGGAAACATACAAGACACCAAATTTCTCTTGATCGGGTAACATGGTTTGCTCGTCTTCCATTAAGTAGATATATTCTGGACTTGCTACTATACCCTTTACATTTTAGGGAATGGGTTTTCCCTAAAATTTGCGGTTTTAGAACATCCCCTGGTTTAATTCCACGTGCTTTCGCAAACAACTCCACTGCAAGTACATCTTTATCTAAATCTTCAATGTATTTTCCGTCAATCATATACAAGCTGTTAATATTCTTCTCTTGATAGGACTGAGATATGATCCGTACTTTTTACTTTTTCGTCTCTATCTTTAACCTTTAAAGGCACATCGTAAACAATACGTCCTTCAACTTGATCGACGTAAGGATAGTTCTCGATCTTGTCCAGTACGCTTTCTGGGATTCTTACAAGTTCGACGTAAATATCTGCTACGTTGGTTTCTTCGTAGTATTTATCTACTGTCGCAGCCAAATTTTCGATGGCCATGCTCAGGGCTGTATATATCATGAGTCCAACAATAACAACTGCGGTTATGGCGACAAATTGTCCTTTGTGGTGGCGCATGACCCTTAGCACACGTAAATTGAGTCTTTTCATTACCATTCAATCCCTTCTGGGTCGAGCGGAGAATCATTAACGCTAATTTCCGTCACTGCTCCTGACCTTAAGTGAATGACGCGGTCAGCCATATTACCAATGGCAGCATTATGTGTAATAACAATAACGGTCTTATTAAATACTTGGTTTATCTTAGCTAATAGTTTTAGAATGGTTTTGCCTGTCTTATAGTCGAGTGCACCCGTAGGTTCGTCGCATAATAGTAATCCGGTGTTTTTAGCAACTGCTCTCGCAATGGCAACACGCTGTTGTTCACCCCCACTTAACTGGGCAGGAAAATGTGCCGACCTTTCTGTAAGCTCGACTTCATCCATAACGGTTTCTATTTTTAAAGGATTTTCACATATTTCTGTTGCTAGCTCAATATTTTCGCGGCAGTCAGATTCGCCATTAAATTATAAATTGAAATACAAAACCTACGCGGTTACGTCTGTATTCTGTGAGTCTTATCTGATAAGTCACTAATGTCTTCACCACGGTAAGAAACATACCCAGAAGTAGCGCGGTCCATTCCACCTAGTATATTAAAAGTGTACTCTTACCCGAACCACTTGGCCCTAAAATAACAATAAATTCACCTTCGTAAATGTCCAAAGTTACATCCCGTAGAGCATGGACATCAACTTCGCCCATAGTGTATGTTTTAACTAAGTTTTCACACCTTAAAACAACATTTTCAGACACGCTTACCACCTCACAATACAAATAAGCAACTTCGTGTGACTATGTAGTCACATGACTCTATAGTCACATCCTATACTTATTTTATTTTTCTGTCAAATTGAGTCATTTCTTCGTTATAACATTCATAC
>LQAH01000413.1_pt1 | contig 10166 bp, 15 predicted proteins | sample 1535791 | NCBI WGS metagenome assembly LQAH01 (sample SAMN04331585, study PRJNA305678) | bioreactor metagenome | isolation source: bioreactor_4 inoculated with Wadden Sea sediment 2nd replicate of a... | place: Germany:Bremen
ATTGAAGTAACAGATGAAGATCTTGAAAAAGAGTACGAAAAAATGGCTGAAGCACAAAACCAAACAATCGATCAAGTTAAGAAAATGTTTGCTAAAGGTAACACTGACTACTTAAAAGAAAGTGTACTTTCTAGAAAACAGTTGATTTCTTAGTAGAACAATCAAAGCTTGTATAATAAAAATTGTACCTGAGGCAGTTGCATCGAGTTGTTAAATATACAATTTCCTCACTTAACAATAGTAATAAAAAATAATCTTAAAGATTTTTAAGGGTTCAAGTGATTGAACCCTTGTACCTATTGGGTATAATTTAATTACCCATAAGATGAGCGTCTTATGAATCTAAAACTTAATTAATGAGGAGTGGAAATATGGCGTTAGTACCTGTAGTAGTAGAACAGACCAATCGCGGTGAAAGATCGTATGATATCTATTCCAGACTATTAAAAGATCGTATCATTTTTTGGGAGAAGAAGTCAATGATGTTACAGCAAGTTTAGTTGTAGCTCAGATGCTTTTCCTTGAAGCAGATGATCCAGATAAAGATATTAGTTTGTATATAAATAGTCCAGGTGGTTCCATTACAGCTGGCATGGCTATTTTTGATACCATGCAGTATATTAAACCAGATGTGTCTACAATATGTGTTGGCATGGCTGCAAGTATGGGAGCTTTTCTCTTAAATGCAGGCGCGAAGGGTAAGCGATATGCGCTGCCTAACGCAGAAGTAATGATTCACCAACCTCTAGGTGGAACCCGAGGCCAAGCGTCGGATATCAAAATTCATGCAGAACGTATCCTTGCGATGCGCGATAAATTGAACACGATACTGAGCGAACGTACTGGGCAACCGTTAGAGCGTATTCAAAAAGATACAGATCGTGATAACTTCTTGTCTGCTGAGCAAGCAGTTGAATATGGTTTGATCGATGAAGTGATTGTATCTAGGTAGTTTTCATAACAAAATGATCAGGTTGCAAAGACAATGAACCTTGTTTGTGTTAATGCAATGTATGAGTCATTTAACTCGAATGTAAAAGAATGATTAAATTATGTTTGAGTTTGGGTAAGAACTGAGTAAGAGGATTCAAAGGGACAAGCGAGGTGTTAGTATGTCGAAATTTGAAGATAAGAAGCAGCTAAAATGTTCATTTTGCGGAAAGTCTCAAGATCAAGTAAAACGATTGATTGCAGGACCTAATGTATACATTTGTGATGAATGTATTGAACTTTGCCAAGAGATTATTTCTGAGGAACTAGAAGATACATTTGATATTGATTTATCAGATCTTCCTAAACCAGTAGAAATAAAACACACGTTGGATGACTATGTTATTGGTCAAGAACGTGCGAAGAAAACTCTTGCAGTAGCTGTTTACAACCATTACAAGCGTATTAATCAAGATCATAAACAAGAAGATTTGGAACTTCAAAAAAGTAATATTCTAATGCTTGGACCAACCGGATCAGGAAAAACTTTACTGGCTCAAACATTGGCTAAAATACTCAATGTTCCATTTGCTATAGCAGATGCAACTTCTTTAACAGAAGCTGGATATGTTGGTGAGGATGTAGAAAATATTCTATTAAAACTCATTCAGGCAGCTGATTATGATATTGAAAAGCAGAGCGTGGAATTATTTATATCGATGAAATTGATAAAATTACACGTAAAACTGATAATCCTTCTATCACACGAGACGTTAGTGGTGAGGGTGTTCAACAAGCATTGCTGAAAATTTTAGAAGGAACTGTTGCTAGCGTACCTCCGCAAGGTGGACGAAAGCATCCGCATCAAGAATTCTTACAAATTGATACATCCAATGTGTTATTTATTTGTGGAGGAGCTTTCGATGGGATTGATAAAATCATTCAAAAACGTATTGGTCAAAAGTAATGGGCTTTGGGGCTGATATTCAAAGTAAAAAGATATCGAAGTCGGTGAGTTGTTAGAAAAAATCGAAACACAAGATTTACTTCGTTATGGATTAATTCCTGAGTTCATTGGTCGTGTGCCGGTTGTGGTATCACTTCATGAACTAGACGAAAGTGCACTTGTAGATATTTTAACTGCACCTAAAAATGCCTTGATCAAACAATATCGTATGTTATTTGAGATTGATGGTGTGGGCTTAGAATTTGACGAAGATTCGTTACGTTCTATTGCTAGACTAGCGATTGACCGTAAAACAGGTGCCCGTGGATTAAGAAGTATAGTTGAAAGCATTATGCTAGAAATTATGTTCGAAATTCCGTCGCGTGATGATATTAAGAAGTGTGTTGTAACTAAAGAAACAGTTGAAAACAAACAGAATCCAACTCTTGTGCTTACGGACGCATCTAAGAAGCTGAAGAAAAAAAGAAGAGGAATCGGCATCTTAGTCAGCAAACTCGATCTTTAGATTAATTAAGGAATCACATAAATGTGTCGACCCATTGGGTCGGCACTGTTTTGCATCTTGATACATTTTTGAAACAGCAAAAAAAGCAATTGAAAGTTAAAACAATGAAACCAACATTCAAAGGTTTAAGAATGATATAATAGGAAAGAAAATCCCGAAAATGAAAACGAACGATTTAGCGACATCGCTCGATGTATAGAGAAAAGGAGTGAGCGTATGAGTACCGTAAAAGTAGGAACAATTGAGTTACCTTTAATCCCTTTGCGTGGATTATCTGTATTCCCATACATGGTCTTGCATTTTGATGTAGGCCGTGAAAAATCGATAAAAGCACTTGAAGAAGCAATGATTAGAGACAGATGATATTTTTTAACATCTCAGAAAGACATAGATGTAGACCTACCAACAACAGATGATTTTTTTGAAATAGGAACCATTTGTAAGGTAAAGCAAAATGTTAAAAATTACCAGGCGACGCAATTCGTGTCTTGGTTGAAGGTGTAAGTCGTGCAAAGTTTTCATCTCTTGTCCACGAAGAACCTTATTTTAGAGTTGAAGTAGAAAGATACTACGAATTAAAATCGGATAAATCGAAAGAAGTAGAAGCTTTAAATGCGTGCTGTTCTAAATGCTTTCGAAACCTATATTACAGTAAGTAACCGTATTTCTCCTGATGTGATTCTATCCATTTCTTCAATTGATGAAGCAGGACGATTTGCAGATGTTATTGCATCGCACTTGATTCTGAAAACAGAGCAAAAACAAGAAATAATTGAAGCATTTGACGAAAAGAAACGTTTAGAAGTTATTTATACTTTGTTGCTTAATGAAATCGAAATTCTTGAAGTAGAAAAAGAAATTAACGAAAAAGGTGAGAGGTCAAATTAACCGCCTTCAAAAAGAGTATTATTTGAAAGAGCAAATGAAAGCAATTCGTGAAGAATTAGGCGAAGAGCATGACCATGATGACGAGATCAGAGGTTTTACGAAGATCTAAAAAACTTAAGATCAGCAAAGATGTTAAAGAAAAAGTAGAGAAAGAAATAGACCGATTATCAAAACTTTCCCCATCGTCTGCTGAGAGTGGTGTCATTCGTAATTACATTACGACTATTCTTGAATTGCCATGGAACAAGCAAACTAAAGATACTCTAGATATTAAAAAAGCTAGAAAAATATTAGACGAAGACCATTATGGTTTAAAAGATGTTAAGGAACGTGTTTTAGAGTACTTGGCGATTCGTCAATTGACGAAAAGTATGAAAGGACCTATTATTTGTTTAGTTGGGCCTCCGGGTGTTGGTAAAACATCTATTGCTAAGAGTATTGCTCGATCGTTGGGTCGCAAGTTTGTACGTATGTCCCTTGGTGGAGTCCGTGATGAAGCAGAAATCCGTGGCCATAGAAGAACTTATGTAGGTGCTATCCCGGGGCGTCTCATTACGGCCATTAAAGAAGCAAAATCTAAAAAATCCTGTTTTCTTGTTTGATGAAATTGATAAGTTAACAAGTGACTTTAGAGGAGACCCTGCAGCAGCATTACTAGAAGCTTTAGATCCAGAACAAAATAAAGATTTTAAAGATCATTATTTAGATGTACCATTTGACCTATCTAAAGTAATGTTTATTACGACAGCTAATACTCTTACGACGATTCCAAGACCACTACGTGACCGTATGGAGATCATTGAAGTATCTGGATATACTGAGTATGAGAAGTTAAACATTGCAAAACGTTACTTGGTTCCTAAGCAAGTTAAAGAGCATGGTTTGGTGGAAGATAATATGAAATTATCTGATAACACATTGCATGACATCATTAACTACTATACAAGAGAATCAGGTGTACGTGAACTAGAACGTAAAATAGCAACAGTGTGTCGTAAAGCTGCGACTCGCATTGTTGAAGATAAATTAAGTAAGGTTAGAGTGAACACAACAAACTTAGAGAAATTCTTAGGTGTTAAACGCTTCCGTTACGATGAAATAAATGAGAACAATGAGGTTGGTATTGCAACTGGACTTGCATGGACAAGTGTTGGTGGTGAAACACTTCAAATAGAAGTAACACTATGAAAGGTACTGGAAACTTGTATTAACAGGACAAATGGCGATGTAATGAAAGAATCTGCTCAAGCGGTCTAAGCTATATTCGTTCGAAAGTAGAAGAGTTCCAACTGCCTGAAGAATCTATAAAACTTAGACATTCATATTCATATACCGGAAGGTGCCATTCCTAAGGATGGACATCGGCTGGAATTACCATGCAACAGCTGTAACATCAGCCTTAACGGGAATAGAAGTCCATAAAACAGTAGCCATGACTGGAGAAATTACATTGCGTGGTCGTGTTCTGCCAATTGGTGGACTTAAAGAAAAATCCCTTGCTGCTAAACGCGCAGGTATTAAGAAAATACTCATTCCTCAAGAGAATGAAAAGATCTTGAGAAGATTCCAGACGCAGTTAAAAAAGCGATCGAGTTTGTAATCGTAAGCTCAATGGACCAAGTACTTGAACATGCTTTGGTGAAGAATATAAAGGATAAAAGAGATGAAGATCAAAAGTAGTGATTTTTTAATCAGTGCAGTGAGCCCAAGTCAATATCCAGAAGAACCGTTGCCAGAGATTGCATTTGCTGGACGCTCAAACGTAGGTAAATCATCACTCCTAAATATGTTGATTAACCGTAAAAACCTTGCTAGGACAAGCTCGACTCCTGGGAAAACACAGACGATTAACTTCTATAGTATTGATGACTTATTTAGATTCGTTGATTTGCCTGGCTATGGTTATGCACGTGTATCGAAGAGTCAAAAGAATGCATGGGCTAAGACTATAGAAACTTATTTGAATACCAGTGAGAATTTGCTTGAAGTTATTCAATTGGTCGATATACGTCATAAGCCATCTGAACAAGACAAAGAAATGTATAAATGGATATTAGAGTGTGGTTTTAATGGTTATTGTTATTGCGACCAAATTAGATAAAATTAAAAATAGTCAAACTTCAAAAACAACTCAATACCATTCGCAAAGAGTTAGACATGCCAGAAGGTGCACCTTTAATTCCGATTTCTTCAGATAATCGTAAGGGTAAGTACAAAGTATGGGATTTGTTTAATCAGTTATTTGAAGTTAACGGATTTGATATCCACTTAGAAAGACAAGACAGTGGGAAATAGCTTTGCTATTTCTGAGCTAAGAGCTAAGAGCTAAGAGCTAAGAGCTAAGAGCAACAAAAATCAAAAAAAGAAGCTACCGAATTAATTCGGTAGCTTTGTTTGTTTTTGAATTTTGCCTTAAACTTTAGGCTCTAAGCTCTATGCTCAAAGCTTAAAACATTAAGCTTTAACCTCTTGGCTCTCTGCCCCGAGCTTAGCATTGCTATCCTTGAGCAATGCCTTAAGATCCAGTTCTGCTACAAGCATGCCCGTTAAAATAAGTCCGGCGCCGATGAGCCCTCTTGTTGACAACATTTCACCAACCCAGAAGTATGCAAATATTGAGGCAAAGACGGGTTCGCCAGAATAGATTAAAGCGGTATGGGTAGCTGAAGTGTATTGTTGGGCAACGGATTGTGTAATAAAAGCGCCACATGTGCATACAATACTCAAAATAAGAAGATTTGTCCATAGAGATACACCTGTGGGTATAACCGGTGATTCGAATAAAAGGGTAGCAAATAAGCTCCACATTCCAACGACTCCTATTTGTAAAATACCTAAGAGTAATGAGTCAGTTGAATCGGTATAGATACCTACGGTTATAATCTGGTAGGCAAATGCGATTGCAGCGATAAGTGTTAATAAATCCCCAATATTGGTCCTGATGCATTGTTTAAGGATAATAATCCAATGCCTATAAAAGCGCAAAAACTTCCTAAAAGCGCAGATTTTTCTGGCCATTGTTTGTTCATTAAAGATGTGAACATAGGTACAAGTACAACAGCAAAACCTGTTATAAAAGCCGACTTTGAGACAGATGTATAGTGAAGTCCAATAGTTTGTAGTGCATATCCTGTAAAAAGAATAGTACAATGATGATGCTGCTTATTAAGGTGCGTTTGTTTAAGGTTCTAAAAACGTTTTTATAAATACAAGGGCCGATATGAAGAAAGCGCTCAAAAAACGAAAGTGCCAAAAAATTAAATGTATCCAAATCCTTTAATGCATTTTTAGTAAGTATAAAAGAAGCGCCCCAGCCAATGGTAACCAATAGCAGGGCCAGGTCAGCTTGATGTTGTTTTTTCATAGTTCACCTCAGAGTTCGTAATGTTTCGAATAGTATACCATTTTAAATTTAATAAGCAATACAAATTTTGAAAATGAACTTTACCTAAAAATAAAATATATTCAGGTAAGAAATTAGAACCATTAAAATTCGATATCCAAAATGTGTAAAGGAGACATAAACCTTAGTTATGCGTGTTATAATGGTACGACAAGGAGTAAAGTAAGGACTTATGGATAAAAATAAGAGAATCAGTAAAGCTAAATGGATGATTGTAATAGGAATCATGATTTGCTTCTTTTATGGATGATCTATACGGGAATTATTTTGGTTAAAACTGAAATTTGATAGGCAGGCTTCCTTGCAATTTAAAAGAATCAAGCAGAACGCATAGTATCAATTTTACGACGCTTATGAAGAAGGGGCCGTTTTTTTATGATGCACAACAATCCGAAACAAATAAAGACCAAATGCTTGAGCACTTGAATGTTATTAACACCATGGCCGACGTTTTATTATAGACAATACTTGAGAAATGATTTAACTAAAGGAGAGGCTCAAAAAATAGTATCTAGCTTGGTTAGTAAAATGTTATTTAATAAAACCCTAGAGGTTAAAATTATTAAACATAATGGAAAAGCTCTAGATGAATTAATGAGTGATGAAACCATTTATTTTAAGGATTGAGCTAAATGCCATTGAAGTAGTAGATGATGCTTTTAATCAAAGTCGTATATATGGGTACGGATCTACGAAATTTTTTCAGATAAAGCAACTAGAAAGTTAATAAAAAGAAGGGGTTGTTGTTCACTTTACACCTTGGAACTGGGATTTTGTATTAGCGAGTGGTGAAGTTGAGGTCAATACTCCCTTGGATAATGCAAACTTGAATTTAGCCACAGTATTAGAAGAAAACATAAGATTGTTGAGTGCTATGGATAATTTATTTATTTTGAGTAAGGAAGGATATTTATCTTATCATAATCAACAGTATCCTAAGCAAATGAAAAATTACATATGTAGAAAAATCAAATGCCTTTTACAAAGACGTAAATGATGCCAATACTGGCGAGTTGATTTTTAATACAGTACCCAGATGGGTTGGAAAGATTAAGTTATGTATTGGATGATAAGTATCGTAAAAATAAGCTTATAGTTGCACTATCGGTAGCGGATATTGAGTTTCAAAAGAATGAGCTCGTTAAATTTAATCGTATCATTGAATTCATTAATTTTGTTATGATGTTAATCTTAGCATGGCTGTTTTTAAATGGCATGAAAGAAAGGCGGGAAGAGTGATGGGTACAGGTAAGGGCAAAGTCTTAGGTCTAAGTCTGGTGGCCATTACCTTGGTGTTTATCGTTTTCTTCCAAGGCATGGTAAGGTTGCAATTAACTAAAATACAAATAGAAGACCAATTAAAGCAAAGTTGCATTTGGAGGCACTTCAGCTCGAAGTTGCTTACAAAAATATTTATTCGGTTACGAATCACCTTATAGACAATAGGTATGAAGAGTTAGATGAACATAATGAAGCGATTATTGAATCTGTAATGGGGTTGGTATATGGTCACCAAGAACTAAGCACTGACACAAATGAACAGGTGCTCAAAGATACAGTGCTTCAAATAACAATGCAGATGAATCAAGATGAAGAACATCAACTGTGGATCATAGATAAGAACCTTAATCCCTTAAGTGGACCTACACATTTATTGGGAAAAAAGAAAGTGGATCATTTTCCTGCTTTTAAGACTGTGTTGAACGAATCAAATGTTGAACCATTTCATTTTGAGGGGTATTATGAAGGTTTTACTGGTTTGAGTGGAAAGATATGTGGCTATGTACAATATGATCCTGTGTGGAAATTACACATTGTGAGTTTTCACTCAGCCAAATTAGTTGAAGAAGAAGAAAAAAAAAGTTAGAGATCTATCTAATAAGCGAATGGAGTCGGAAATTGCACAGATGAGTATTCATGGAACGGCAGCGATTTTAGATGAAGATATGACATTGAAACACTATTCTGTTCCAGACATGCGCGGAGAAACACTAAATATTAATGAAAGTCAGACAAATGAAAGTATTTCAGACTTGTTATCAAACAATAAAAACACCCTCGTTGAGTACGCTTTGTTAGATCCTGTAACACTTAAAGATAGGACACGGTTAGCATATGTAAATTATAATTCAGATGATAAGATGTATTATGTAATAACTCATAATAGAGAGGATTTGTTTAGTAATATAAATATACAATCAACTCAGATGCTTAGAGTGATTGGATTGACAACGTTAATACTATTAATTGTAAATGGCTATTTAGTTTTAAGAAATATGCGAATGGAACGTTTAAAAATATAAAATAGTAAAACCTAAATGCCTGACTTAATTCGGCCTTGCTTGTGAAACTAAGTGTCCTTTGGTTAGAATTTTTCTCGATGTTTCTATAAAAAAATTGGAGTTAAAATGATAATAATTGCACACCTTAAGAATTCCATTTATAATGGTAAAGGACAATGAAACTGTAATTGAGTTTAACATGATGTTAAATGATTAAACCTGAATTATTCATGGGAATGTTTGGGTCAAATATGAAGGAGATGTTTTAATGGCTAATAATCCAGTAATTACTTTCGAATTGAAGAACGGAAAGCAAATAAAGGTAGAGCTTTATCCAGATATTGCTCCTAATACGGTAAAGAACTTTGTATCTTTAGTTCAAAAAGGATACTATGATGGGTTGATCTTCCACCGTGTTATTAAAGGGTTTATGATTCAAGGTGGCTGCCCAGATGGAAACGGAATGGGTGGACCAGGGTATTCTATTAAGGGTGAGTTCAATATCAACGGTTTCCAAAATGATTTGAAACATAGCCGTGGCGTTATTTCTATGGCACGATCTATGAATCCGAACTCTGGTGGTTCACAATTTTTCTTAATGCATAAAGATTCGCCACATTTAGACGGTCAATATGCAGGTTTTGGTATGATTGTTGAAGGTATCGAAGTGGTTGATGAAATCGCTGATCAAGTAACTGATCATGGTGATCGTCCTAGGGAAGATCAAGTTATAGAAAAAGTAACTGTTGAACTAAACGACTACACTTTTGAAGAACCAGAAAAACTATAAATTCGCGAAAACAAAACAGCACAACATATAGAAGAGAGCCAATCAAATGAATTTATTCATATGATTGGCTCTTTTCTATATGTTGTATTGGGCGCGTCCGCGACCGCAGCAATGTGTATACATTGCTGGGCTGTTTAGGTTCTAATTCACCCCAAACCGTAGCAATGTGAATAACCAAACCCCTACTCATTTGATCAAAACCACCTAACCAAAGCAAAAGCAATTGTCGCCATCTATTTCTGTTGATTTCATATTTAAAACGGGTATAAACGGAACATATTGTTTTGAGGTGAAAATAATGTTAAGGAAGATAACGATAAGAACGCGGTTGTTGATTGTTTTTGATTTTAATTATGGTGAGTGTCCTTGCACTTGCTTATTTTGCTATTGCATCATAGAAA
>LQAH01000414.1_pt1 | contig 10165 bp, 18 predicted proteins | sample 1535791 | NCBI WGS metagenome assembly LQAH01 (sample SAMN04331585, study PRJNA305678) | bioreactor metagenome | isolation source: bioreactor_4 inoculated with Wadden Sea sediment 2nd replicate of a... | place: Germany:Bremen
GATCAGAGCTACTGCATCCGGATACTTTAAATCCTGCTTAAAATGGGTATCATCAAAATCAACATAGCTGTATCCCATTGATTAGAATGTTGCGTGTAAAATCATATCCGAGCAGCGTAGGATTGCATTTAACATATGTATGGATTTTCTTTTCTGTCAGAAAATAATGTGATATTTTTTCAATTTCCTCCGGAGGACAGCCGTGAAGAGTTGATAAAGTAATTGATTCAGAAACTACAGGACTGACAGCTCTGATATAATCTTCTGAAACATTATTAAAACTGCTTATATTTTCAAACAAGATGCTCTTTACAGCTCTTGAAAAAACTGTTTTCAGATGCATCAAACATTTCATTTATAAAAGTATCAATTTTTTCAGATCTAATCCCTTCAAAATCATAACCGACACTCATATTAAATAAAAAATCCTGTGTATCAGAAATCTCCAGTTCCTTTGCAAATACATTTATTAATATAAAAGCTTTAACATATTCCTCATATGCTTCTTTAACAGTAAGTTCTGTAGACCACTCGCAGTTATAACACTCATCAACTGCATTGATACATGGACGTGGAACACATTTACTTAGATCCTCTCCATCAATTACCTGAACAGTTTTAAGTTCAATAAATCTTGCACCTGTAAGATAGGCTGCAATAATATTCTGAGCAAGCTGAGAAGAAGGACCTGCAGCAGGTCCGACAGGACTTGCTATTTTCCGACCGAACATTTCGCAGCATTTGCCCGAATTATTCTTATATATTTCCTGATACCGAAATTGATTTATTATTTTATATTCATCAAAATCCAGTCAAGCAGACTGCTGAACGGAATCGGCCGTAAAATTCAGACATAATATTCTCCTTACAAAATAACTTATTAATATGCTATCGAGCACTTCTTTCAGGAAGTCTCTGCCGCTAATGTCAAAACTTTGTTTTGACATTTTATCTCGCTATCGAGCACTTCCTTTTCAGGAAGTCTCTGCCGCTAATGTCAAAACTTTGTTTTGACATTTTATTCAGACTCTTTTCCAGAATCTGCTGCAGACTTCACGGGAGGCTGAATGTATTTTTCTGTCATCAGCACAGAGGATTTCCCTGTCTTTCATAAGAAATTTACCGTTAACCATTGTTGAGACAACATTTCTTCCCATTACACCGAACAGGAGATGTGAATTGATATTATTTTCATTTATTTCCGAGTAGGGAATATAATCAACAATCACAAGATCAGCATATGATCCTTTATCAATTACCCCTATACTGCCGTCAAAGAAACGGCCTGCTATTTTCCTGTTATTTTCAAACAGAGTTTCAGGAGCTTCCCCCCATGCAACTCTGGGATCGCAGAGATGGTGCTTGCTCAGGATGTTAGCAACTTTAAGAGATTCAAACATATCTGTTGCAAAACCATCAGTACCCAGACCGACTGTAATACCTTTTTCATAAGAGAAATTAATGGGCATAACCTACAGCATTTCCCATATTTGATTCAGGATTATTAACAACCATGGTATTGCTTTCTTTCAGAATATCCATTTCATGATCATTAATATGAATACAGTGAACTGCAATAGACTTTTCACCCAGTATTCGGGCATCATTAAGCCGCTCGACAACTCTCTTATTATAATTTGAAAGACTGTGCCTTAAATCTGCAATACCTTCGGCCACATGGACATGGAAACCCGCATCTTTCCCTGCATCAGCGCATTTTTCCAAAGTGTTTTGGGAAAGAGTAAATGATGCATGCAGACCGAACATCCCTTTAACAAGATCGCTCTGATCATAACTGCAGTATTTTATAAAGTTTTTGTTTTCCTCTATTCCTTTCTGTGCAATTTCCTCACCATCCCTGTCTGACACTTCATAGCATAGAGAGGTTCTTATACCCAGTTCCTTAGCAGCTTCGGCAATTGTAAAAGACTTTCCGAAGGATTCCCGCCGCTTGCATGATGATCAAAAACTGTTGTTACTCCGTTTTTAATTGAATCCAGATAAATTGCATATGCACTGTATTTTATATCTTCAAGACTAAGGCTTCTGTCGACCCGCCACCAAAGGTTCTCAAGTATTTCTCCGAAATCAGCAGATTCTTTTCCATCTGAGAGAATCATTCCTCTTGCAAATGCACTGTAAATATGAGTATGGGCATTGATAAGACCCGGCATGATAAGTCTGTCCCCGGCATCAGTAAATACATGTTCAGGAAACTTCTTTTTAATTTCATCAGTTTTTCCGAAATCAATTATCATATTATCTTCAACAGCAACAGCACCGTTTTTAATAAAAGCTGTATCATTGTTACGGGTAATTAAATTACCATTACCTATTATATTTATCATTACATCCCCCTCTTATATTTACATCTTATTTATTATTCTTGTTCCTGTCCTGCCCTTTATTCCGTCTCTTACCTTCTCAAGCTGAGTAATAAGAGCTTCTCCGTTATCAGATTTTTTTACAAATTCAATACATGCCCTTACTTTAGGCTCCATTGAGCCCTTCCCGAATTCACCGTTTTTTGCATATTGTTCAGCATCAGATACTGTAAGGAAATCAAGAGTTTTTTCATTTTCTCTTCCGAAATTTACTGCAACTTTCTCAATATTTGTAAGTATTATAAAATAATCGGCATTAATAAGTTCTGCTAGTTTTCCGCTTGCATAATCCTTATCAATTACAGCTTCAACACCCTTTAGATGATTTCCCTGTTTTATTACAGGTATTCCGCCGCCTCCGCAGGCAATAACAAGCTGATCATTATCACATAAAGTTTTGATTGCATCGCTTTCAACAATCCTTAGCGGTTTAGGAGAAGCAACAATTTTACGAAAACCCTTACCGGGAAATTCAGCAACTGAATATCCTTCAGCTCTAAGAAGATCTGCTTCTTCCCGGCTTAAATAACTGCCGATAGCTTTTACAGGATTACTAAATGCAGGATCATCTTTATCTACAACTACCTGAGTTATAATAGTACAGACAGGAATTTCAAGCCCTCTGTTAAGAATTTCCTCTTCAAGTGCATTCTGAAGATCATAGCCGATATAGCCCTGACTTAAACTTACGCATACAGACATGGGGAGGGTTTTTGTATTATGGCTTTTTTCATAAAATCAAAGCAGTCCCTGATAAATCCTACCTGCGGACCGTTGCCGTGTGAGACAACAACACGGAAGCCTTCTTCAAGCAGATCGACTATGGAAACTGCTGCGATTTTAACACAAGCCATTTGTTCTTTTAAATTACTGCCTAGAGCATTACCGCCCAAAGCAACAACAATATTTTTTTTCAAAAAAGCCTCCCGTTTTAAAAAATATCTTCAGCTTCATGAAGAAATCTAATACCTGGCTTTCTAGCCTCCATAAGGTTCATCAGTTTTTCAGCCGGATTACTGAATTTGCTCAGGAAGATCATTGCTGCAATTATATATGGTTTGTACCCGGCCTCTTTATACATAGGCACTCTGTAACGGTCAAAAACAGAAGCTGAAACTTCACCTTCCTTGCAGCTTACTCCGCTTATATCAGCAGGAAGACAGTGCATATAAAGAGCAGAAGAGTTCTTTGTGCTTTTCATAAGCTCTTCACTGCATTCCCAATCCTTATATCTACTGTTCTGCTCCAGAAGTTTTTTCTCTAAATCTTTGATACCTTCAAAATCCCCTTTGCCGTAAAGATCAGTTCTTTTCTCCATAGCTTTAAATGGAGCCCAGCTCTTCGGATATACAATATCTGCATCTTTAAAAGCTTCTGCCATGGACTTTGTTTTTGAAAATGAGCCGCCGCTTTTTTTTTGCATTATCAGCAGCAATATCTTCGATTTCAGGCATAACTTCATAACCTTCAGGATGTGCAAGAGTTACATCCATACCAAACCGGGTCATCAGACCTATGATTCCCTGAGGAACAGAAAGCGGTTTTCCGTATGAAGGTGAATATGCCCAGGACATAGCTATTTTTTCCCTTTAAGATTTTCAACTCCTCCGAAATGATTTATCAGATGGAGAGCATCAGCCATGCTCTGAGTAGGATGATCAATATCACACTGAAGATTCACAAGAGTAGGCCGCTGTTCAAGAACCCCGTCAGTGAATCCTTCTTCTACAGCAGAGGCAACCTCTTTCATATATGCATGTCCCTTACCGATATACATATCATCTCTTATACCGATAATATCAGCCATAAAACTGATCATGTTGGCAGTTTCTCTCACAGTTTCACCATGAGCGATCTGTGATTTACCTTCATCAAGATCACTTACTGTAAGTCCAAGCAGGTTACATGCACTGGCAAAACTGAAACGGGTTCTGGTTGAATTGTCACGAAAAATTGAAATGCCAAGTCCGCTGTCAAACACTTTTGAAGAAATATTGGACTTTCTCATTGCCTCAAGAATTTCAGCAGTTTTAAAAACTCCGAAAATCTCATCATCTGTCTTATCCCATGTATGCAGAAAATCATTCAGAAACATCTTTTCTGTTTTCTAAATTTGAAAATTCTTTAATTTTCCGGCTGATTCCTTCTCTGTCCATAAGTATTCTCCTTTTAAGATATGCAGTATTGAAAGCTTTAAAAAATATAGTAAATTGTGTTTAGTTTTAACTTCCGGCTAATATATAAAAAATCTATATGATAGGTCTGACATTAACAGAGCTTATATTAAAATATTATAGCACATTCAACTAATTTAGCAAGCATTGTTAAAAAATTGTAACAAACAATATTTTATATTTACAATTTTTCTGCTAGAATAAAGAAAACAGGGAAATCCTGCATCCTAGCGTGATACAATTCTGATGCAGTTTTAACTATAAAAGGAGACTATTATGTCCAGTCAGCTTCTAAAAGTCCTATATTCCTCTTATTACTGCAATAGGAAAAACAATAGGAATTGGTGAAATTGTTCTATACGATTTCACAGAGGAACCTCCTTCAATCCTTGCAAGAGAGGGAGGTATCACAAGCAGGGAACCGGGAACACAGGCCTCACAATTTCTGCTTGAAATGGTTAAAGAAATGAAGGATGCTGAAGAGACAATAAGGCTGAATTATGAAACAGCAACTAAGTCAGGAAAACCCTTAAAATCAACAACTATGCTGATTATAAACTCAAAAGGTAATGTAGAGGGTGTTTTAAGCCTTAATATGGATATGAGTGCTGTTTCTGTAATAGAACATTTTATCAATCAGCTCACAGGCAGGGAAAAAGTTGATTCGCAGGATGAAATGCCTCAGAATACACAGGAATTCCTGAGTATAATGATTCAGAAAAGCATTGATCAGATTTCAAAGCCGGCATGTTATTTCGACAAAAAAGATAATCTCGAAGTTGTCCGTTTTCTGAATGATCACCATGTTTTTACTATAAAGGGAGCTACAGATACTCTCGCGAAAGAACTCAATGTATCAAGATACACTATTTATAATTATATTGAAGAAGTCAGAAGCAGTTAATCCCGGTGCAGTCCTTTATCCACAGCATCTACAATTTTCTGATATCCTGTACATCTGCAAAGATGCCCAGACAGCTCCCTCTTAATATTTTCACGTGTAAATTTTTTACCGCTTTCTTTCATCAGGGTGGCAGACATTAATATCCCGGGAGTACAAAATCCGCACTGGACAGCTCCTTCTTCAACAAAAACCTCCTGCATTATTGACAGTTTATCTCCATCAGAAAGACTTTCTGCTGTTCTTACTGATTTCCCGTCAGCCCAAACAGCAAGATATACACAGGAATCTACTGTTATATTATCAATTATTACAGTACATGCGCCGCATTCCCCTACTCCGCAGCCCTGTTTAACAGATCTTAAATGAAATACATCTCTCAATAATTCAAGAAGTGATAGTCTGATATCAACATCAAGAATTTTTAATTTACCATTTACAGTAATACTGATTGTTTTGTCATATGCCTATTCCTCCAGTCCTGTAAGCTTACATAGATTACGTACAGTAAGTACCTGAGCAAGCTGAGTACGGAATGCTTTAGAACCTCTCCAGGAATCCCTGGGTTTTATATCATCCAGAACATATTTTCCAATTTCATCAATATTTTCTCTTGTAATATCAAGCCCTGCAGCTTTTTTTTCAGCTGTTATACACCTTATAGGTGTAGGTGCTGCAACTCCGAATGTAATACGGATATCTGCAATTTTATTATCTTCTGTTTTTAAAAGACTGCGTTATTAAGTGTTGAAATATCCATTGCCTCTCTTTGAGCAAATTTCCTGAAAGTACCGGTATATCCTTCATAATCCGCCTTTTTTATCATAATATCAGTAAGGATTTCGCCTTTTTTAAGAGAAACATTTCCAGGACCTAAATAAAATCCTCTATTGGAACATCTTTTCATTTTCTGCCGATTCTATTTTCAGAACTGCATTTGCACAAAAGAGAAACGGAGCACCGTCAGCTGAAGTAGCCCCGTTACAGATATTTCCTCCGATTGTGGCGGTATTTCTTACCTGAGGACCGCCGACACTTCCAGCAGCTTCAGCCAGGCCAGGTATATTTTCAATAATCAGAGAGCTGTTTTCAATCATTGTAAATGTTGAAAGAGGTTTGATATGGATATTTCCCTGAGAATCTTTTTCTATCCCTTTAAGTGTTTCAATTCTGCTGATTCCCAGTATATGAGCTGATGATAATTTACCCTTATGAAGTCTGATTAAGATATCAGTTCCTCCTGCCGCAATTTCTGCATCAGGATTTTCACCTAAATATTTTTTTGCTTCATCAATAGTATAAGCTTCATGATATTTCTCTATATCATACATCAGTATAACTCCTTTTATTTTAAATCAAGCCTGCTTTTTTAAATTCAGTAAACATATTCTGAGGATTCATGGGTAATCTGTTTACTGCTACACCGGTAGCATTAAGAACAGCATTTCTGATTGCCGGTGCAGGAGAAACAGTAGGAGGCTCACCAAGCGCTTTATTTCCATATGGAGCTGTCTCTTCGTATTTTTCTACAAAATCCGCTTTCAGCTCAGGAGTATCCATTATTGTCGGTATTTTATAATCAAGAAAATTATTATTCAAAGGTTTTCCGCTCTGCTTATCATAGAGCATGATTTCAGAAAGAGCATAACCAAGGCTCATACTCATTCCTCCCTGTACCTGTCCTTCAGCAGTAAGCCGGTTAAGAATTTTCCCGGAGTCATGGATATTGCATATATCGAGAATTTCAATCCTTCCTGTTTTTAAATCAACCTCAACTTCTGCAACAGTAACACCCGATGTAAGCGGATTTGCATTTATCCGATTACTGACATCACTGACAATAGGAGCTGCAGATTCTTTTTCATAGAATGATGCAAGTGTAATATCCCCTATTGGAACAAGCACAGAACTGTCTTCTTTTTTAACAATATTACCGTCAATAATATCAAGTTTATCTGATGAGATTCCTGTTTTTTCTCAGCTCTTTCAAGTATTTTATTCCTGATTTCTATCGCAGCTTTTTAACTGCCTGACCGGATACATAAGACTGCCTTGATGCATAGGCTCCTGTATCAAACGGACTTGAATCAGTATCAGTAAAAGGCTCAATATCAACCATTTCATATGGAACTCCGATGGTTTCCGCAGCTATTTGACAGAATATAGTATCTGAGCCCTGGCCGATTTCTGTAGCCCCCACCTGCAGCTGGACAGATCCGTCCTGATCAACAACAATCCTTGCACCGCTGATTTCAAGAAGATGTGGCCAAACTCCTGTAGCATAACTGAAGCAGGCTAAACCGACACCTCTGCGCTTAAATCCTGTCTGATCAGAATATTCCTTTCTCTTACTGTCCCAATTTATATATTCCACAGCTTTATTAATACATTCCCTTAAGCCATAGCTTTTAAGACTTACATGACCAAGCGGATCTACAGAATTCTCTTTAGTAAGATTCATCTCCCTGAACACAACAGGATCAATAGATAAAGCTTTTGCAATATTGTCATGATGCGACTCTACAGCAAAGGTTATCTGAGGAACACCGTATGCTCTCATAGCACCTGCAACAGACATATTAGTATAAACTGTAAATCCTTCAAATGAAGATGCCAGTTCGGCTGAGTATGTTCTTGTAAAGTTGGAGCCCTGTTTTCCTACAATGGAATGGCCGTGTGAAGCATATGCTCCGTTAGTTCCGTATGAGATAAGTTTTCTTGCCAGTATTCTGCCGTCGCTTCTTACGCCTGTTTTAATATAATGCCTCATACCATGTCTTGTCCTTGTACAGGAAATGCATTCCTCTCTGGAAAGATTTATCATTACAGGTTTACCGCCGACTGAACGGGTAAGAAAAACTGACAGAGGTTCAAGAACAAGGTCCTGTTTATTCCCGAATCCCCCACCAACAACAGGTTTTATTACTCTGACTTTTCCATAGGGGATTTTATAAAGATTAGCCAGAATTCTCCTTGCTATATGAGGTATCTGAGTAGAGGAAACTACTACAACCTTATTATTCCCGTCAATATAAGCATATGTTATCTGGTTTTCCATCTGGCAGTGCTGTACAGGAGGTGTCTCAATAAGATCTTCAAATACATGGTCGCATTTTTCAAATGCATCATCTATATCTTCATATCCGAGAACAATTTTATTGTGCCCCAGTATATTCTTCTTCACTCCGTCATGAATCTCAAGAGCACCCTCTTTTACAGCTTCTTCAGGATCAAGATAAAAAGGATATTCTTCATATGTAACTTTTATTTTTTCAAGCGCTTTTGAAGCAGTTAATTTCATCTTCAGCTATTACTGCAGCTATTTCATCTCCGTAATATCTGATTCTGTCTGTCAAAAGAGGTCTGTCTGCTATGTCCCGCTGAGCCGGATCCATACTGAATGGATGGCCGGAGGTAGGGAATATATATCCTCTGACATCTTCATAAGTAACAATTTTTACAACGCCTTCTAATGCTTCTGCTTCCGATATATCAAGACTGGTAACTTTGCCGTGAGCAATAGTACTTCTGAAAATCCTGCAGTAAAGCATACCCCGCATATCAAGATCAGCAGTATACTGAGCCTTTTCCAGTTACTTTTTGCAACTGCGTCTTTTTCTTTTTTTCACCTTTTTCCTACTGTCTTAAATTTCCATTTATCTCTCCTGATACGGCATATGAAATAACAATTTTCTTATAGTAATTTTAATTCAGGTTCATTTAAATTGACAACAATTACTGTCTGATGCTTATAATTTTTCACCTGATATCACATTGAGATATCAGGTTTTAGAAATCTTATGCTAAAGTTTATAAGGAAGAAGTGCATAAAAAACTGCTGCATATTACAAGATCTTCAATCCTGTTTTTTTCATTAGGAGCATGCGCTTCTTTTTCATCGCCCGGGCCGAAACCGATACATGGTATTTTATGTCTTCCGCATATAGCAACACAGTTTGTAGAAAATGTCCATTTATCAACTTCGGGAGATTTATTATAAAGATTATTAAAAGCAGAAACACCAGCCTTAACCAGAGGGTGATCTTCATCTATTTTCCATGTAGGGAAGTAAAGCTCCTGTGAGTAATCAGCATTTTTCCATCCCTTTCTCTCATAATCAGGCATTGTTACAGATTCAACATCCTCTCCAAGAGCTTCTTTCATATATTCCTTAACCTGCTTTATTGCAAGGTCAGCATCCTCTCCCCAGGTCAGACGTCTGTCAAGATAAAGCATTGCCTGATCAGGTACTGCGCATTGTGAAGGACCTGCAACCTGCATTTCAGATACAACAATAGTTCCTTTACCTAGAAAATTGTCTTCATCAGGCTGCAGATCAGCACATAGTTTTTCCATTGAAAGAGCAGCGCGTGAAGCCTTATAAGCAGCGCTCACACCTCTGTCAGGGGCAGAGCCGTGGCTTGAAACTCCCCGGATCCTTGCAACCATTTCCATACGTCCTCTATGCCCTCTATATAGTCTGCAGCTTGTAGGTTCTGTTGATACAGCATAATCAGGTATAAGTTTTCCTCTTCAATAAGGTATTTCCAGCACATTCCGTCACAATCCTCTTCCATTACAGTGAATGTAAAATAGATTGAATAATCACCGTCATATCCCATTCTTAAGATACGCCTGCTGTAATCATGGAAGCAGCTCCGCCTTTCTGATCTGAAGAGCCTCTTCCCCACACATAAGTATCATCA
>LQAH01000415.1_pt1 | contig 10161 bp, 13 predicted proteins | sample 1535791 | NCBI WGS metagenome assembly LQAH01 (sample SAMN04331585, study PRJNA305678) | bioreactor metagenome | isolation source: bioreactor_4 inoculated with Wadden Sea sediment 2nd replicate of a... | place: Germany:Bremen
GCCGCTTCCGCTTCCGCTGCTGCCGCTTCTGCTGCTGCCGCTTCTGCTGCTGCCGCTTCTGCTGCTGCCGCTTCTGCATCTTCTTCGACTTCTGTCTCTATTGCATTTTCTATTGCTACAATATCATCAGGTCCTAGGTTACTACCTTCACTGGTCGAAGATGCGAAACCAATTACAACGTTCATACTCAATACCTGCAATACAATTAATAGTATTGCCAAATTACGCTTTATCATTTAACCCTCCATTTTTTGCTGATTTCGATTATAGACATGAATCATTTCCTATTTTTCTATTCATGACCCATTGTCGAATATTGTCGAAACCCTTGCAATCACTATATTCCATCTACTTCCTTTCTAATTAAAACATATAATTGTAAATAAATACAACACTTTTTTGTATTTTATTATCCTTTTAATGTTTCTTATACCACTTTACTTATATAATTCATATAATAAAAACACCTTCTAGGATATTCCTTATATTTACAAAGCAAAAGAAGAACTCAAATTATTGAGTTCTTCTTTCAATTCTTACTTGTTTTCTTTTATAAAATAAGTCATCAACTTATGTCCAGCATCAAAAAAGTTACCTGTTGCATAAGCTGCTCTTTCTGTAAACTTGTTTAAAGGTTCATTTTGCTCTTCTCTACTATCGTATAATACGTAAGGCACAGGTTCAGAAGAATGTGTTCGTGTTGCTATTGGAGTACGATGATCTGGCAATATGAGGATGCGGTGATCAACACCTGCTTCATTAAGTGCTTCTTGAATCCGTTTTACAACTTTCTCATCAATAATCTCAATAGATTTAATTTTACCTTCTAAATCACCTTGATGCCCACACTCATCTGGAGCTTCTAAATGTACATATACAAAATCATCACCATCAAGAAGTGTATCAATAGCTGCTTGAGCTTTACCTTCGAAGTTTGTATGAATTGTACCTGTTGCACCTTGAACATGTATAGGTTTAAGCCCTGCCAGTAGACCAATTCCATTTATGAGATCTACAGCTGAAATAACGGATCCTTCTATACCAAATTTCTCTTTAAACGAATCTAGTCTTGGTTTTTTTCCTTCTCCCCATATCCAAATAGAGTTTGCCGGATTCAAACCTCTCTTTTTACGGTCGATATTAATTGGATGATTTTTTAACAATTCGTGTGACTTTTCCATCATCCCTAATAAAAACGCCCATGAGGTCCCTTTGGCAAATAATTGGTAACCTTTTGCTCCAATATGTCGTGAGGTGGTGTTAAGTCATAGTCGAAAGGCCCTTTGTCCCATACAATTAAGTGACGATAGCTTACTCCAGGAAAATATTTAACCGCTTCTGTTTGAAGCTCTTCTCGAATATCTAAAATAAGTTGTTTAGCCTCTTCTGTTGTAATCTCTCCAGATGAATGATCGATCATAGTTTTATCAGCATAATCTTCATCTTCAGATACCGTTACAATGTTACAACGGAAAGTTACATCTGTATCCGTTAACTCAACGCCCATGCTAGCTGCTTCTAGTGGAGAACGTCCTGTATGATAAATCTCTGGCGCATAGCCCATGACTGATAAGTTGGCTGTATCACTTCCTGGCGACATTCCTTCTGGCACTGTTTGTACCATACCGACTTCACCTTGCCTAGCCAGTTCGTTTATCGCAGGTATCCTAGCTACATCAAGAGGTGTTTTATTACCTAGTTTTTCAATTTCATAGTCTGCCATTCCATCGACAAGTATCGTAATATATTTCATAGCTGCCTCCTTATGCGAATGATCTTATTTAAGAATCTCTTCGACAACTTTTTTCATCTCCGTTTTTCACATGTTGTTTTATGGTAAATCGGACGATCAGACAGCCCTTGGATAGGCTCTGGAACAGAAAGTCCTGTTTTTTCAGCTAATATATCTATTAACTCAAAATCATTATTTGATTTTGAATCAATACCAATTCCGTCAACAACACTACGTGTAAATTTAAACGGACTGGCAGTCGAAGCAATTAAAGTATGTGTTGTATCTCCAGTTGCTTTTACATAATCCTCATACACACGATACCCTACAGCTGTATGTGTATCCACAACATATTCATATTGGTCGTAAAAGATCTTTTTATAGTCTCGATGGTCTTATCATCATCTGCAAACCACATAAAAGCGTCCATATTCTTTTCATAGAATCTGAAATCTCATATTTACCTTTTTCTTTTAGATCATTCATCAATCCGCTTACACACTTAGGATCATGTCCACTAATTTCATATAAGAAACGTTCTAAGTTGCTAGAAATTAGGATGTCCATGGATGGTGTAATGGTTGTGTTAAAAACTCGATCTAAACTATAAACACCTGTTTCAATAAAATCTGTTAATACATTGTTCTTGTTAGACGCACAAATAAACTTTTGAACAGGGAGTCCCATGTTTTTAGCATAGTATGCTGCTAATATATTCCCAAAGTTTCCAGTTGGAACAACAACATTAATAGAATCTCCTAATTGAATCTTATCGCTTTTAACAAGTTTTAAATACGAACTCATATAGTACACAATTTGTGGAACCAATCGTCCTATATTAATGGAATTAGCAGAAGAAAACACATATCCTTTTTCTTTTAAGGATGCTTTAAAATCACTATTCATAAATATGTTTTAACACCACTTTGAGCATCATCAAAATTGCCTGATATACCACATACGTGTGTGTTGGCACCTTCTTGTGTAGTCATTTGACGTTTTTGAACGTCACTGACACCATCTGTTGGATAAAACACTAAGATTTCGGTTCCTTCAACATCGGCAAATCCTTCAAGAGCTGCTTTACCAGTATCGCCCGACGTAGCTGTTAATATAACAATCTTTCTTTCGTTTCTAATTTACGTGCTGCAGTTTTAACAAGTAAGGCAGTATAGACAAGCCATATCTTAAAGGCTAGTGTTTTTCCATGATACAGTTCAATAAACTGGCATCTCCACAGGTTTTAAGAGGTACAATTTCTTCGGTTCTAAACTTATTATCGTAGCACCATAACACAGTCTTCATTTCTGTTTCCGAAAATCTTTACAAAGAGACCAAGGACCTTTTGTGCTAGTTCTTGATACGTTTAATTCTCCTTTGCCAGTTCTTTCATGTTCACTTGTGGGAACTCTGACGGTACATATAATCCTCCATCAGGTGCAATGCCTCTAACAACTGCTTGTGAAAAATTAAGTTTCTCTTCATTCGATCTTGTACTGCTATAATACAAATCTGACATTTCATAACCTCCATCACTATATATGTTCGCGTATCGCGGACACGCGTGCGCTTTTTCATGAATTTAAATTACCTTATTGTAACACAGTGGATTTTGAGTATCAAGATAAACAAAAAATAAATAGTATTCGACATAAAAAGGTTTTATTTCATTGTAATTATTGCCCATTTTATTGTTACATTTTTCAGTTTACTGTTATAATAGGTTGATCTTTTAGAAGAGGAAAATATTTATGAAAACAATTGAACTAAGACTATATTGTTTTTTTATTTTTGTGGTTTTAGGTAGCCTTATCATGATTTACCCAAAAGCGTTGATAATTATTATCTATATAAACAAAATCAACTGATCGAGGCATTCGAAGTTGTTCAAACAACATCTCAAAATGACACTTTGGACACAACAACACCTAACAACAATGAATTCGATACCACTGTAGGTGAAGTTATTGAGTTTGTCGATGAATCTAGTTCATTAGACCAAGAGGATTCAGTAACATCTAAGCAAGCAATACAAGCAAAAGACGAAGCCAAACAAGCCCTTATTAAAAGCCATACCGAAGCAATACTTAAAATTGATGCCATTAACCTTAAAATACCCATCCTCGATGGAGCTTCTGACGCAAACTTGAGACTCTCAGTTGCCAGTTTGAAAGAATCTGGCAAGCCATGGACAAGCGGTAATTACGCCATAGCTGGACACCGAAGCAGAACCTATGGCAAACAGTTCAACCGATTAAACGACCTTACAACTGGTCATCTCATAACCATCATAGGACTAGATAGCAACACTTATGTTTATGAAATTGTAGAGAAAACCATTGTTCATGAAACTGATAGTACAGTTTTAGAACCTGATCTTAATCAGAAAACTGTGACTTTAATTACATGTCATCCTCTTAATGAAAAGAATCCACCTAATCGCCTTATTATTAAAGGTAATCTTATTTCTGAATAATATTAAAAACAACTTACCTATTTAAAATACTAAAAAGACACTTCTATGATTATTATAGAAGTGTCTTAGTAGTTTAGTTCACTAGTTTTTAAGTTTCTTTTTACGAAGGAAAAGTAACATAACACCAGTAGCCATTATTAATGCTCCAATAATGTTAAATATCAGTGTTGATCCTTCACCTGTTTGAGGTAGCTTAAAGCCTGCTAGCGGAATATCTTCCTCAGGAATTTCAATTATTATTTCTTCTTCGTTGCCATCACCATCAGTTACTTTTACTTTAAATTTGTCAGGCCCTTTATACCCGTCGTCTGGTGTATAAATAACCTCACCGTCTTTAATCTCAACAGTTCCATGTTCTGGCTCTTCAGTAACCTCTGTCACTTTTTTTCCTTCTGGAGGCGTATAAGTATCAGTTTCTTCCTCATCTGGTGTTTCCCCTTCTGTTCCTGGACCTTCTGGAATAGGTTCTTCAGGCACTTCAACTTCTTCAGGTTCTTCAGGCACGTCTCCATTTTCTAAATCATTTTTAACCGTTAAAGCATATTCATAGATGTTTCTTAGGTCTACTTTGTATTCTTCGTCACTTAATTTATAACCGCTTGGTGCTTTGGATTCTTTTTACGACATACTCTCCAGGGCTTAATACGACTTCTACACGTCCCTTGGTATCTGTATTAATTGTTTCTACTAACTTATTATTGGTATCGTTAAATTTTAAATTGTGCACCACCGAGTGTTTTTTTAGTATCGGACGAGTCTACTTTCCAGATTCTTAAGACTCTTTCCTTTTCATTGGTAATGGTCATATCGCTTGGGCTGTCATCATCTACATTAAATGTATGAACTGAATCGTCAAGTAAATAACCATCTGGTGCTTTTACTTCTTCTAGGTAATAATATCCCAACGGTAAATTACTTATCGTTACAGTACCATCATTCCCCGATTGGACCGAATACAAATAATCATGAGATCCACTTGGTGAACCTGAATAGAGCTTAAATACTGCTCCTTCAAGACCAGATCCGTTGGTATCTGTTTTCTTCAAATTCAGATTTATGGCGTTTGTTCCACCGCCACCTCCGCCACCTGAAGATTTTATTGCATTTTCAATAACAACAACGAACTCTACCTTTGAAGAATCTATGGTCACAGTATAAATCTCATCACTTAACTTATAACCACTTGGAGCTAAGGTTTCCTTAATTTGAATAGGTTCCCTTTGGAATAACTTTTGAAACCATGCCAGTATCATCTGTTGTTAAGGTTGCAACAACATTATTAGAGACATCGTAAACCTCAAATTCTGCACCACTCAAAACAATATCAGTATTACTCTGGCTTACTTTTTTTATGCTTAAGGTTTTTTCTTGTTCATTTTCAACAACAACTTCAAATTCTGTTTCCGATGCATCGATTGTAACAAAGTGGTCTGCGTCATTTAAAAGATAACCATCAGGTGCATTTGTTTCATTTAATTTTGTATGTGCCTTTAGGAAGTACTTGAGAAGCATATCCAGTAGCATCTGTAGTTAAAGTTGCAACTTTTTGATCTTCATCATCATATACATCGAAGACAGCTCCCTCAAGAACAATACTATGATCATTATTATTTACTTTTTTAACCTTTAAAGTTCTTTTCTTTTCCATTCTCTACTGTCAATTGTTTTCTTACAGTATTACTTATTGTAAATGTTTCTGTCTGATCTTCTAGCTCATAGCCGTCAGCTGCTCCAATTTCAACCATTTTATAAGTTGCATACCGTAGATTTTCAACTGTTATTTCACCATTTTCGTCAGTCGTGAGGGTTCCAAGTAATTTATCCCCTTTATAAAATTCAAACTCAACACCTTCAATTTTAATTGTTGAATCATCCTTATCTACTTTTGTAAGTGTAAACTACCAACTTCACCTTGTCCACCACCACTACCCGTGATAAAGTATGTGTAATAGGAAACGAATCTTCACGTTCACCTTCTGTTACTTCTTCACCTTCAAAAGTAACATCATTGGATACTTTATTCCCAATAATATCATCCAGCACTATTAATGTACGATATTGGATAGTCAGAGTTTCTTCAATTGCTTTTTTGGACTCTAAATTAAAAGTCAACGGGTCAGAAGACAAAATCTGATCATGTTTTTTGAGTGTAAAGTAATCGTCAAAGACTAAGGTATTCCCGTCTTTATCAAGTAACACAAAACTATCTTCATCGAGTTCTAATCCAGAACTAAGGGTGTCTGTAAGAGTAACACTTGAAATTGTTGATTGACTCTTGTTAATTAATATTTCCCAATCAACAGATTCAATACCATTACGCGTCCCAAATTTTTCAACAAACTTATCACCATCTTCATGGTCTACTTCTGCATTGTAAGTTTCACCCGAATTGGTTACAGCCGTATTGGTATAAGTTGTTTGAGATATCCCTTCGAAAGCCGTTGTATATTTAACACGATATGGTTTTGAATCGTTGATGGAAATGTAACAGTATAGTTATTTCCCGATACATCTTCATCAATGCTTATTCCAGCAAGGGCAAGATCAGTGACCTCAGCTCCTTCTTGAATATCGCCATCCGATTCAACAGAGTACTCATAAATCTTTACACTGTCTTCGACAAGTCGTTGATGCCCTACTATTTCATCAGTTAAAATAAGATTATCAATATTTTTTGAAAGGTAATTTAGATCTACCGTCCAATTTATTTGCTTATTATCAGAATCCAGCTCCCCATTTTTTGACCATTATGTTGCGCAATTGTATTAGGGTTTGGATCGCCAGATTTTGTAATGTCTCCAGCTTCTGGTCCTGTCCAACTAAAAACGGCACTGTTTTCATAAGTCAAATCACCATCTTCCGAAAGTACATCCGGATCAATAGTTGTATTATACGTGATACGATATACACCATTGTTCACGTCATCTTCAAAAACAAGTTCAAAACCTTTTATTTTCCCGTTATTTTCTGTTTTAGTCACACTGTAATCCGAACCAAGAGAAAGGTACTGCTTCCTTTTTTTACAATAATATTGCTTAATTGTGTATCTGTCATCAGTTGATCTGCTGAAAAATCATCCACGACCTTAAGACCTTCAATCCCATTCTTGATCGGATTTACAGTTAACTGCCATGCAAGTATATTAGTGTTATAATCAAAACCTTTATTTTCTTTACTAAAGGTGTTATCAATACTTGCGTTTACAGAACCTTTGTCCGAAATAGGGCCAATGCCTGCAGTGTTCTCAAAAAGATGATTGACTGCTATCTGTAATAATGGTTCGATAAACCATGCGGTAAGCTTGCGTTATGTTTTCATCAAAAGTGATATCAAATTCCGTAACATCATCATTAGCAGGGTCGCCGACTTTATAATCTATATCATAATTACTTGAATCCACTAAAGTTCCTCTGGTAATATCACCATCATTTGCATCTGTATCAATTAGCAAATTATAAACTTCAATTCCATTTGCATAATCCAATTTCATGTCTGCTCCAATGGAATCACTTAACAAAGCAGTTCCAAGATCAATTTGACACGTATTCACATCAATAACCCAATTGATGTATTTCTCGCCATTATAACCAATACTTTTAGAGCCAGATTTATAAACAACACGTCCCTTTTTTAAAGATACCGTATCTTCACCTTCTATCTTAGTCTGACCACCGTCAGGTCCATAATAAAGCGACACATCGTTGGTAAATTGTATACCCGAACTATTGTTTTTCTTAGCACTATCATTGACTGTTGTTTGATACTTTATTACAAGCGCTTCATCAACATCCACATCGAACAGAATTTTAAGGTCGTTGTGTCATCGCCATTATCGATGGTTTCAATCGTATAATTGTTTGAATCATACTCTGCACCACCATCTTCCATTACAATACTTAAACTAGAATAAGTAAGTCCTGCAGGAATACGGTCTTCGATTCGCGCATTTTTTAAGACATAAAGTGCCTTATTCATGGTAATGGTCCAATCAATCGCATCTGAATTAAAATCTTGTGTACTTTCCCCTTCTTTTTCAACAAGGGATCCACGTTCCACATGAACTGTATCACTGTCGCTTAAACCATTAAAAGAAGCGTCATTTACATAATCAAATTCTGTTTCAGAACTGTCGATTTTGTCAGGATCAATATCAGTTACATACTGAATTCGATAAGCACTGTCAATTTCATTTTTAAAAGTCAGCTTAATTTGATGATTATCAGTATCGTGTTCAACCGTATAATCAGAATCATCCACTAAGGAACCTTCGTCAACCGATCCATCGGAGTATACATCTAATTCATAAACTTCCATTGATGAATCATCTAATATTAAACGATTATCGTAATTATCCGTAAACACTGCTGATCCAATGGTTTCTAATTCTGTGTTAAGATCAACTACCCAATCTAATTGATTTAAATCTGTACCATTCTGCTCGCCAGTTTTTCGATTGTCTTACCATCAGGCATTTCAAAATTTACCTGAAATGTCTTTGTAGTTGACCCGTTAACTGGAAAGGACATCTCATAAGGTACTCGAACAACCTTGTTAGTCAGATTTATCTGCAAATTGAATTCCACATACCCTTCTACGTTTGATTGTGTACCAGGTAATTCTCCGAATGTTAAAATAAGCTCTCTCTCAGAAACATCCAATCCCACGTCCCGTAGTTTCCGTCTGATCCCTGTAAATCGCCAGACAAATCATCAGACCCAAGATCAAATATATCCGGTATATCCAAACAAGTTGTTCTCCACCTGCTAATTTAACATTGTTGTCGACTTCCCACTCACAACGCAATTTAACAGTTGCATCTTGTACAATTTTTTCACTGTAATCTTCAAGTTTTGTACCATCTACTGTAACCTCTATACTCCTGAACCGATATCCATCATCAGCTGCGAAAACCTGATACCCTGATGTACTCCCTAGCATGTTAAAGATCATCATGATCATGAGTAAACAAGAAAACACCCTTCGTTTCTTGATTATTTTTCTTCCAATATTCTGCTGCATTTTATGCCTCCTTGAGTATGTAGGACTCCATTCCTATTTGATTCTAAATTCACAATTTCCAGTATACCTTATATTCCCTCCTCCTCCAAGTAATATCGGTTGATTTTTAATCTTCTTTAGTGTTTTTTACCTACAAAAAAAGAGCGCATCTAGCGCTCTGGTAATAGAATGTATTTTTACTGTATGGAAACATTTCTTTTTCTTTCAGTTCTACTGTTTTCACAAGCTTTTCAGTTCCATTCCTAACCAACTTCACTTTCTATTTTGTCACCCACTTTTTTTTCCTTTAATGAGGTCAATTAAATGTTCCATATCATTCACTTTATGACCATCAAAAGAAATAATCACATCACCTTTTTCAAGACCAGCATCATCTGCGGCACTGTTCGGTATAACCTGAGCAACATAAACACCAATAGGTAGTTCATAAAGTTCAGATAATTGTTCGTCTATGTTTCTACCTGAAACACCCAAGTATGGACGTGACACGTAGCCATTGGTTAACAATTGGTCCACAATTGGTTTTGCTGAATTAATAGGTATCGCAAATCCAATACCTTCAACTTGGGTATCAGATATTTTAACAGTATTGATACCTATGACTTCGCCATTTCCATTTACCAATGCGCCTCCACTATTGCCAGGGTTAATGGCTGCATCTGTTTGAATCAAAGTAAATTTATTAGCAGAGACTTGCAGTTCTCTATTTAAAGCGCTTACTACGCCTACAGTCACTGTGCGGTTGTATCCTAATGGATTCCCAATAGCAACTGCTAATTCTCCAACTTCTAAGTGTCTGAATTACCGAAACTGCTGGTTTTAGTTACCCATAATTCGACAGGTACATCTTTCTCGTTACTTTATAACTGCCAAATCGGTTTCTGGTCTACACCAACAAGTTCTGGCTTTAGATGAAGAAAACTCATCAAATTCA
>LQAH01000416.1_pt1 | contig 10150 bp, 15 predicted proteins | sample 1535791 | NCBI WGS metagenome assembly LQAH01 (sample SAMN04331585, study PRJNA305678) | bioreactor metagenome | isolation source: bioreactor_4 inoculated with Wadden Sea sediment 2nd replicate of a... | place: Germany:Bremen
ATAGATGTTTGTTCCTGTTTTGATGAAGATAGATGCAAATATAAAAATGAAATAGATTCGATAAGCAGTACAGTTGATCTTGAAGATAAAACAGTTCTTCTTGTCGGAGGCAGGAAAAAAATTAAAGAATACTGCCGCGAAATAGTAAAAGCGGGAAACGGAACATTTATTCATCATGATGGAGGACTTGAAGATTCAAAAAGAAACTTTCTTCCACTTGCCCCTTAAAGCAGATATTGTAATATGCGCTCTCGACTGTATAAGTCATTCTGCCAGTAAATCCATGAAAAAAATATGCAGGAAGGAAAATAAAAATATTCTGTATCTAAAAAATACAAATACACTAAGCGAGCAGATAAGATCTGTCTGTTGAGAGAAAAACTGAAACTCATTTGTGCCGGTTTAAGAGAGGATGTCTGTATTATTATGATTTGAAAGGAGTAAAAATTCCAGAAGCAAAAATATGTAGTGGTTTTAACAGTAATTAACTGCAGGTGAACAATGAAGCCTGCAGAAATATGGGCCGGGATATATAAAAGCCCGGATAAAAAAGCGGCTGCTTGAAGCAGTCAGCTGATTAGCGGAGGTTTATTAAATGGTTGGTATTATTTTGGTTCATCTACCGGAAATACAGAAAGAGCAGCAGGTCAGATTGCTGAAAAATCAGCGGAGCGGAAGTGAGAAACATTTCTGATGCTGATGCAGAATTTATCGACAGCTGTTCATCACTTATTCTGGGTTCTTCCACCTGGGGGGCAGGAGATCTTCAGGATGACTGGGAAACAGGAATAAAAGTTCTCAAGAGCTGTGATCTTTCAGGAAAAAATGTTGCATTATTCGGTTTCGGAGACCAGGAGGGATGGAGCGATACATTTGTTGATGCAATGGGAATTCTATATGAAGCAGTGATTGAGAGCGGAGCATCAATTGTTGGTAAATGCAGTATTGACGGATACTCCTTTTCATCATCTTTAGCTTCTATTGATGGTGAGTTTATGGGGCTTCCCCTGGATGAGGATAATCAGGCGGATCTTACTGAAGGTAGAATAGCTGCATGGGCAGAAAAAAATTAAAGATCTTGTTAAGTAGCTTTTGAAAAAATAAGCTGCTATAAATGAGAGGAATTAGCCGTTGCTCCTAAAGTTTCCGGCTTTTTAAATACTTATGAAACAAACATTGTTCAGTATTTGCGGAAATTGTTTTAATGACCAAAATAGATGGAATTAAGTAAAATAGAAGCAGCAATAGGGATTAATGATGCAGAAAAGAAAGAATTTAGTAAGGAAAAAATATTAAATGCGGCAACTGCAGAATTCAGCAGTAAAGGATATCTGAATACTTCTATCCGTAAAATTGCAGTGAGAGCGGGAGTCTCTCCTTCAAATATGTATAATTATTTCAGGGACAAGGATGATTTGTTTAATGCAGTAATAGGACCTGTAATTTTTGATATAGAAAAGGGAAAGCAGTATTTGAAAAGTCCAAGAGCTCTTGAAGAAGTTTATAACCTTCAGGACCACCTGGATATGGTTGCTTTTATCAGTACTTATGTCGAGGAAAGGCGTGAGCTTTTTAAGCTTCTGTTTTTTTAAGTCTTTCGGATCTGAATTTGAAAATTATATTGATATGCTTTCAGAATGGTACACAGATTTAACTTCAGAATTTCTTCCCTGGATGTCTTCTCATCTGAATACAAATGAAATATGTGTAGACCGCTTTGTACTTCACAACATTGCAGGAATATGGATACAGTTTTCAGGAAGCTCTTATGCATGATACTGCAGGAGAGGATTTACTGAATCTGCAAGGGAGGTAATGACTTTTTCTTACAGAGGATGGAAAGGTCTTTTTAAATATAAAACATGTGTTTAATGTGTTTTTTTGAACATAAAACGAACATTGTTCGTTAATAAATAGATGTAAGTATGTTTCGAAAAGTTATTTTAATTACAGCTGCCACTTCAATAGCAGCTGTGTATTCCGGGAAAGACCCATTTATGATTATTCATGATGAATATTTCAACAGAATCGGTCTGCTGATTTTTTAACTGGAATTTTAAATAGGAGAATTTAATAATATGCAAAAAGAAAAAAAGAGTTTGTTTTAAAAAGATTGATTCCTTATATGGGCAGGAAAAAGGGACTTCTGCCTTTATCGCTGATTTTGTCAGGATTATCAGCAGCTCTTAATATTGTCCCGTTTGTCCTTGTATGGTACATAACACGTGAAATATTATCAGATCCGAATTCTGCTGATGTTTTAAATGTCAGTTTTTTATGCATGGCTTGCTTTTTGCATCTGCACTTGCAGGACTTATAATTTTATTTCTGTGCTCTTATGAGCTCTCATCTTGCGGCATTTCGCGTTGAGGTGGGTATACAGAAACAGGTATGGAAAAGATATTGGCTATGCCGCTTGGTTTTTTTGATAAGAATTCAAGCGGTAAGATTCGAAAGATAGTAAATGACGGAGCTGCCACAACACATACCTTTCTTGCCCATCAGCTTCCTGATATGGCCGGCAGTATTGTCTCTCCTGTTATTCTTATCGCTCTGATTTTTATTGTCGACTGGAGAATGGGGCTTGCTTCTCTTATTCCGATTATTCTCGGTTTTTTGACAATGAGGTTCATGACTACACATAACGGTCAAAACTTTCAAAAGATGTATTTTGATTCTTTAGAGGAAATGAGTTCCGAATCGGTGGAATATATTCGCGATCGTTGTAAAACATTTGGCCAAAGTATATTTTCTTTTAAACGGTTTCATGCCAGTATAATTAAATACAAAGAGATGGTTTATGCTTTTACCCTTATCTGGCAAAAACCAATGTCGTTTTTTACTGTTATTTATGCAGTCAGCAGCATTCTTTTTTAATTCCAATGGCCATATTTCTGACAGGAAGAGGAGAAGATCTGCCGCTTGTACTGTCTGATTTCATCTTTTATCTTCTCATCTCACCGCTTTTTACCTCGCTTTTAATGAGGTCTATGCATTTTCAGAGAAATATGATGATTGCTGAGCAGGTAATTGACAGACTGGATAAGCTTCTGGATTATCCGGATATGCAATATGCAGATCGCTCAGAGAGTATTAAGAATCACAGTCTTGAGTTTAAGGATGTAGTTTTCTCGTATGAAGGAAGCAGTAAACGGACAATAGATGCAATAAGCTTTAAATTGAATGAGGGGGAAACTGTGGCCCTTGTCGGCGCCTCGGGAGGCGGTAAAACAACTATTGCCCGGCTTGCCGCCCGTTTTTGGGATACAGATGAGGGTGAAGTCCTTGTCGGCGGAATCAATGTCAGGAATATTTCAAAAAAAGAACTGATGAATAATATTTCTTTTGTATTTCAAAACACAAAGCTGCTAAAAGGTACTTTAAGGGAAAATGTTGTGTTTGGAAAAGAAGGGATTGGAGAAGAGATAATCAATCAGGCTATTGAATCTTCCCAGTCAGGAGAAATAATAAATAATCTTACTGACGGACTTGATACAGTGATCGGGTCAAAAGGTACTTATCTTCCGGGGGAACAGCAGAGAATTGCCCTTGCCAGAGCCATGGTCAAGAATGCACCAATCGTACTTTTAGATGAGGCTACCGCCTTTGCCGATCCGGAAAATGAACATCTGATCCAGAAAGCTCTTAAAAAAACTCAGCAGCGGTAAAACAACCCTCATGATAGCCCACCGTCTTACCAGTGTTCAGAATGTCGACAGGATCCTGGTAATAGAAAGCGGAAAAATAGCGGAAGAGGGTACACATGGAGAACTGATGGAAAAAAACGGCATTTATAAAACCATGTGGGATGAATACCAAAAATCTGTTGCATGGAAAATTACTGTTGAAGAACCGCTTGCCATAGGAGTACAAAATGCTTAAATACTTTCAAAATAAATATGCCATGTCTGAGAAAGGGGCAAAAGATCTTTTTAACTCAATTATCTGGACTGTAATAATGAATCTCAGCTTTATGATCCCTGTAGTCCTCAGCTTTAAATTTCTGGATGAATATATCAGTCTGCTCTTGAAATCTTCTAACAGCCCGACAGGCAGTATTCGTTATTACGTAATTATGTCAGCAGCTGTTTTTCTTGGAATGTTAATTATTGTGTATTTTCAATATACCTCAGCTTATACTAAAATTTATGAAGAAAGTGCTAAAAGGCGGATCAGTCTGGCTGAAACTCTGAGAAAACTTCCTCTTGCTTTTTTCGGTAAAAAAGATGTTGCTGATTTAAGTTCAACAATAATGGAAGATGCCACACAGATAGAGCAGCTTTTTTTCCCATACTGTTCCTCAAATTTATGCAGCAGTGGTAACGACTTTTCTTATGGCTGTGATGATGTTTTTTTACAATTGGCCGCTCTCTCTTGCTGTCTTTTGGGTCGTTCCGGTCTCTGTCTTTGTTTTTTTTCTCTCGAATAAGTATCAAAACAGGACGCATTTGAAGCTTTATAATCAAAAAGAGATATTTCAGATGAAATCCAGGAGGGCCTTGACTCAGCTATGAAATTAAAGCCTATAACAGGGAAGAGGATTATTCCGCTTCGATAAATTCATCTCTGGATAATTTTGAAAATACCCTTATTAAGGGTGAACTTTTTATTGGGTGCATTTATTAATCTGTCATATATATTTTTAAAACTCGGACTTCCCAGTGTTATCCTTGCCGGGGCCTATCTTCTGGCAAACGGCTCTGTAAATATCTTTACCTACCTTGTTTTTCTTGTAGTCGCGGCACGTATTTATGATCCGGTAATGGCCTCTTTAGATAACTTTGCGGCTCTGATTTATCTGAATGTACGTATAAAGCGTATGAAAGAGATGGATGAAATGCCCCGTCAGTATGGAAAACCAATATTTATCCTGAAAACTATGATATAGAATTCAATCATGTTGATTTTCATACCAGGATGGTGTGCAGACATTGAAGAATGTAAGCTTTACTGCCAGACAGGGCGAGGTTACTGCGCTTGTAGGACCTTCGGGCGGGGGAAAAAGCACTGTGGCAAAGCTTTCAGCCCGTTTCTGGGATATAGATAAAGGACTTATTACACTTGGCGGAGAAGATATCTCCCTGGTTGATCCGGAAACCCTTTTGAATAATTTTTCAATCGTTTTTCAGGATGTTACACTCTTTAATTCAAGTGTTATGGATAATATCCGTCTTGGAAAGAAAGATGCAACAGATGATGAAGTAATAAAGGCTTCTCAACTGGCCCAGTGCGACGAATTCATTGAAAAGCTCCCCCATGGATACAACAGCCTGGTCGGAGAAAACGGAGAACGATTATCAGGAGGTGAAAGACAGCGTATATCAATCGCCAGAGCAATGCTTAAAGATGCGCCGATTATCCTTCTGGATGAAGCTACAGCATCTCTTGATGCTGAAAATGAGAGCAGGATACAAACTGCACTCAGTGAACTTATAAAAAACAAGACTGTTTTGATAATTGCACACCGTATGAGAACTGTTTCAAGAGCTGATAAAATCATTGTTATTAAAGACGGCTCTATAGCAGAGAAAGGCTCCCCGTATGAATTGCAGAATAGAGGGGGGATTTTTTCATCGATGTTAAAAGCCCAATATGAAGTCAATCTTCAGCACTAATTACGGTGCAGCTAAAGGAGGTATATAATGTGGCTGATTATGATACTGTATAATGATTGGAAAAAACAAAAAAATACAAATCCGGAAAAATAGCTTCTAAAAAATGGCAGTGCTTTTCATAATAAAGCGCTGCCATTTTATTTTAGTGAATATCCATTCTATTTATAAGTAATTTTGATTCTAAAAAACTGTATTTTCCCTTTACCCAGACTGAATTCTTTTCAGGATATATGCTTTCTCTGAAAACAGGAATCCAGATAAGTTTAATATCTATATTACCGGGGAAATAATTGAATTTTACAGATTCTACAGGAATTCTCATATCATCGAGTTCCAGTGTATTATATTCACTGTAGTCACATGGATTGAGGATATCTGTTATTCTGATTCCGTCGGATTTTCCCCATATATGCAGCTGTTTTTTTCTATTAAGCCTATCCATCCGCTGTAACTGAAAGACATCAGATCTTTTGCATGTTCAAGGAGATCCTCTTTTTCAATATCGTGCATTATTGCCTCTTTTAAAAACTGTCCCCAGAATGCAATTAGATTGTGAGCAACAAAGCGGTTTATTTTGCCGGTTTTTAATTTGTTTTTCTTGGAGCGTTTTTCTATTGTTACCATAGACAGATCTGTATACCACTCAATAAAATCATCAAAATAGTTTTCATATGAGGATCCGTAGGAATTCATAATCAGAAGTTTAAGCATATCTTTGTTTTTATCAATGTAATCAATGACAGGTTCTATAATTGACATATGAAATTCCATTGAATATGATTCTTCTGATTCGGAATGTTTTTTTAAGAATTCTCTGGTAAAGTTGAGGCTGGTAAGGAGAGGTTTTATAACTTGTTGAAAAAGCATATCCTTGCTTTTAAAGTAATTGTATATATTGCTTAACGATACACCTGATTTTTTGGCTATGGATCTTAGTGAAGCATCTTTATACCCTTTATCCATGAATTCTGCCTTAGCTGCATTAATTATAGCATTTTCAATTTTCCTCTTTTTTTATCTGCAAAAAATCATCCTTATTAGTGAACAGTGTACTTTTTATCTGCAGGGCTTTGTCAATATCAGGCTGAAAAGATAATAAGCAATGATAAGAATAGACTTAAAAAAGACGAGTACTGATTAAGTAAAATATTATTAATATATGTCAATATTCATAATAGAATATTGACATTGGGATGAATAAGCTTTATATTTTTAATAAAAGTTAGATGTATCTAATTAAAAAAGATTATTGGAATAATGTTTTAAACCGTTAGCCTGGTATTCTTAAAAGCATTTTACTTTATATTTATCAGGTTGAAACAATAAAAGGATATTTGGTTAATAATTTTGAGTATAAATTGTAATCATAAGGAGAATCGGATGTCAAATGCAGCTGTAAATACTTTTCCAGGGGAAAGGATATCAGTATATCAGAAAAGAAGCAGTTTTCCTTTAAATTCAGCACGTGATCTTTCTGAAGCAAATATTAATCAGGAATATATTATCAGGGATATTGTATCTGAGGATACGGAACTCAAGGATTTTCTCTTTACTCTTGGTTGTTTTAAAGGTGAAACAGTTACTGTTTTGTCAGTACTTGCAGAAAATTATGTAATATCTGTTAAAGATGCCCGATACAGCATCGATGATAATCTTGCAAGAGCGGTATTAATCTGATTTTCCTGTTTAAAAATAAAATTAAGCAGATGATGATTCATGCGAAAATATTTATTTTGAATAAGTTGTGCTGTGGAAGGCTTTTTGTTTATAAAATTAGACAAGACTAATAAACTAAGGTAAATATAATAAAAATATATATAGGTTTATTTAAATAAATAAACCGCTGGAGGTAAAATGAAAATTGCATTAGCAGGTAATCCCAACAGTGGAAAAACAACATTGTTCAATGCTGTAACTGGTAAAATTGAACATGTTGGAAACTGGGCAGGAGTAACTATCGAAAAAAAAGAAGGTGATATAAAGAAGAGCCTTAATAAAACTGGTATGGATATCAGAGCAGTTGACCTTCCCGGAGCATATTCAATGTCGCCGTTTACTTCTGAAGAAAGTATTACAAGCAGTTTTGTTGAAAACGAAAATCCTGATGTGATTATAAATATTGTAGATGCAACAAATCTGAACAGAAGTCTTTTTTATACAAGCCAGCTTCTTGAATTAAATATTCCGGTAGTAATTGCACTTAATAAAAGTGATTTAAACAAGAAGAAAAACAGAAGTAATTGATATTTCAAAATTATCGGAAATACTTGGCTGCAGGGTTGTTGAAACAGTTTCTACGAAATCAAATAATAATGGTCTTGATGAACTTATCTCTGCAGCTGCGGATAGAAAGGGCAGATCACAGACCGCTCCTTTTAACAGCAGTGATGTTGATAAGGCTGATGCAGACTCAGTTAGAGCTTCAGATATAAAGAGATTTGATTTTGTAAAAATGTTGTGAACAAAGTTGAACAAAGGCCGGTAAAAGCAATGAGCAGACAGCCGGAGATGCTGCTGATAGAATCCTTGCAAACAAATGGCTTGGTATTCCTGTGTTTGCTGCAGTTATGTGGCTGGTTTCTCAATTTCCCAGACTCACCTTGGTCCTGTACTTGCAGATATTTTTGTTGGCTGGATTGACGGTTTCTACGGATTTGCTGAAGGTCTTCTTGGAGAGTCAGTTTCTCCTGTATTAAGTGCGCTGCTTCTTGACGGAATTATCGGAGGTGTAGGAGCTGTTGTAGGATTCCTTCCGCTTATTATGATTTTGTTTTCCTTCTCGCACTTCTTGAAGACTGCGGTTATATGGCAAGAGTTGCAGTTGTAATGGACAGATACTTCAAACGCGTAGGTTTATCAGGGAAATCAATTATTCCAATGATTATCGGTACAGGATGCGCTATTCCCGGTGTAATGGCAACAAGAACAATTAAAAATGAAAGACAGAGAAGAACAACCGCAATGCTGACCCCCTTTATGCCATGCGGAGCTAAACTTCCGGTAATTGCTCTTTTTGCAGGTGTCTTTTTAATGATGCAGCATGGGTCGGGACTTTAATGTATTTCATGGGTATTGCTATTATTATACTGGGGGCATTGATTGTTGTAAGAATTACAGGTGAAAAAAATGCAAGATCCTTCTTTATAATGGAGCTTCCTGAATACCGATTCCCAAGTATTAAAAGGGCAACTGTATCAATGCTTTCAAGAGGAAAAGCTTTTATTATAAAAGCAGGTACTATAATTCTTCTCTGTAATGCAGCAGTACAGATTATGCAGACTTTTAACTGGCAGTTCCAGGTAGTTGCTGAAGGCTCTGAAGGAACAAGTATACTTGCAAGTATTGCATCTCCTTTTGCATTCCTCCTCATTCCTCTTGGATTTGGAGTATGGCAGCTTGCAGCAGCAGCAATAACAGGTTTTATTGCCAAGGAAAATGTTGTAGGAACACTTGCAGTTGTTTACAGTATAACAAACTTTATAGATACAGAAGAACTTGCAGTTGTATCAGGCCAGGCTGATATTGCTTCCATTATGGGCTTAACATCTACAGCAGCTTTAGCTTACCTTATATTCAACCTGTTTACTCCTCCCTGTTTCGCAGCTATTGGAGCAATGAACTCTGAAATGGAAAACAGAAAATGGCTCTGGGGCGGTATAGGTTTCAGTTCGGTATGGGATATGTTGCGGCATTCTTAACTTATCAGATTGGAACACTTATAACTGCAGGTACCTTGGAAGCGGATTTTTCCGGGACTTGTTGCAGTAACATTTATGATTGCATATGTTCTGAAACTTGTTAAAGATGGTGATAAAAAGGCACAGGCTAAAATACATAAGGTTGCGTAGAGAGCATTAAAAATTGATTTTGATGCAGCATCAGAGACTTTCTAAAAGGTTTGTTTCGAATGTCTTATGAAAATATTAGAGGAGGGCATTATGGCGGCTAATATTATAACTGCAGTTGTTATTCTTGGTATAATAGCTGTTTCAGTAAGAAAAATTATTATTGAAAAAAGAAAAGGTTCAAAATGTATAGGATGCCCTTACAGCGGTAGTAACAATAAAAACTGCAGCTGCAATAGCTGATTGATTTATGAAAAGGCTGTCTTTGAAAAGGCAGCCTTTTTTTTGCTTTTATAAATTTCGAAAAGCTCTACTGTTATAAATATCTGGAAAATATCTTAAAAAGAGTTACTTTATATATAAGTCAAACATATAAGGAGCTGATAATGGCAGAAAAATATCTTAAAAATATCGATTATAAAACCGTAATGCAGATGAAAGACCTTATTGATTATTCAGAAGGGAGCATAGGCAGTAAAACTATTGTTCAGCGTAATGACTTCAGTATATCCCTTGTTTCCTTTGATGAAGAGGAAGGCTTAAGCAGGCATACTGCTCCAGGAGATGCTTTTGTTTATGCTCTTGAAGGCAATGCTGTTATAACACTTGGTGATGAGCCTTTTAAAATAAAAGAGGGAGAGACTCTTGTTATGCCTGCAAATATTCCTCATCAGGTGGATGCTGTTTCGA
>LQAH01000417.1_pt1 | contig 10136 bp, 16 predicted proteins | sample 1535791 | NCBI WGS metagenome assembly LQAH01 (sample SAMN04331585, study PRJNA305678) | bioreactor metagenome | isolation source: bioreactor_4 inoculated with Wadden Sea sediment 2nd replicate of a... | place: Germany:Bremen
TTTTAAACCGCCCATTGTTTTTTTATGTAAAAAAAACGGGCTGATAGTTTCAATATTTTCAGCTTCAGCAATTCCTTTAAAAAAATCCGAAATCCATTCTTCATCTTTATCTTCAAAATCATATTCTCTGAAAATTACAGAATAGAGCTTTTCTTTTTCACCTCTTGTATTTAAATATTCAACAAAATCACCAGCACTGCCTTTTCTGAAATTTCTTATTATTTCCCTGTGTATGGGAAATACATTAAGAAGTTTTCCGTTTTCCTCTGTAACGCATGATGCATATTTATCATCATCACTAATCCCGGCAATAATCATCTTATCGTAATCAAGGAATACATAGTCCATACCGCTGTTTTTAACAGGATTTATTAATGAATTATCCCAGTAATTGCCTGCTATCCAGCAGCCTCTGGGTCTTTTACCGAATTTTTTCTAATAAGAGTAGTAAGTGCTTCTATCTGTCCTGTTCTGTCTGTAGGAGAAATCATTGTAAGAATAGGCTCATAATATCCTGAGCCAAGTAGTTCAAGCTGTTTTTTTCTTAATCAGCTCTGCAATAAGCATTATTATTTCAGGGTGTTGTCTTCAAGCCAGTCAAGCAGTACTCCTGAAAAATGGAGTACTGCATTGATATCAGGATAGTTATACAACATCCTTAAAATGTTTTATTACTTTTAAATATAATTCTTCATTCGGCTCATCATGATCATCAACATAGTTCATGCATGACAAACCGATAACTATCTTATTTTTCATTCATTAAATACTTTTAATACCTTTTTTAAAGCTTTTTTATGCATTTTGCAGGACATTTTTCTGCACCGGCTGCACGGTCACCGTCTTTACTGTAATCGATAGATGCCAGAAAGTTTTCAATAACATATCCCCCTTCCGGAGACTGCTTATCACACATTTTACAACCGATACAGCCAACTTTGCAAGCTTTTCTTGCAACAGCCCCTTTATCATTTGAATTACAGGCAACAATATAGTCTGCAGAATAAGGTATCATTTTAATAACCCCTGTAGGACAAACATCAATACATTTACCGCATGCAATACATTTATCCTTATCTACCCATACAAGACCTTCTTCATCATAGTCTATTGCATCAACAGGACAAACATCTATACAGCTTCCGTATCCCAGACATCCGTATTTACATACTTTTTCACCCTGAAACATAATTGACGCAGCATTACAGTCTTCAATTCCCTTATAATCAAAGCAAGTTTGGCCTTTTCCTTTCCGCCGCGGCAGTGAACCTGAGCAACCATTTTTCAGCAGGTACTTCAACAGTAACACCCATGATATCTGCAAGTTTGTGAGCAGTTTCAGCAGCTCCGGGAGCACATAATGTAAGCTCCTCAGCATCTCCTTCAAAAATAGCTTCTGCATATGAAGAACAGCCTGCATAACCGCATGCACCGCAGTTGTAACCTGGCATAGCTTCTTCGAGACTGATGAGCTTTTCATCTTTTTTAACATGTAGATATTTTGCTGCAATTGCCAGACCTATTCCGAAGACACCTCCAAGAAGTGCAACAGAAATAAACGCATAAAATATAGTAATTAACATTTAAAGCTCCTAACCAAGTAGATTTTTCAAGAGTGCTTTATCAAATGCCATAAAGGCAAGAGCCATAAGTCCGCCGGCAATAAAAGCTATTGGAATACCCTTTATTGATTTAGGAACTCTTTCTGTATCAAGTCTTTCTCTTATTGTAGACATAATGAGGATTGCAAGAAGGAATCCGAGTCCTGCTGCAACGCCTCCCATAAAACTTTCCATAGCATTGTAACCGCTTCTTACTACGATAAGTGCAATACCTAAAACAGCACAGTTTGTTGTGATAAGAGGTAGAAAAATACCAAGCGCCTTATAAAGCGGAGGAGCAACTTTCTGTATTACCATTTCTACAAACTGTACAAGAGATGCAAATTACAAGAATAAATGTAATAGTCTGAAGAAATTCAATATGAAGCGGAACCAGAATAAAATACTGGATTGCCCATGTTGTAAGTGATGCAAGAGCCATAACAAATGTTACAGCAAATCCCATACCAACAGCTGATTCAACGTTTTTGAAACCCCGATAAACGGCACATTCCAAGAAACTGTGTTAGAATCAGATTACTGATAAAAACATATGTAATTATTATACTGATATAAGTCATTATTTCCCCCTATTTCCTGTCCAGATACCAGTTAAAGAATGCTTTAAGGTATCCCATAACAAGCAGAGCACCTGCAGCAAGACCAATTACCCTTACAGGTGAGTTGACAAGTCCCGGAATAGGAATTACTCCGTCGAAACTTCCGATTGGAAAAATTGTAATAGTTCCGGCACCGAGGATTTCCCGTACAACAGCAATTACAACCAAACCGAGTGTAAAACCGATCCCCATACCCAGGGCATCCAGAATAGAAGGAAGCACTTTATTTTTATTGGCAAAAGCTTCTGCTCTTCCAAGAATTACACAGTTTACAACTATAAGAGGCACAAAACCCGAGATTTTTATATAAAGCAGGAGAATACGCCTGCATTACCATTTCAACAATTGTTACAAAAGATGCAATTATTACAATATAGGAAGGTATTCTCACCTTATCCGGAATAAAATCCTTCAAAAGAGAAACAAGAATAATTTGAACATAGAAGAACAAAAATTACACCTGCGCCCATGCCCAGAGCATTAACTACTTTAGTAGATACACCTAAAGCCGGACAGAGTCCCAGTACAATTATAAAAATAGGATTCTCTTTTAAAAGTCCTTTAGTAAATTCCTTTATCACAGCTATTCTCCTAATTTTTTTACATAACTTGAGCCGTAATCCAGCGCCTTGCCTATTCCGACAAAGGTAATTGTAGCTCCACCGACTGCATCTGCATCATCTGCAGAAAGCTGGCTTTTCTTAACAGGAATTGAAGAATCATCTCCTAATCCGTTATATTTATCCATATATTTAATATTCTCAGCCTCTTTACCAAGTCCGGGAGTTTCCTGATTATCCATAAGAACACATGCAAGAAGCTTTCCTGATTTTTCGTAGTTAGCAAGAATTTTCATATCACCGGCATATCCGTCGCCACGGAGAGTTAGAATATAACCTTTCATATCACCGCTTTCCAGTTTGACAGGATAATAGCCTTTTACAACACTGTCATCTTCAATAACAACTTCATTTCCGGGATTACCTGTTTTATTGATAACCTGAAGTGCTTCTGCCAGAGCAATTTTTTTAAGTTCTGCTATTTTAGGTGCTGTCATGGCATTAACCATACCAAGACAAAGAGCTGCAGCTGCACAAATAATTGTAAGTTTAAGACCGATTATAAGTATATTCTTCATTATTTTTTCCCCTTCTTAACTGCACCGAACATCTTCGGAGCTGAAGTTCTGTCAATCATTGCAACAAAAATATTCATAAGAATAATTGCAAGAGAAACACCTTCAGGGAAGGAACCGTAAACTCTTATGAGAAATGTCAGAAATCCGCATCCAATACCGAAAATAATCTGGCCCTTTCCGGTTAGAGGAGAAGTAACCATATCTGTTGCCATAAATAATGCACCAAGCATAAGACCGCCGGATAAAAGGTTAAACATAACATCTCCGGCAAAAAGACCGTTGCCGAATCTGACTCCGTCAAAAATCCAGATTAACACTGAAAAAGATGCAAGATATGCTACAGGGATTTCCCATGTAATCACTTTTCTTATAAAGAGATAAACACCGCCAAGAATCAGAAGGAGAGCTGATACTTCACCTATACACCCGGATATATTTCCGAGAAAAAGATCAAAATAACCGCCGTCTATGTTTGCTCCGAAAGCTGAGTTAAACCAGTCTGTAAGTCCTGAATCTGCAGCACTTTTTGGATAATCTTTAAGAAATTCCATAGGTCCTGTAACTTTTCCTGAAAAATCCATAAGTCCGGTTTTAAGGTATCCGAGAGGAGACGCACCGCTTACAGAATCTATTCCCATATTAGTAAGAGGAGCTTTCCATTTAGTCATAGTTCCGGTCCAGGAAAAGAATACAAAAACACGGCCTGCAAGAGCAGGATTCATCATGTTTCCGCCTAAGCCGCCGAATGACCATTTAACAACTGCTATTGCAAAAACAGATGCTACAACAGGAACAAATAATTTAACATCTGCCGGCATATTGTATGCGATCAGAAGCCCTGTTAATAAAGCACTGTAGTCATTTATCGTATTTTTACCTGATATTCTTCCAAGAAGATATTCAGTAAGAACTGCAGCAATTATTGAAACTGCTGTAACAACAAGCGCTCTTACACCAAAACATAACTCCCAGATACTGCCGGAATAAGAGCTATAATTACATCAAGCATGATTCTTGAAGTAGAATCAGGATGATGAATCTGAGGAGAACTGGCTACCAAAAACAATTTATCATCTTTCATTATTTCACCTTCTTTTTGGCCATTCTTTTACCAAGTCTCATCCCCTGAACAAGAGGGATATTTGCCGGACATGTATAAGCACAGCATCCGCATTCTTTACAATCCATAAGATTCATTCTCATTGCCTCTTCATATTTTCCGAAGTCAATGTTTTTATAAAGTCTTGTCGGAGATAGTCCCATCGGACAGGCTCTTGTACATCTGCCGCAGTTAAGACAGGCTGTCTGAATGCTTCCCTTTATTTCCTTTTCAGTAAGAGCAAGAATACCGGAAGTTCCCTTGATTACAGGAGTATCCAGGCTGCACATTGTAAATCCCATCATAGGACCGCCCATAACAATTTTTACAGTATCATCGCTTAAGCCGCCGCAGTCTTCTATAATATCCCGGACTTTTGTACCTATTCGTATTTTAAGATTGGAAGGATTCTTAACACCTTTACCGGAGACAGTTACAACCCGCTCGATAAGAGGCTTATTGTATGCAACAGCTTCATAGACAGAAAATACTGTACCTACATTGGAAACAACAGCTCCAATATGAAGCGGTAGCTTACCGGAAGGGACTTCTTTATCAAGAACAGCTTTAAGAAGCTGTTTTTCATCCCCCTGTGGATATTTAAGCTTTAAAGGAACAACTTCTGCATTAAGTCCTGATTCAGCTGCAAAGCTCTCCATAATTTCAATTGCATCAGGTTTATTTGCTTCAATACCGATGAAAATGTTTTCAGGTTCAAGAATTTTGTTAAGAATTTTTAATCCTGTAAATATCTCCTCAGTTTTTTCAAGCATAAGTCTATGGTCAGCTGTAAGATACGGTTCACATTCAACAGCATTTATTACAAGTGAATCGACTTTTGCATCTGCAGGAACTGCGTATTTTACATTGGCTGGAAAAGTAGCGCCTCCGAGACCTACAACACCCATTTCAAATACTTTATCTTTGATTTCTTCTGAAGAAAGAGCTTCCCAGTCTACAGCCTGGATATTTTTTCCAAGCTGATCAAAAGATCCTGACGGTTCAATTACAACAGCTTTACTCTTATTGCCGTTTGCAAGATATACATCTGTAATTTCTTTCACAGTTCCGGGAACCGGAGAATGAATATTTGCAGAAATAAATCCTGATGCTTTACCGATAAGCATCCCCTCTTTTATCTCGTCGCCCGGGGCTACAAGACATTCAGCCGGTGCGCCTATATGCTGAGACATGGGAACTACAAAAAGATCCTTTATCAGAGCATTCTGGATTTCAACTTTATTGGTTAAATCCTTAAAATCACCCGGATGAATTCCGCCCTTAGGAAAAGTTTTTAATGATTTCATGCCGCTTGCTGTTTTCTCCTTTTTATTTACAGGTAATATATGTTTTCATTAATTTGTTTTTCCCGTTTTTCTTTTCAGATTAACATAAAATCAGAATAATAATAGAAAACACAATATAAACATCAAAAGAAAAAGGATTTATAACAGAAGATGTATCAGTCATAACAACTTTAACAGTCAAGCCTGCTGACATCATCAGACCTGTCAGTCCCTTTTCTTTTATGCGGATAATATTATCTTTTAACCATGAGTCTGTAAACAGGTAGGCTGTCTTTTTTTTCTTCCTGAAAGTTATTTTTTATTTAAAAAATAATGAGAAATACTAATCTTTTCGTTATTTTCCGGGAGTGAATAATCTGATTTATAGGGAAGCCGTATTTGATAGGCAAGATGCGAAAAATAATCGGAAATATCCGGAAGATACTGCTGATCGGAAGATACAGAAACATAATCATCAAGCCGTTTGAGGTCGGTAAACAAATCGCTGCTGCTTTTAATAACCGGTAACGGGGACGGAAGCATACAGCTGCTTTTTCCGGCAGAAAAGAATACAGCCGGGACAGCAAAGATAAGTACAATTAAATAGAAATATACAGGCTTTAAATAAATCCATTTATCAAAAATTCTGTGCTTATTTGTTTCAAGAATAGGAACACTGCTGAAAATCCTGTGTATATAGCTTTCTGCTTTTTTAAGGCTGTATGCAAGATCAAGAAAAAGAACTGAGCATTCAATTAGAAAAACAGTATTAAAAAGCAGGAATGATTTAAGTTCAGGCTTAATAAGAAACAGAACTGTATTGGAAAATAGAAATACAGAAACAGCTATTACAATATTTTTTCTGTTAAGAATGATATTTATAGTTAGTTTACCGCTGTCGAACCATGTCCTTACAGCAAACTCAATTATTTCAATTATATAGCTGATAAAACAAATATTTAAAACAGCAGCATAAAAGAGACTGATATCTGTTTTTAGTATGACAGCCATCCAGAGGAATGAAAATAAAAAAAGAAAAAATAAATGATTTCATTTTTTTAAAAATACAAGCAGGGTGCAAAATTGAAAGAAAGACTGCAGGCGCAATAAAGGTCAGTCTGCTGTTTGAAAGGGAAGCAATTTCCCAACTGTTCTCTTCAGGGAGAATATTTTCAAGTATGACAGATGTTTTATTTTCTGAAAGATCTGTCTTTATATATATTATTTCTTTTTCTCTACCACCGGATTCTGTAATAAAATATGATTCAGCAGACTGCATATATTTGTCAAACCTGGGATCTGACGGATTAAATCTTTTTATTAAGCTGCTGATACTTATTTTTTTTAATTCATTATAATTACTGTATTCAAGCTCTGTATTATATCTTGATACAACTTCAGTAAAATTATCCTCATTTTCAAGAATAGATGATATTTCTGAATTATCTTTAAAGTCTGTAATCAGTATATGATATCCGGGCCAGAATGAATATTTTGCAGATGTACCGCTGGAAAGAAGAAATGTACATACAGTTATCAGCGGAAGAAGAATGAGTATTAGAGGTATTACTGGTCTGTTGATTTTATCTATTTCTGTCATTTGTAACTTTTCCTGCTAAAGGCTGTTAAACGCTACTGCTATAAAAAAACCGATAATCGATCCGATTAATGCTTCGGATGAAGTATGGCCATGTACCTCTTTTACCGGTCTGAACGGGATTCCGTTTTTTTCTCAAGTTCTCTTCCGAGTCTGTTAAGCATCATAGCCTGAAGACCGGCAGCTCTCCTCACTCCGACAGAGTCCCTTATTACGAGAAGCCCGTAGCAGCACAGCGCTATAAAAAGCGAGCTGTTGAAACCATCCTGAAACCCTGCTGATATTGCTACTGATGTTACAAGAGCTGAATGACTTGACGGCATTCCCCCTGTCTTCCATAATAACACACCGAGATAGTATTTTATCGGTTTCTGCATGGGATATAGTACTGCAATAACAGTTTTTATAAACTGCGCAATAAACCAGCTGAAAACTGCGGACAAAAAAACAGGATTATGAAATACGCTGTTTTATATAGAAAAACCTGTTTCCTGCATAAGGACATAGTCTTATGTAGCTGTTGTATTGTCAAGTAGGTAGAGGATATAAAAAGATTTGAATAATAATTTTAAAAGATGCTGCTGTTACCGGCAAAAATGATTCAGGAAAAAGAGCTGACAGGATTATAAGAACAGTACTTTCAGGGCTTCCTCTTTCTTCTCTTTATAAAGAAATGAGAAACGGCAGAATCAGAATAAACGGGAAAAAATTCAAGCCTGACTATAGAGTTACTGAAGGCGATGTTATAAACATTCACTTGTCACTTCTTAATAATCAGGCAGGAACAAATAGAGAGTCGGAAAGCAGTTTAAAAAAAGTAAAACATCAGAAGAAAAACTGCACAGACAATCTATCTGAAACTAGAAAAAAGAAATAATTCTGAAGAAATTACAAAATCAACTTATTTTTGAAAACAATAATATATTAGCAGTAAATAAAAAAAAGAGGAATGCCGGTTCACGGCGGAGATTTTTCCGCATCCACTGAAACTCTTGAGAATTGCGTAAAAATATATCTGGAAGGGAAAAATTTCTGATTCTATAACATTCAGCCCAGGCCCGCTTCACCGTCTGGACAGAAATACATCAGGTATAATTCTTTTTGGTAAATCAATAGAAGGCGCCAGAGTTTTTTCAGAAATGCTGAAAAACAGTAAAACTGAAAAATACTATATTGCTCTTTTTGACGGAGTCATAAAAAAGGAAGTCAGGTGGGAAAACAATATTTATCAGGATAAAAACCTTGGAAAATCTCATTCTGCTGATAATAAAAAGCAGGAAAAAAAAATCCTGAAAAAGGATGCTGGCAAAGATATAAAAGCAAAAAAAGCAGTTACTATTGTTAAACCTATTGTTTTTTCAGATAAAAACACACTTGCTCTTGTAAACATACCTACAGGACGGTATCACCAGATAAGAAAGCAGGGGCAGATTAACAGTCATCCTCTTACAGGAGACAGAAAATACAGCGGCAGACAGGATATTCCATTTTACTTTCTTCATGCTTTCAGACTTGTCCTTAAAGAACCATCCGAGATTACAGGTTTTAAAAGCATTACAGCTCCTCTTCCTGAGTACTTTTATAAAAATGCAGCTGAATTATTCAGCAGCAGGGATATTAATGCTTTCAGGGATTTTATCGATAAATTTTAAATTTCGCTAAAAGACCTTGCCTGATAAACTTCAGTTTAACTCTTTATGAAAAACATAAAAGATATCTGCAGAATTCATTTAAACAAAAAGTTAATCTCATAACTGCTTTCTTTTTAATAAATTTTGTGTTATATTTTTATTCATGAAGTTTTTTTTACTATATTTTGTGGCTATTTAAAGGAATAAAAGTTTTTGCTCTTGTAGGAAAAAGCGGTACCGGCAAGAGCTTCAGAGCAAAGCTTATTGCAGAAAAATACGGCGTTGAACTGATTATTGATGACGGACTGCTTATTCGGGACAACAGCATAATTGCAGGCAAGTCAGCTAAAAGGAAACTGCTTATCTGGGTGCCATAAAACAGCACTTTTGATGAAAGTGAGCACAGGGAGGAAGTCTGTCAGTCTCTTCAGACAGAAAGTTTTAAAAGAATTCTCATCCTGGGCACATCTGAAAAAATGGTAAAAAAAAATTACAAAACGGCTTAAACTTCCTCATATCTCAAAAATGATTCATATTGAGGATATTGCAACTGAAGAGGAAATCAGAAATGCTGTAAAGTCACGTCATATGGAAGGAAAACATATTATTCCGGTGCCCACAGTAGAAATACAACGTGATTATTCCATATAATATATGATTCTGTAAAAGTTTTTTTTAAAAGAAAAATCCTCGGGATACAGCAGGGAAAAAGAAAAAGTATATGAAAAAACAGTAGTTCAGCCCGGTTTTTCACAGAATAAAGGAAAAGTTACTATTTCTGAAACAGCACTTACACAAATGATTATTCACTGTGCCGATGAATTTGATCACACAATAAAAATAAAAGAAAGTAAAAGTAAAATCAGATCTTAACGGATACAGGATTAAGCTGTATATTCAGGTTCCCTACAGAACACAGCTTTCAGGGAAAATTCATAATTTTCAGCAGTATGTAATAAGTAATATTGAACGTTATGCAGGTGTTATAATCAACGAAGTTAATCTTAAGATTGAAAACCTTTTAAGCAGGTAAAGTCTTCTATATCTGCAAATACATATATTAAAAATATCTCAAAAACTGAATTATATTTGATAATTAACATAATAAAACAGAATATATTTCTGCAGATTTTTATTCTGCAGTATTTTTTATAAATACTATCT
>LQAH01000418.1_pt1 | contig 10134 bp, 12 predicted proteins | sample 1535791 | NCBI WGS metagenome assembly LQAH01 (sample SAMN04331585, study PRJNA305678) | bioreactor metagenome | isolation source: bioreactor_4 inoculated with Wadden Sea sediment 2nd replicate of a... | place: Germany:Bremen
CCTAGACCGACACTGGAACAAGCTGGGCGCGACGTTGGATGCTGTGACCGTTATTGCCGACCCGTTACGCATTGAAGCTCCGGTGAAAACCGCCCGGGTTCTGGCACCACTTCTGGAAACGGATTATGAAAACCTGATTCAAAAATTGTCCAGAGACACCCGGTATGCTCTGGTGGTGGAAACATTTCTCCGGATCAGGCCGGCAGGTTCGGGAACTGAACCTGCCGGGTATCTATTTTCGGAAAAGCTTCAAACGGTTTTATCCCAACCGGGATCTGGCCGCCCAGGTTCTGGGATTTACCGGAAAAGGGGATGCAGGGCTGGAAGGGTTGGAGTTCAAATACAATGACGTTCTCGAAGGCGGTTCCGTCACCACACAGGTCCGGCGGGACGGTACCGGCCGAATCCTGGATATTGACAGAAAAAACAGGCAGAGCTGCGGGGAAAGATATCATACTGACCCTGGACAAAAAATTCAGCTTTTCACCGAAACCGCGCTGGAGGAAACTGTCCGCAAACACCAAGCAAAATCAGGCATGGCCCTGGTCATGCAACCAGTCACTGGAGAACTGCTGGCAATGGCCCACTATCCCCGGTTCAACCCCAACAATTACAATGAGCATGACCCATCACTGTTCCGGAATCGGGCCGTCACTGATGCGTTCGAGCCGGGATCCACCATGAAAATTTTTACGGCTGCGACAGCTCTGGAAAACGGCATGACCCCGGATTCAATCTTTTTTTGTGAAAACGGCCGATACCGTATCGGTCGTTACACGGTCCGGGATACCCATCCCCATGGCTGGCTACCCATCGATCATATTGTCGCTTATTCCAGCAATATCGGTGCGGTCAAAATCGCAGAAAATCTGGGCAGGCAGACATTACATCAATATTTGAACCAGTTCGGATTTGGAAATTTAACAGATGTGGACTGTCCGGGCGAAACCACCGGAATTCTGACGTCTCCTGAGCGATGGGCCCATATTGACACCGGCGCTATTTCCTTTGGCCAGGGTATTTCGGTGACCGCCATCCAGTTAATCAGCGGGATCAGCGCCATCGCCAACAACGGCCAGCTCATGAAACCCATACTGGTAAAAAAAATCGTTTCCAACACGGGTGAAGAACTCCAGGTATTTCACCCCATTCGGGTACGTCAGGTCGTCACCCCGCAAACAGCGGCCCGAATCAAGCACATGATGGCGCTGGCGGTTCAGGAAAAAGGCACCGGCACAAAAGCGGCCCTGGCGGGATACCAGGTCTGCGGAAAAACCGGCACGGCCCAAAAAGTGGTCCCGGGACAGAAGGGATATGCCAAAAACAGATACACATCGGTTTTCGGGGGATTCGCCCCTTTTGAAGACCCTCAGCTGACCGTGCTGGTGGTGGTGGATGAACCCCGAAACAAATATTACGGGGGAGACGTGGCGGCACCGGCATTTAAAGCTATCCTGGCGCAATCCTTTAATTATCTGAGTATTCCCCCGGCCGGCGGCAGCATGGTGACGTCCGTCACAAAGCAGGGAGAGACTTTATGAAATTGTCCGGGTTACTAAACGGCATCGCTGCCATCCCCCCGGGAACCGACATGGAAATTTCCGGCGTTGAAACCAGGGCACAGGAAGTCAGGCACGGGCACTTGTTTCTTGCCATCAAGGGATTTTCTGCCGACGGGCATGACTACATTCAGACGGCTTTAGACAATGGTGCGGCAGCAGTGGTCGCTCAGTACAATCCCCTTTGCCTGGACCGGGTCATTATAGTGGACAACTCCCGACGGGCCGCCGGGATTATTGCCGCCAGATTTTATGGTGATCCCTCCAAAGAACTTTTCCTCACAGGAGTGACCGGCACCAACGGCAAAACCACCATCACTTATCTGCTGGAAAAAATATTCCTGGCTGCCGGCCACCGATGTGGGGTAATGGGAACCATCAATGTCCGTTACAACGGCACCGTGGAAAATGCCCACACCACCACTCCGGACGTACTGGTGATTCAGAAAACCCTGGCAAAAATGAAACATGCCGGCATCACCCATGTCATCATGGAGGTATCTTCCCATGGTTTGGATCAATTCCGGGTGGACGGGTGCCATTTTAATATGGGAATTTTCACCAATCTGACCCAGGATCACCTGGATTATCACCAGGACATGGACGCGTATTATCACTGTAAAAAGCGGTTTTTTACCGATTTTCTGGGGCACCCTGTCCACCGGACAACCGACAGCACACCTTGCGCCGTCATCAACATTGATGATCCCTGGGGTGCCAGGTTGGCAGATGAACTAGATTTTCCAGTACTTCGCACAAGTGCAAAAAATTTGACGGACGGACGTGCTCCGGATATTTTGCCCGGGACATCATGGATTCCATTCAGGGAATTGCCGGCCGAATCTACCTGGAAAATCACTCCCTCCCCTTTTCCTCCCCCCTCACCGGCTGGTTCAACCTGGAAAATATTTTATGTGCCGCCGGTGCAGCCCATGGGTCCGGTGTTTCACTAAATCATATTCAACAGGGACTGACCGCCTGCAAAGGGGTCCCGGGCCGCCTGGAAAAAGTGACCAATCCCTTGAACCGGTATCTGTTTGTGGACTATGCCCACACACCCAACGCCCTGGAATCGGTTCTAAAGACTTTGAAACAGCGGGCCACCCGAAGGCTGATCTCGGTCTTCGGATGTGGCGGTGACAGGGACCGGACCAAACGGCCCTTGATGGGACAAATCGCCTGCAAATACAGTGATGTGACCATTGTCACATCCGACAACCCCAGATCTGAAAATCCGGACAACATCATTCAGGACATTCTGACAGGGATTCAGGAAAGCGGTACATCGGTGATGCCTTGGCCAGAACTATCTGACTCGGCCGGAACTCTGGATTACACCGATTTCACCGGTGTGGTCTTTCATACAGATCGAGGTCAGGCTCTGGATGCCGCCGTAAAAATCTCCCGGCCCGGGGATATTATCCTGGCCGCCGGCAAAGGCCATGAAACCTATCAAATCACTCGGAGAGGCACCCGCCATTTTGATGACAGGGAACACTTGACAGCCGCCTGTCACCGTATGGCCCGCCGTTTCACCCCCATGCCCTGGAACTGCCGTGACCTGGCGGATGCTTTGGGCGTGTCTCCGGTCTTGAACACCCTGGATGACGACAACGTTTTTCAGGGCATCAGTACCGATTCCAGAACCATTCAGCCGGATGAGGGGTTTCTATCCCTGATCGGAGACACGTTCGACGGCCATCGGTTTGTTTCGGATCTTGCAGGTAAAGGAATTCAGGGATTTATTGTAAAATCAGGTGCAGATGTCGATCTGAAAGAAAAAAGCACTGCAGATGCTGCGACTCCAGGCCGGGTGGTCTTTGAAGTGCCGGATACCCTGAGGGCCCTGGGCCACTTAGGTCATTTTCAGCGGATGCGATCAAAAGCCAAGGTGCTGGCAATCACCGGTTCCAATGGGAAAACCTCCACCCGACGTATGGCTCAGTCCATATTTCAGACCACATTCGACACCCTGGCCACCCAGAAGAACTTTAACAACGAGATCGGGGTTCCCATAACCCTGCTGAACCTGTCTGATGCCCATCAATGGGCCGTGGTGGAAATGGGCATGAACCAGCCCGGCGAAATGAGGCGGTTGTCCCGGATCGCCGCACCGGACATCTGCATTGTCACCAACACCGCCGAAGCCCACCGGCAAGGATTGAAAACCGCTGGAAATGTGGCCCGGGAAAAAGCACAGATATTTGATCATGCCGTAAAAGGAGCGTGGCCGTAATTTTTAAAGATGACCCCAGGTTCGGCATCCTGACTGACCAGGCCGAAATCTCTCCGGGTATTCAGCAGGTCGTGACTTTTGGAGACAATGACACCGCCGATGTCTATGCCACAGATATTCAGCCAGCAGGAGAAATGATCCATTTTCTGGGCCATATCCATGAGGAAACAGCCCGGTTTCACCTTCAGTCGCCGGCACGGTTCATGGTGCTCAACGCACTGGCGGCTCTGGCGGCAGCGTCGGCAGCCGGCATCCGCATCCCGGATATGCAGGCCGGGCTGGCCGGATTCACCCCGGTTTCCGGACAAATGCAAATACAGACGCTGCCCGGCGGAATTCACCTGATAGATGATACGTATGATGCCAATCCCGCATCCGTGACCCAGGCATTGAAATCCCTGGCCGAACTGGCGGCAGCACCGGAACATTCCGAAAAAACAGACTCTGGCGATTCTGGGAGATATGCTGGAACTGGGCCCTGACTCGGAAGTGCATCACCGGCAAGTGGGCCGGACTGTCGCAGAACTTGGAATCACCCGGCTTTATCTTTTCGGACCACTAAGCCGCAATACCCGGGCAGGCGCTCTGGAAGGCGGCATGGCTGAAAATCCGTCTTCCACGGCACCAAGCAGGAAATATCAGACCAAATTCCAACCTATGCCCGCCCGGGTGACTGGATTCTGGTAAAAGGGTCCCGGGGCATGGCCATGGAAACCATCATTGACCAGTGTAAATCAGCCATACCCGATACCCATCGGCAGCTGGAGAAAGATTGACTCATGTTTTACGAATTTCTGTTTCCACTGCATGAACAGTTGTCCTTTCTCAATATTTTCCGGTATATCACTTTCCGGACTATTTATGGCGGTCTGACCGCTTTTCTGATCTGTTTTTTCTAGGACCCTGGGTGATCCGGAAACTGGCCGTCATGCAGATCGGTCAAGTAATCCAGACAGACGGCCCCCAGACACATCTGGGCAAGCAGGGCACTCCCACCATGGGGGGCATTCTGATTCTGTTTTCCGTATTCATTGCCACCATTTTCTGGGGCAATCTGACCAACCACTATATTTTCATCCTGCTACTCACCCTTTTGCTGTTCGGTGCCATCGGGTTTGTGGATGATTTTCTCATGCAGATCAAGAAACGGAACATGGGATTCACGGCCAGAGGAAAATTCATCATCCAGATGGCCTGCGGACTCCTGATCAGCCTGCTCATTTTTCTGAGCCCGGATTTCACCACCACCCTGACCTTGCCGTTTTCAAAATTTTTCACCGGACCTGGGCATCTGGTACATTCCGTTCGCCTGTCTGGTCATTGTGGGGGCATCTAACGCGGTAAACCTCACCGACGGACTGGATGGACTGGCTATCGGTCCGGTGATCGTGGCATCGGTTACCTATATGTTTTTTGCATACGTGGCCGGCCATAACCAGATTGCCCAATACCTGCATGTCCGCCATATCGCATCCGCCGGAGAGATCTCGGTCATCTGTAGCATCCTGGCAGGTGCCGGTATGGGATTTCTATGGTTCAACGCCCACCCGGCCCAGATTTTTATGGGGATTCCGGGTCACTGCCCCTGGGCGCCATCCTGGGCACCATTGCCGTGGTGGTGAAACAGGAAATTCTGCTGCTCATCGTAGGGGGTCTGTTTGTTATTGAAGCGCTGTCCGTGATCATCCAGGTGGGATATTTCAAGCTGACCAAAGGAAAACGGATTTTCAGGATGGCACCTTTACACCACCATTTTGAACTAAAAGGCTGGCATGAATCCAAAGTCATTGTCCGGTTCTGGATCATTGCCATCACCTTGGCTATTTTGTCTTTGGGCACGTTGAAAATAAGGTAACAGAAACCATGCATTTGCCACAGACATCCTACATACTGATTCACGGACTGGGCCGGTCCGGACTTTCCATGGCCCGTTTTTAGCAGCCAGAGGGTTTACGGTCAAAGCCACGGACCAAGACCCGGCCAAAAAAGTGTATGAACCGGAACTGCAACGTCTGGGGATTGACACCCAGATCGGATATCATGATCCTGACACGTTTGTCCGGGCCGGCGCCATCGTGGTGAGTCCGGGGATTCCTTTGTCCGCACCCTGTCTGATGCAGGCCAAAACGGCGGATGTGCCGCTTTTCGGGGATCTGGACATCTTCAGCCTATACAACAAAACCCCAATGGTGGCCATCACCGGGACCAACGGCAAAACCACAGTTACCACCCTGGTACGGAACATGCTCGAAGCCTCCGGCATATCCACTTTTATGGGCGGCAATATCGGCACTCCCTTGGTGGAATATCTTCAATCCGACACGCCGGCCCGGGTAGTGGTGGCGGAAATATCCAGTTTTCAGTTGGACCTGGCCCGGGGTTTCACGCCTGACATTGCCGTGCTGCTGAACATTTCCCCGGATCATCTGGACCGGTATGCGGGAATGGCCGACTACTGCCGGTCCAAATGGTCGATTTTCAAACATCAGACATCAGCGCATACCGCCATTATCAATGCAAACATCACAGACCTGTGCCCGGAAAAACCGGAAACTGCTTCCCTGACATTTAAATTTTCCTCCAACCGGGCCGTTCCGGTTCACCAGGGAGCTTACGTGGAAAACCAGACCATTTTTATGAATCTGCCTGATTTGGGAATCACTCCTCCCCTCCAGGTCGTTTGTGAAAACCATGTCAAAATTCATGGAATCCACAATATGGAAAACATAGCCGCAGCCGCCCTGGCCACTTTGTGTGCCGGTGGAAATATTCCCGGCATCCAGGCAGCAGTCAGCACTTTTCACGGACTGCCCCACCGTTTGGCATTTATAGCGGAAATCAACGATATTCAGTTTTACAATGATTCCAAAGCCACCAATACGGATGCGGTGATCCGGGCATTGAACTGCTTCACAAAACCGGTGATTTTGATTTTGGGGGGAAGGGAAAAAGACACCGATTTCTCCTTGTTGGAACCGGCTCTCAAAACAGTCAGACAGATCATTGCCATGGGTGAAGCAGCTGGGCATATCCATGACCGATTTTCTCCGAACTTCCGGGTCGACCGCGTTCCGGAAATGAAAACAGCTGTAACACAAGCTTTTGCCGCCGCACAACCCGGGGACGCGGTGCTGCTGTCTCCGGCCTGTGCCAGTTTTGACATGTTTGACAATTACGCGACCCGGGGCGATGCCTTTACCCGCCATGTAATGGAACTGGAGAAGAAACACCATGGATAATGACAAGTCTATCCATCCGATTTTCAAGGAACGGCTTCTGCTTTTCCCGGCTCTGATGCTGTGCGGAATCGGCATTATCATGGTCTATTCCGCATCGTCGGCCATTTCCATGCAGACCCACAACACCCTGTTCTACTACCTGCAGCGTCAGATCATATTTTTTGGCATCAGCCTATGCGTGTTATTCATTGCAGCATCGTTTCCCCACCGGTTTTACAGCAAATTGGCTTATTTTATTCTGTTTTTCGCCCTGGCCTGTTTAATTGCGGTTCTTATCCCGGGTCTGGGGGTGGAAGCCAACGGAGCGCACCGATGGCTCGACCTGGGCATGATCCAATTCCAGCCCGCAGAATTTGCCAAACTGGCCCTGATCCTGTTTATGGGATACAGTTTAGCCAAAAAACAGGCCCTGATCACCGTTTTTTCCGTGGGGTTCATACCCCATCTATTGATCTTCGCCCTGTTTGCCCTGCTGATTATTCCTCAGCCTGATTTCGGTACCATTGTGGTGCTGGGCATGATCTGCTGGGGCATGATGTTTGTGGCCGGAGTCAGAATCTGGCATCTGCTGACCCCTTTACCCGTGATCATTCCGGTGGTCTACTTTCTGGTTTTCAAGGTGGAATACCGGCTCACCCGGATTCTGACCTTTCTGGATCCCTGGGCAGACCCCTATAATGCCGGATACCAGATCACCCATTCGTTGAAAGCCTTTGGATCCGGCGGCCTGTTCGGCCAGGGCATCGGCCTGGGCATGCAAAAACTGCATTACCTGCCCGAACCCCACACGGATTTCATTTTTTCCATTATCGGCGAGGAACTAGGATTGATCGGGGTTCTGACGATACTGACCCTATACGGCATCCTTCTCATCCGGGGCTGTTCCATTGCCAGGCAGGCCGATACCATGTTCGGCGCCATCACGGCTGCCGGCCTCACCCTTACCTGGGCATTCAGGTCATCATCAACACCGGCGTGTCGTTGAGCGTGTTCCACCAAAGGGTTGACCCTGCCTTTCATCAGTTTCGGCGGCACCTCGCTGGTCATCAACATGGCGGTGACGGGAATTCTGATGAATATCGGTGCGACCCGGTCCATTTCATCCGAAAAGGAGACCGCCCCATGACAGACCGCTTCCATGTCATCATAGCCGGTGGGAAAACAGGCGGGCATCTGTTTCCCGGCATTGCCGTGGCTCAGGCCCTCAAGCGAAAACAGCCCACAACACAGATTCGGTTTGTTGGTACCAACGCTCCTTTTGAAACACAGACGGTGAAAACCTACGGGTTTGATCATTTATCGATTTTTTCCCGGCCGTTGAAAGGCCGGTCCCTGGTTCAAAAACTGACCGGGACAGCCGCCATTCTGGTGTCTCTGGCCCAATCTTTCTGGATTCTATGGCGTTTTAGCCGGATTTTGTTCTCGGTGTGGGAGGATATTCCTCATTTGCCGTGGTTCTGGCCGCCTGGTTACTTCGGGTTCCCACCGCCATTCAGGAGCAGAACGCATTTCCTGGCATCACCAACCGCATGCTCGCACGCTTCTGCACCACCATTTTCACGGCGTTTGAATCCACCCGGGGATTCAGTGAAAACCCTAAAACCGTGGTGACCGGAAATCCGGTCCGGGAACAGGGCGCCGCGGTTCCAACGGAAACATCCTGGATCAGTGATATCGATTCAACGGATTTTGTTCTGCTGGTCACCGGCGGCAGCCAGGGAGCATCCAGTATCAACCGGGCCGTGGTGGACCTGGCCGCTCGCATGGCAGACATCCCGGATCTGTTTATCATCTTTCAGACCGGCGCCGGGCATGACATCACTGTCAGAGAACAGTTGCAGTCGCTGGGTATCCGGTCAAAAGTTCAGTCATTTTTTTCAGACATGCCCTTTTTGATGGAACAGGCAGACCTGACAATCTGCCGGGCCGGAGCCGGCACACTGTCGGAATTGGCGCTCAAAGGCGTACCTGCCATCCTGATTCCCTATCCGTTTGCCGCGGACGATCACCAAACTGTCAACGCGCAATCCATGGTTGACCAGGGCGCGGCCCTGGTCATTGCAGACCATACCTTATCCGGAGATCTGCTTTGCCAGCGGGTGCTGGACCTGAAATCAAATCCGGAACAGCTGAACCGGATGGCCAGTGCCATGTCGCAACTTGCAAGACCGGACGCCGCTGACCGGATTGCAGCCCATATCATTCAGACAAAGGAGTCATAAACCATGTACCAGAATGATTATCACATCCATTTGTGGGCATCGGCGGCATCGGCATGAGCGGGATTGCCGAGCTGCTCATCAACCTTGGGTATACTGTGACCGGGTCTGATCTGAAACTGTCCGCCATTACCCGGCGGCTGACCGACAAAGGGGCAGTCATTTTCAAGGGACACGGCAAAAACAGGTCAAAGGTGCCGATGTTCTGGTGACTTCGTCTGCCATTTCCGATGAAAATCCGGAAGTGGTGCAGGCAAAACCCTGGGAATTCCCATCATTCCCAGAGCGGCCATGCTGGCGGAACTGATGCGCATCAAATACGCCATTGCCGTATCCGGCGCCCACGGCAAAACCTCCACCACCGCCATGATCGCCCAGATTCTCAACACCGCGGGCCTGGATCCCACCGTGATCATCGGAGGGCTGCTCATGGGTCTGGACACCAACGCTCTTCACGGACAGGGAGAATTCATTGTTGCGGAGGCCGATGAAAGCGATGGGTCGTTTCTTCAATACGCCCCGGCCATTGCCGCAGTGACCAATATCGACCTGGAACATCTGGATTTTTACAAAGACATTGAAGACATCAAAATAAATTTGTCCAGTTCATCAATTCCGTGCCGTTTTACGGGGTGGCTATTCTCTGTCTGGATAACAATCATATCCAGGATATTCTGCCCCGTATCACAGTCCGGCATACCACCTACGGTCTGTCGGCCCAGGCAGACCTCCAGGCCAGACAGATCCGGTTTAAAAACGGACAAAGCCGATTCGCGGTCACTCAAGGAAACCGGGATCTGGGAGATATTGTTCTCAATCTGGCCGGCCAGCACAATATTCTCAATGCCCTGGCAGGCATTGCCACGGGCCTGGAACTCAGA
>LQAH01000419.1_pt1 | contig 10132 bp, 13 predicted proteins | sample 1535791 | NCBI WGS metagenome assembly LQAH01 (sample SAMN04331585, study PRJNA305678) | bioreactor metagenome | isolation source: bioreactor_4 inoculated with Wadden Sea sediment 2nd replicate of a... | place: Germany:Bremen
CATAACATTTCAGCTGAATTAAAGCCTGAAAGCTGGATACAGATGATAGATTTCTACCGAAGAAAACTTGAAGATCTGGAAAAACAGAAAAGTGATTCAGAAAAGGAAATATCTGAAATAGGTGATCAGCTTGAAAAAATATACAGTGATATAAACATGCTTGGTTCCGGTACTGAGAAACAGCGGAACCTTGTTGAAATTAAAGTTGATGCGGATGAACAGGGAATTGCTGATATAGAAATCAGTTATATGGTATACGGACCATGCTGGTATCCTGTTTATGATTTAAGAGTTTCCGGTGATGATAAACAGATTATTCTTACTTACAGTGCCATGATATCACAGGCGACATCTGAAGACTGGAATGATGTTAAACTGAAGCTTTCCACTGCAAAGCCTGATATAGGCGGTGCTATGCCTGAATTAAATGCATGGCATGTTGATTTTTATTCTCCTGATTACGGTGCACAGGTCTATCCTATGTCAGCACCCAGGGCGTCAGAAATGATGAAAAAATCAATGTCAAAAATGGAAGATGATGAATTTGATAGTGAAACAGCTGCAGAAGAGCCTCCTATGGAACATCAGGAGGCTGAAGTTGAAACTCAGTCAAGCTCTGTAGTTTTTGTACCATCCGGAGTCAATACAGTTAAAAGCGATAACACTCCGTTCAGAGTTACAGTGCTTATTGAAGAATTCCCGGCTGAATTTTTGTACAGCAGCATACCGAAACTTTCGCCTTATACCTATCTTAAAGCTGAAGTAACAAATAAAAGTGAATATCCGCTTCTTGCAGGAGAGTGCAGTGTTTTCTTGATAATAATTTTGTTGCAAATTCTTATCTTAAAAATGCATCCCCTGATGAATCATTCTGGATATCGCTGGGTATTGATGAAAATATAGAAAGTGAAACGAAAATTCCTTAAAAATATGAAAAGAAAGAGGCATAATAAGTAAAGAAAAGAAAATTCATATATGAATATCAATTTGTAATTAAAAACAAAAAGAAGACAGATGAGGAGATAATACTTAAAGACCATATTCCGATTTCCGGACATCAGGATATTAACATAGAATTGATTAAGCCTCTTATTACAAAGAACAGTAAACAGCTGAGCATAAATAATGAACAGATTATTGAATGGAAATTTATTCTCGGAGCAGGGGAGAAGAAGGAGATAGATTTTTCATTTTCTGTTGAATATCCGGTATCAGAAATATTGAGCGGACTTGATTAAAAATGGATCCGTAATTAAGTAATTGTTTAATTACGGATGCACTGATTCAATAAGTAATCCTGCAAAGCTGTATTTCGAATTGCGGGGTTACTTAATTATTCACAGCTGAAAAAAGTTTTTCTAATCCCTGAGTATCTGTATAAAATCAGGCAAATCACGGTAAAATCTGCATAAATCTGAAATCTGTATTTGAAAGCGGATTGTCAGGAATAATCCTGATAGTCTGCTTTCAAACACTACTTTGATAATAGATCAGTATTATATTTGAGAACCCCGCTTAATGTGTCCGGGCATATTGTCCCGTCTTCATTATGAAATCCCGGAAAATTTATTAACTCTGTCCTTTTTGCCCTGCATATTTCTTCAACAGGCTTTAACACCGGGTTATGCGCATTATCAATAATCAGCTCCGGCTTCAGTTTGGAAAGCTTTACAATATCTCCTGCTTCAAGCGGACCCGGTCCTGCCGCAGCAAGTATTTTAAGCCAAGTGCCTGTGCAAGGGCTTTGTGATGAAACTGCACTATAACAGCTTTCCCGTATATTCCTTTATCCTTAAGTTTATTAACAGCAGCTTTGAAGGATAAATTATATTTTTCAATATTATCAGCTGCAGCAGCTTCAGTACCTGTTTTAGCAGCAATTTTCATAACTGAATGCTTTATTATTGCAGGAGTGTAGCCGGTTTTTATTTTGACAAGTTCCTCCTCCGGCTTTTTAAGCTTTAAAGACTGTTTTCATCATAACTTCATAACCTGCAAATATAAGAAGATCTGCATTTTTTATTTTCTTTACATCTGATGGCTTTAATTCATACTCAGGCGGATGAGTCATATTGCTTGATGCTATCTGATGGGCATTTACTCCTGCCATTTCTGCAAATGCTTTTGTCCAAGAGTTGCTTGCTGTTATTCTGCTTTCCGCACTTATATAAAGGACAGGGAAGGATAAAATAAACAGTATTAAAAGAACTGCTTTTATATTTTTCATTGTTTTTTTCTACCTCTTAATCTAATAGTTTTGTTTCTATAATAAACAGAGTACTCAGATTTTCCTTTAAATGGATAATCCTGTCTGCTCTTATCTCTTCTAACGATTATATACTGAAATAATCTTTTTCCTGCTGCAATAATAATAAAATGAAAAAAACTGCAGGTATTGCAACTGACGCGCTTACCGGAAGATCAAAAAAAAGGGATATAAAAAATCCGCTTACAGAGAAAAAGCCTCCAAGAATACAGGAAATAATCATTGTCTGTTTAAGCCCTGATGATAAGAAGCCCGCAATAACTACAGGCAGAATTATAAGCGCATCAAGCAGAAGAGCTCCCATAAGCTGCATAGCCGATGCTACCACAAGAGAAGTTATTAGCATTATGACAAGTTCAAATAACTTGACTTTTATGCCAAGAGATCCTGCAATATCCCTGTCATGAAAACAGCAGTAAGCTGCTTGAAAAAAACGGATGAAAATATAAGAAGCCCTGATCCGACAGCTGCCGCAGTTATAAGCGATGTAATGTTCCCTGAATAAAGATTTCCCCATAAAAGAGTAAGAGTATCTTTAGCCGGAACACTAAAAATACTTATAATAATTGATGCTGCCGCAATGGACGTAATCATGAAAAACATTGTTATATGACCGTAATCTGTATCTAAAAGCGATGAAGTTCCGGAAAGAAGCATGATTAAAAAGATATTAACCGTAAAAACTGTTAGAGGGATATTCATTGAAAATGCAAGTCCTAAAGCCCCTCCCAGAAGAACACCATGCATTAAAAGATATCTTATGGGAAGTATATTCATTCTGAGTATAAATGTACCGCTTAATGGGAATGTAAAACCGGAAATAAGAAGTATTATAAAGCCTCTTAAGACAGGAGGGTATGTCAGTATTTCAAGCAAAGCTTTCCTTCCCTTAATTCCTGAACTTCCCAGCCAAGTTTATCAATCCATTCATGGTCATGAGATACAAGAAGTACTGTTGTCATTTCCCTTTTAAGAATCTTGTTTAGAATATCTATAAGTTCCTTTTTTGATTCCCTGTCAAGAAATGATGTAGGTTCATCAAGAAGAAGCAGTCCTGCTTCCTGGCATAGGCATCTTGCAATAGAAACTCTCTGTTTTTCTCCTCCTGACAACAGGCTGAAATCCCTGTTTTCAATTGAAAGCATCCTGTTCTTCTCATTGCAATTTTCAGCTTTATATTTGAGATCTTTTGCAGGATTTTTTTTGCCAAGAGTACCGCTTAATACAATTTCACCTGCAGTAATCGGAAAATGATCTGTTTTAAGGCTCTGGCTCACATATGCAACTGTAGAGGGCATTTTTCTTTCTGATGAAATATCTCTTCCGTTCAGTATAATTTTTCCGGAGTCTGCAGTATGAGCTCCTGTGAGTATTTTGATTAAAGTGGATTTACCTGATCCGTTTTCACCAGTAATTACACATTTTTCACCTGCTTTTTTATTGAGGTTGAGACCGAAAAGAACTTTTTTCCCGGATATGATGCATAAAGATCTATTATTTCAAGATCAAGTCCTTTTGAAAGACCTGCCCTTTTTTTATAATTGTATATACCTGATCAGGATTCATCTCAGGAGTAACTATATCCTCTGTCATGCATTCAATTTTATTTACCAGTACGGAATAGGAACACTTAATGTTATGCCTGTTGAAAACTTCAAGAGCCCCTTTGCTGAGCGTATCGATATAGCATGATTTAAATCCCATACCTGATATAAGCGATGCGGCAGCTCTGCCTGCTATTTTATCATGCAGAAAAAGAGAGGCTGCATTATAGTTGTTGTCATCGATATAATCTTCAAGCTCTAAAAGAGGGTAAAGCCATTTACCTCTGCTTTCAAATATAATATTTCTGTCAGAATAAACTCTAAGAGACATCCCGTCTGCTAATGTGCTGCGTTCTATATTTGTTTTATTACTGTTCATATTCCCTGTTTCTTTTAAGTATTAATCTGTCCATATAAGCTGTTGAAAAAGATATAACAGATAATAGCATTTCGTAAGCAACATTGTATATTTAATTTCTTTAAAAAAAATCTGCAAAACAATGTAATAATTAATCTAATTACTGATTCTTTCTTATTCTGTTTTTAATTTTAAAGGAAATGCTGCTGTAAAAACTGTACCCTCATCCTCGGATGATTTATATGAAATCCTGCCTTTAAGATATTTTTCTCCTAGAAGTTTCATGCTGTAGGTTCCAAGTCCTCTTCCCTTGCATTTTGTAGAGAATGATCTCTGGAAAATCTGCATCTGAATATCACGCGGAATAAAGCATTTATTCTTAACATTGAAGTATACATAATTATTATCAGCTTCTGCAGAAAGAACAGCTTCTCCTCCCTTACTGGTGGCTTCAAGCGCATTTTTAAGCATGTTTCCAAGTATACGTTTTAAAAGAACTTTATCGGTGACAAAATTTTGTATTAGAGCTGTTTGGTGTAACACATATAGTTTTCCCTTTAGTTTCTTTGTGAGTGCTGTATATCAATGATATATTTTTAAGCATATCAAGCGAGTTTACTGCCGCAGGGTTAATTTTCAGTTCATTTTTTCCAGCGTTATCAGATCCTTTTGTGCTGAAATTTCTCCTATAAGTTTTCAACAGATTTTAAAATAATATCCCTGTATTCAACAATTTCCATAGGATTTGCATCTTCTATAAGTTCTGCAAAACCCTGGATAGCGCTGGCTGTATTTAAAATATCGTGATAAAAAATACGTTCAAGAGCAGCTTTCTTCTTTTCAAAGCTGATATCAGATGCAACAAAAATAGTAAAATTCTCATTGTTAGTTGTAAAGGGTCTTGCCCATACTCGTAGATTAAGAGGATTTTCCTGATTTACAGTAATTATTCTGCATTCTTCACATGTCTCTTTTCCCTGTTGAGCATAATGTATTGCTTTTGCCGCACCGCAGAACTTGCAGAATTCAGTAGTGCCGCATCCGTTTACATCATTTACATGGATACATTTTACAATTTCTCCCGGACGTTTTCCGAAAACTGATTCCCCGTTTTTTAGATTAAGATAATTGAGAAAACTGTCATTTACAAATACAGTTTCCCTGTCAATATTTATAATCAGAATAAGATCAGGTACTGCACCAAAAAGATATGTCAGCAGTTTATACTTTTCAAATATACTAATCTGTAATTTTAATATATCCTCAGGAGTTCGGTCAGGAGAAAGGAAAAAAGTATTTTTTTCTTTATTTCAAAAAACACCTCATTTTACAGTTTTTAATAAACTTTTTATTTTAATAACTTTATACAATCATAAATTTAAGCCACAATTACCGGAAAATCAAAAATAAAATAATATTTTTTTAAACAATTTATTATCTGTATCATGAGTGTTTAGAAATCCTGCTGTTAATGATTTAGAAAATAATCAACAAAAAGGTTCTAGCTGCTGAAAATATTCCGATAATTAATTAAATAATTAAGTACAGAAGTGAGGATGTTTGAAAATAATAGATAAATTCAGGGTTTTTGTCTGACGGTTGATTGACTACAACATGGATCCTGAAATATAACAATAAAGTTGCAGCTGCGATGTATAAACTATATTTACGGGGTTTTTTATGAAAGATACCGGTAATAATTATTATTCTCTTTTACATGAAAGAGAAATTGAACTTGACTATTTTATAGCTGACAGAGACAGTCTCTCTCCGGCACCGTTGGCAGAAAAACTGCTTGAAGGTGCAGCCGGTAAAAAGTGCAGTGTGTATCATCCGGATTTATCTAAAAAATACATTTCCTGGGAATCAGGGACCGGATTATGTACGCTTAAAATTAAAGCTGATCTTGGCAGCTGCAATATCAGGGATGCAGAAAAAGCTGTATATGAACAGATAATAAACATAAATAAACATCTCAATACATTTAATGCCTTTCTTCTTCCTTCTGTTGTAAATCCTTTCAATTCTGCAAAGTTTGAAGTACCTGATAAAAACAGTTTTGAAACAAATGAAAATAAATTCTACAGGCTGTGAATGCTGTTCCGGTGTTCATTTCATGAATCTTATCCTTAAATTTTGAAGATGAAAAACAGTTCTACAGACTTTTTTCTGCAGTAAGACTTATTCTTCCTATTATACCTGCATTAACATCAGCTTCACCTCTTATACGAAGCAGATACAATGGAATTCTTGATAAAGGTCTTGATCTTATAAAAGGAAATAAATGCAGCAGTTCCGGATCAAATGTACGGATAATTCCGGAGGATGTAAAAAGCAGAAAAGAATATGAAAACGGATCAATTTCGGAAATATATAATTACGAAATTACAAAAACTGAATATGAAAATGAAAACAAAACTCTAACTGTGGATTTTGACAGGGGAAGGCTTTCACTTAAAATATTCAATATGCAGGAATCTGCTCATGTCGATTTTGCTTTAGCAAGATTTATTACTTATGTCCTTGAACTGCTTGTAAACTGCAAAAACGGCGCACATAAGCAGGAAGCTGTAAGCACAGAGGAGCTTTCAAATCTTTTAGATGAAGTAATTGAAAAAGGACTCACCGCTGTTTCATATAATGAGGATTATCTTAAGCTTCTAAGCATAAACAGGCAGGAAAAACTAAGCGCATGGGGAATATGGATGATTCTGTCAAAAAAGGTAAGGGATTATGCAGGGGTGAAATTCCCTCCTGTTGAAAATATACTGAAAACAGGTTCACTTTCCGAAAGAATATTAAAACAGAAAGACAATAAAACAGCTCTTGAAATATATAAGGATTTAGCAGGCTGTCTTGAAAAAAATTCAATGATGCTTGTCTGAAATATATAATTATTGATTTTGCTATTCCTGTAAATTATAATTCTATTTAACAGAAAGAAAACAGGAGCAGTAATTATTATCTATAAAATATTTTTATCAGCAGTACTATTTTTTTCTTTCACTTTTGTCTCTTTATGCAGATATTGTTCCTGATAAATTTATTATAGCTAATTCAAGTTCATTTCATCCCTATTCTTTTTTGGGCGATAATGGAGAACCGCAGGGACTATTAATCGATTACTGGAAAGAAATAGGTAAACAGACCGGAATTCCTGTTGAATTTATACTTACAGACTGGGCTGATGGTCTTGATAATGTGAAACAGGGCGAGCTGATATACATGCAGGTCTTCTATATTCAGATGAAAGAGATAAATATCTTGATTTTACAATACCGTTGAAATTATCTCTTCCCACAAGTTTATTTGTTTCCAATAATGTTAATGTCACGAGTCTTTATAATCTCGGAGATATTCCTGTCGGTGTAATAAAAGAAGGATTTGAGGAATACTTTGTAAGAAAAAAATTTTCCTGATGCAGAAATTGTTGAATTTAATAATCATACTGAAACATTTAAAGCTGCAATTTCAGGAAATCTGTCAGCTTTTGTTGCTGACTATCCTACTGCAATGTATTTTCTTTACAAAACAAAATCTACAGATTTCTTTCATGCAGTTGAAACTCTTTATGAAGAAGAGATTCTCGCAGCAGTTCCGGAAGGAAGGAAGGATCTTCTTCAATATCTTAACTACACAATAAGTAATTTTGATAAAGATAAAAAAGCTTTAATTACTCAAAAATGGATACAGCCGGTTTCGGAAACTCCCCGGTGGGTAATTCCGCTTATAATCATTGTACTTGCAGTTTTTATTGCTGCATTTATTATTACATATATTTTTTACTCTTAAGAAGCAGGTTTATAAGAGGACTTTGGAGCTGAAGAAGATTTCTCAAACTGATTTTATTACTAAAATAAATAACCGGCAGAAGATAGAAGAAATTTTCAGGAACGAGCTTTACCGTCTTAAGCGCTATAAAACGCCTCTTTCAATAATTTTGATTGATATTGATAATTTTAAGAAAGTTAATGATACAGAAGGTAATTACACAGGTGATCAGGTTCTTGTGAAGTTCGCAGATATGTTTAAAAATAATATAAGAAATTCTGATTCAGCAGGAAGGTGGGGCGGCGATGAATTTTTATTAATATGTCCTGATACAAGTTTGTCCGAGGCCGGAGAACTTTCAGAAAAACTAAGGAAAACTGTAGAAGAAACAGATTTTAAATCTGCAGTATTTATTACTGCCAGCATCGGAGCAGCTGAAGCTTATCCTGAGGACAGGGAATATGATGTTTTTCAAAGAGTTGACAGAGCCCTGTATCAGTCAAAATCTGCCGGTAAAAATAAAGCAACAGCATTGGAATAATTAAATATTATCAATACAGGGTTTTTATTTTCAGCATTATGAATTCACAGAATATAATTACAAGCAGTTTGTGCTATGTATAAACACAAATATATATCAGGAAATGACCCAAATCATTATTGAAATTGGTATTCTATTTCTTTATATTCAATTTATGACAGAAAAATCTGAAAGAAGAATAAAAAGCTTTGTATTGAGACAGGGACGGTTTTCAAAGGGACAGAGAGAGGCATTTGAAACTCTTGGTCCTGATTTCCTGCTGGATTATAAAGAAGAAATAATTGATTATAAAGAAATATTCGGCAATGATAATGATGTAATTATTGAAATAGGTTTCGGCAACGGATTTGCCACTGCCGAGATAGCACAGAAGAACAGCAGCAGTAATTATATCGGCATAGAAGTATATAAGCCGGGAGTAGGTAATCTTTTAAGATACATAGGTGAGAGAAAACTCAAAAATACCAGAATCTTTAACCATGATGCTTTTGAAATAATCGACAGCATGATTGGAGAAAATTCTGCAGACGGTTTTCACATATTTTTCCCGGATCCCTGGCACAAGAAAAAGCACAATAAAAGACGGCTAATAAATCCGGATTTTACAGAAAAGCTTGTATCAAGGCTTAAACCGGGCGGCTACATATATGCTGTTACCGACTGGGAGGATTACGGCATACAGATGCAGGAAGTATTTAGAGGATGCAAAAGTCTTGAATCACCTTTTTCCGGATATGCTTCCGCTGAGGAAAAGGCTGAAAAATCGGATATAGTTAATGTCCCCTGGAGACCTGAAACTCGTTTCGAGGAAAAGGGTCTAAAAAAGATGCACAGGATATATGAATCCTATTTTATAAAAAAACAGGTCTGAGTATATTTGTAATTTCATAAATTATTTTACAAGCAGGATTAAAGAACATAAAATAGTTTTATGATAGAAGTTTATCTTTTGGTCGATTTTAAATAATAATGTGAATTAATAAATAATCAGCAGTACGTTAATGATAATAATAAAAAAGGCTGTCCGGTTTTTTTGTACCAGACAGCCTGTATTTTATTACTGTGTAATAATCTTATTCAGCTTCCATTCTTGCTTTTGCATCTGCAATAACAGTTTCTGCAATCTTACCTGAAATAGGATTATAATGATCAAACTCAACTTCGAAAGAAGCTGTACCTGATGTTATTGATCTTAGATCAATCGCATATTTAAGAAGTTCCGCCTGAGGTACTTCTGCATTGATCTGCTGGATTCCTCCGCCGATTGCATCCTGGCCAAGTACTCTGCCCCGTCTTGAACTAAGGTCTGAGAGTACATCTCCTAGATACTGATCTTCAACAAATACTGCAAGTTTCATAATTGGTTCAAGCAGTGTAGGGGTCGCTTTTTCAAGTACTGCCTTCATACAGCCTTTAGCTGCAAGTTTGAAAGACATTTCAGAAGAGTCTACCGGATGTTCCTTACCGTCGAAAAGGTTAACTTCGATATCAACTACAGGATATCCTGCTAAAACACCGGCTTCCATTCCTTCAGCAATACCTTTTTCAATTCCTGGAATATATCCCTTTGATACAGCCCCGCCCTTGATGGTATTTATGAATTTAAGGTGTTCGCCTCTCGGAATCGGCTGCAGTTCAAAATGTACTTCACC
>LQAH01000421.1_pt1 | contig 10119 bp, 12 predicted proteins | sample 1535791 | NCBI WGS metagenome assembly LQAH01 (sample SAMN04331585, study PRJNA305678) | bioreactor metagenome | isolation source: bioreactor_4 inoculated with Wadden Sea sediment 2nd replicate of a... | place: Germany:Bremen
AAAATGAAAAACTAATTTTTATGAACTGGGGGATATAAACAATGGGGAAATCACTAGCTTACAAGATTTTAGAAAAAAACTTACTTTCTGGCGAACTTAAGCCAGGTAACGAAATTTCTGTAAAGGTTAATCAAACACTTACACAGGATTCAACTGGTACCATGGTCTACTTACAATTAGAAGCAATGGGTATTACAGATATAAAAACAGACCTCTCTGTTGCTTATATCGACCACAACACATTACAATCCGGATTCGAAAACGCAGATGATCATGAGTTATACGATCTGCTGCTGCAAAATATGGCATTGTGTATTCTAAACCTGGCAATGGAATTTGCCATCAGTTGCACCTTGAGCGTTTCGGAAAACCAGGTGACATTATGATTGGATCTGATAGTCATACACCTACAGGTGGTGGCTAGGTATGATCGCAATTGGCGCAGGTGGTCTTGATGTCGCAGTTGGTATGGCTAAAGGTTACTACTTCTTAAAAGTACCTAAAGTACTTAATGTAAAATTATCTGGTAAACTTAAGCCTTGGGTTTCTGCTAAAGATGTTATTTTAGAAGTACTCAAAAAATTATCGGTTAAAGGTGGCGTTGGTGCCATTATAGAGTATACAGGCCCGGGTGTTAGAGAGCTTTCTTTAACAGATCGTGCGACTATTACGAATATGGGGGCTGAGTTGGGTGCTACTACATCCCTCTTCCCTAGTGATTATGTTACACAAGACTTTTTAAGACGACAAGGTCGCGAGAAAGATTATATTTCTTTAGAAGCTGATAGCGATGCTCATTACGATCAAGTCATTGATGTTGATTTAAGTGCCATTGTTCCATTAGCTGCTAAACCTCATAGCCCAGATAATGTAGAAGCTATTTCTACCATTGGACAAATGAAGGTAGATCAAGTTGCAATTGGGTCTTGTACAAACTCGTCATATACAGATTTAATGAAAGTAGCAAAGATTCTTAAAGGTAAACGTGTTAAAGACCATGTCAGCTTGGTTATTTCGCCAGGTTCTAGTAACATTCTTAAAATGATGTCTGACAATGGTGCTTTAGGAGACCTTATCGCAGCAGGTGCACGTATTTTAGAAGCTTCTTGTGGTCCTTGTATTGGTATGGGACAAGCTCCAAAATCGGATGCCATTTCGTTACGTACATTTAACCGTAACTTTAAAGGCCGTTGTGGTACAGATAATGCTGATGTTTATCTTGTTAGCCCTGAAACCGCAGCTGTATCTGCACTTACAGGATGTTTAACTGATCCGACAACTTTAGGAAGTCCAATAGCAATCGAATTACCAGACAAGTTCCAAGTTTTCGAAAACTACTTTGTCTATCCACTCAAAGACCGTAAGGGACTTGAAGTAGTAATGGGACCAAACATTAAACCCTTCCCTCTTAAAGGTGAACTGTCTAATGAAATGACACAAAAAGTGCTACTAAAAACAGGTGATAATATTACAACTGATGACATTATGCCATCTAATGCTAAACTATTACCTTTTAGATCTAATATTCCAGAACTATCAAAATACTGTTTTGGCACCATTGTAGATGACTTTAAACACCGTGCAGAATCGAATCAAGGTGGTATTGTCATAGGTGGCGATAACTACGGACAAGGTTCTAGCCGTGAGCATGCTGCGCTGGTACCATTGTACTTGGGCGTTTTCTGCTGTTATTACTAAAACCTTTGCACGTATTCATAAGGCAAACCTTGTGAATTCGGGTATTGTACCATTGGTATTTGAAGACTTATCAACCTATGACACCATTGATGAAGAAGATGTATTAGCATTGATCAAACACTTTCTTCACTTGAATCAGGTGTTGTAACAGTTGAAAATAAAACAAAGGGAACTACTTTTAATGCTCTTTTCGAGGGCTCGAAAAGAGATATCGAAATTCTAAAACTTGGTGGTTACCTAAACTACGCTAAAAATTCTGATCTTTAAGGAGATAATTATATGTATACAATTACACTTATACCTGGTGATGGTATTGGACCCGAAGTAAGTGAAGCTGCAAAAAAAAATTATTGATTCTACTGGCATTGAAATTAAGTGGGAAGAAGTTAATGCTGGTGCAGCTGTTTACGAAGCTACCGGTACCCTCGTACCTGATTCGGTTTACGAAAGCATTGAGAAAAACAAAAATTGCTCTTAAGGGGCCTATTACAACACCTGTAGGAAGTGGTTTTAGAAGTATTAACGTTGCACTACGTAAAAAATACGATTTATATTCTAATATTCGTCCTGTTAAAAGCATTGAAGGGCTTAATCATAAGTTCGATGACATTAATATGGTTATTTTCAGAGAAAACACAGAAGGTTTATACAGCGGCGTCGAGAAGCAGATTTCTGATGACGAAGCACATGCTATTAAGATCATTACTAAGAAAGGATCTGAACGTATTGTAAAATCAGCCTTCGAATATGCCAAAAACAAGGTCAGACATCTATTACAGTGGCTCACAAAGCTAACATTATGAAACTGGCTGACGGTATGTTCTTAAATGTAGCACGTGAGGTTGCTAAGCAATATCCTGATATTGAGCTTAAAGAAGTGATTATCGATAACATGTGTATGCAACTTGTTATGTACCCAGAAAAATACGGTATTATTGTTACCATGAATCTTTACGGCGATATTCTTTCAGACTTGTGCGCAGGTCTTATCGGGGGTTTAGGTATGATTCCTGGGGCTAATATTGGTGAAGACATTGCTATATTCGAAGCTGTTCATGGCAGTGCTCCAGATATTGCTGGTCAATCCAAAGCAAATCCTATTGCCTTAACATTATCAGGCGCTATGATGCTTGATCACTTAGGCGAATTTGATAAAGCAAGTAAAATACGACAAGCTATCGAAGCTGTCATTAAAGAAGGACAGCACTTAACTGGCGATCTTGGGGGAAGTTCTTCTACACAGGAACTTACAGATCGAATTATTCACTATATTAAACAATAATTATTCATGTACTTAAATGGTTTAAATAGAATACACAAGATCTACTTGATACATTCTTAAATCTACTCAGGGGGTGAGGAACTTGACTAATCGCATGAATACAGCTTTCTTTGACAAACTTATTAATAAAGCTGAAATGAATAACAAAATCAATCCGGATTATTACAAGAAATATGAAGTAAAGCGTGGTTTAAGAAACGAAAACGGAACGGGTGTCCTTGTAGGATTAACTGAAATTGGTTCTGTTTACGGTTATTATATGGATGGCGATAAAAAGGTACCGGATGATGGTAAACTTTTTTATAGAGGTATTAATGTATCTGATATTGTCGAAGGGTTCCAAGCTGAAGATCGAAGAGGATATGAGGAAACAGCTTATTTGCTTTTGTTCGGTGAACTTCCTAACAAAGAGGAACTTTATGAATTCAATCAAATCCTAGATGAAAATAGAACCTTGCCTCAACATTTTACAGAGAACATGATTCTTAAGATTCCTAGTAGTGACATTATGAACAAATTACAGCGTAGTGTTCTCGTCCTTTATTCTCACGACGAGAATCCAGATGATATTTCTGTTAAAAACGTACTACGACAAAGTATGAATCTGATTGCGCGTTTCCCTACAATTGTTTCCTACGGGTATCAGGCAAAAGCTCATTACTTTAACAGAAAAAGCTTATTTATTCATCCACCTCAGCCAGGGATCGGATCTGCTGAGAACATTTTATATATGACGCGACCTGATAATAAGTACACTAAAACGGAAGCTGAAATATTAGATTTATCACTCGTCATCCACGCTGAGCATGGTGGTGGTAACAACTCTGCATTTGCAACACATGTTGTATCATCCAGTGGAACAGATACTTACTCTGCTGTTTCTTCTGCTGTCGGTTGTTTAAAAGGTCCTAAACATGGTGGTGCCAATGCACGTGTACGTTCCATGATTTTAGATATTAAAGATAACTGTCCTAACTACCACGACCGAGGTATGCTTAAGGATTATTTACACAAGATTTTGAAACGTGAAGTCTTTAATAAAGAAGGGCTCATCTATGGTATGGGGCATGCAGTTTATACAAAATCTGACCCACGTTCACGTTTGTTAAGAGATAAAGCTTTTAGAGCTAGCTATCGAAAAAGATGCTGTTAAAGAATTTGATATGTACCGAAACATTGAAGATTTAACTGTTGAATTATTTAAAGAAATTAAAGGTCCTGATGTTGTTATTTCGTCTAATGTTGACCTATACTCTGGGTTTGTATATGAAATGCTCAACATTCCAGACGAACTTTATACACCCCTATTTGCGGCTGCTCGTATTACTGGGTGGTGTGCTCACCGGATTGAACAAATTGTAAGTGACCAGAAGATCATTCGTCCTGCTTACAAGAGTGTCAATCCAAAAAAAAAAATACAGCGGACTTCATAGCCGATAATTATTCGATTTTTACCGGTTAACCTATACAAGGTAAGACCAGTTCATTTGAGCTGGTCTTTTTATTTGTGGTAGTCTTTAAATTGTTTTACGTCGGCGCAAGACCAACGCTACGGTTTGGGAGTATTTATTTTTGTCATTGGTAATTCACATTCATAATTAATCATTCATCGATTATGTTTCCTTTGTGTAAAGTAACGATTAATTTCCCCATTTTTCTCTATTTCTGACAATGAACTTTTTGTTCACTGTTTCTGACATTATTCGACATTTACTATAAAATAATAATAGGGTCGAAAAGGGCATTGAAATGGATCATAGGAGGCACGGACTATGGGAAAAATCAGAAAAAATTTCAATACCCAAATCAAAAGAAAAAAAAATTCAAAAAAAAACAAGACAAGGTGCGTACAGATAAAAAAAGCATCTAAAAAGAAATGCATTAATGGGGAATTTAAAAAGTTAAAAACTAAAAATTCTTTTACTCGCTCTTATTCTCATTTCTATTCTCATTGCAGTATCTTCTTATAACATAAGTGGACTTAACAAAATTAATCAGTCTGTTCAAGATCTAGACGCTATGGTGGTTCCTCTTGTTAACGAAATCTCAGGTGTTGCATTAAATCAACTAGGACAAACTTCAGTCTACCAAGAAATTGTTATTGCTCAACTTCAAAATGATAAGGATAGTGTTATCAGACTCGAAACAGAGTTTGTTAGTATGAAGCTTTTTGTTGAAGAAAACTTGAAGAATGCAATCAAATTTACTGAAGTTGGTATGACTTCTAATGATCCAGTTGTAAGAGACAAAATGACTACATTTAATGGTGATCTTAATGAAATTAACGATGACTACTTAGCTTTCTACTACGAAGTAAATGAGGCAATAAAACTTATACGTGCAGAAAAGATAGACAAATATAAAAAATCTGCCACACGTATTGATAACATGCAGTCTCTACTGACACAACAACTTAACAGTTTTAATGAGAGTGTCTTAATGTTTTCCAAAGAAGTTTCGACTGAACTCGATCAAAGTAGCCGTTCAATACGTCAAACAACACTTACTATGACTTTCATAGGTGTTTTGGTCAGTTTAATACCAATTATGATTATTCCAAATACAATCACAAAGCCACTAAGGGTTATTGAATCCCATCTAAAACGTGTTGCTACTGGCGATTTAACGGTTGAAATTGATAAACGATATTTAAAACGTAAAGATGAAATTGGTGTAATATCAGTAGCCATCGATAATGTTATACAGTCTGTTAATAGGTTGGTCAAACAGCTACAAACATCTTCAGTTACCATTGTTGAATCTTCAGAAAACCTAAGCAATATCGCATCTGATACAACCCATTCTACAAATGAAATTGCAGATGCTATTTCAGACATCGCCCATGGTTCATCAGATCAGGCGCGTCAAACAGAAGATGGTGTACAGAAAATTAATACCCTATCAACTAACATTGATCAGGTTGAAAGTGTAACCATAGAAATGAGCAATGTATCTGAGAGTACCAAAACACTTAACAATAAAGGTATGGCATGTTTGAGTCAGTTAAATGATAAAACTGCCGAAAGTCAAAAATGCTTTTTCAAATATTGAGACCAGTGTTTTAACGGTTGATGAAAGCATGGGGAAAATTGAAGAGATTACTGCTACCATACAAAGTCTATCCGACCAAACAAATTTACTGGCTCTAAATGCAGCTATTGAAGCGGCACGTGCTGGTGATGCAGGTAAGGGCTTTGCCGTCGTAGCTGATGAGGTTAGAAAATTAGCAGTGCAGTCTTCACGTTCCGCTGATGATATTAATGGTCTTATAAACGAAATAAAAGAAACTTCTCAGTCTGCTGTTAAGGCACTTAATGGTTCAAAACATACCATGGATGAGCAAAACAAAGTGGTGTCTGATACCAATGCAATCTTCGAAGAGATTATGACATCTATAAATACACTTATTGATATGATTGCAAATGTTACAAACTCAATTGATTATATGTCGTCTATGAAAGATGGTATTGTAGAAACCATTCATACCATCTCAGCATCAGCTGAAGAAGCTTCTGCTTCTACCGAAGAGATATCTGCTTCTACTGAAGAGCAACTTGCTACCATGGAAGAAGTTTCTTCCTTTAGTGAAACGCTCAATAATCTGGCAAATGAGTTACAAGCAAATATCAGTAAATTCACGGTATAAACAAGAACAGCACAAAACACGAAGAACCATAAACAAGAAAATTTATTTTTATGTTTATGGTTCTTCATGTTTTTGTATTGGCGCGTCAAGCGACCACAGCAATGTGATCTTTCATTGCTGGGTGCTGTGATTATTTGTGGCCTTGTATAGACTTAACATAAAACAGATTAGAAAAAAAGCGTTAAAATTATCTTATTGTTAACAAATCTTATTCACAAGCAGTGTCCATTTGTAATAGAATAGACATAAGACTAAATTGGTTTCTATTTGCCCGAATTATTCATGGAAATGACAAAGGATACTTCCTATTGTTTCCGTGAATATCTTGGGGCTTATTTACTAATTTGGGTAAAGGATTGTACAGGGGTATAAATAAGAGATAAGGAGGTCGTTTTTATGGCAAAAATAAAACAACTCAAGGTCCCCAAAGAGAAAAAAAGCTAAAAAAGAAAAAGATGCCTAAAAAGAAAAAAAGCATCTACAGGTAAGACGTTTCTGGGAAATGTAAAAGTAAAAAACCAAGATTCTATCATTAGCACTTATACTAATGATTGTTTTGGTATCTGTATCAGCTTACAACATCAGTGGATTAAATCAGATTAAATCTGTAATTGCAGAAATAAACGAATCTGTTATCCCTATGTCTAATGAAATATCTAATATTTCATTGCAACAGTTGGATCAAACCATGATCTATAAAGAAGTGGTGATCGAGCAGTTAAATGACAATATTCAAGGTGTTGTTCGAATGGAAACAGAATTTATCAGTGCCAAACTCAAAGTTGAAGAAGGTTTTAATTCTGCTCTTGGCTATGCTGAACTTGGTATGAAATCTTCCATACCAGAAGTGCGAAAGAAATGGAAATGTTTCATGGGCATCTTTTAGAACTCCAAGAAAAATACCTCAGTATTTACGAACTTATTAATGATGGCATAAAGCAGATAAAAGCCAATGATCTAACCAGTTTTAGAAAATCTGCTACTAAAATTGAAAACAAACAAAACTTAATTCGGACAAGATCTACAAGGTTTCAACGAGCATGTTACCATGTTCACGAGTCAAACCATTGTTGATCTACAAGAAAAAGAAGAAGCCATTCAGCAAACCACCCTTTTTATGGTTCTAATTGGCCTCGCTATTGCAATGATCCCTATCATTGTAATCCCTGGATCTATAACCAAACCATTGGCAGTCATTGAAAGTAATTTGAAACAAGTTTCTAATGGTGACCTGACAGTATGTATCGACGATGTTTATCTCAAACGTAAGGATGAAATTGGGGTTATCTCAATAGCTGTAAACAATGTTATCCAATCAGTTAACGAACTCATAAAACAGATCCAAACATCTTCAGTAACCATTGTTGACTCATCAGAAAACCTAAGTAATATTGCATCGGATACGACCCATTCCACCAATGAAATTGCAGATGCTATTTCCGATATCGCACACGGTTCTTCTGATCAAGCAAGACAAACTGAAGAAGGTGTTCAAAAAATTAACGCCCTTTCAACTAACATAGATGAAGTTGAAAATGCAACCATGGAAATGAATCAGATTTCGGAAGATACGAAGACCTTAAATAACCGCGGTATGACCTGTCTAAGCCAACTTAATGACAAGACAGCCGAAAGTCAAAGCGCATTTGTAAAACATCGAAAAAAGCGTTCTTACGGTTGATTCTAGTATGGTTAAGATTGAAGAGATTACTGCTACGATACAAAGTCTTTCTGACCAAACCAATTTACTTGCTCTCAACGCGGCTATTGAGGCAGCAAGAGCCGGTGATGCTGGTAGAGGATTTGCCGTTGTTGCAGATGAAGTACGTAAATTAGCTGAGCAATCATCACGTTCTGCTGACAACATCAACGACCTCATTAACGAAATCAAAAATATTTCGAAATCTGCTGTTGATGCTCTCAATAGTTCTAAAATTACTATGAATGAGCAAAATGAAGTTGTTAGCGATACCAATGCTATTTTCGAAGAAATTATGACTTCGATTAATACCTTAATAAACATGATTGGTAATATTGCAGGTTCTATAGACCATATGTCTACTATGAAAGACGGTATTGTTGAAACCATTCATACCATCTCAGCATCCGCAGAAGAAGCATCAGCTTCTACCGAGGAGATTTCTGCTTCTACAGAAGAACAATTAGCCACTATGCAGGAAGTTACTTCTTTCAGTGAAACACTTAATAATTTAGCAAATGAGTTCAAAGAAACATTAATAAATTTAAAGTCTAATAAGTAAAAATCTCTAACTCATATAATCAATGAGTTAGAGATTTTTTTTGAATTATTTTCATCCCACCATTTATTTGCTATTTCCAATGATTCTTGAGCATTATATGGGTATGCGTCAGCATTCAATAGATGCTTTAACTCAGCTTCTTCGTTTATTACAATGCCACCGACCATTATTTTAAGATTATTGTTTTGTTCAGATGAACGGATAGCTTTAATAATGGATACTACTTTTTCGACATTAAAAGCCATGGTTATTGATAGGGCAATAAATGCTGGTTTCACTTCATCTATCAATTTAAGTAATTCCGTTTCTGGAATATCTGCTCCTAAATAACGAACATCCCATCCCCCATCTTCAAGTATATCAGCTACCATACGAGCTCCTAGCTGATGGTATTCGTTGACACTTGCAGATACGATTGCGATCCCCGGTTACAGGTTTCATAATATAATCTGAATACAGGGATGCCATGATACGCGATAATGTAGATGTTGCTAAATGTTCATGAGCGACTGTTATTTGGCCTTTTTCCCACATTTCACCTACGCGATACATAAGCGGTTGAAAATAGCCTTGATACAGTTGTGTTACGTTCTGATTATCTTTGAGTTGATCTATTGCAGTTGTCATGATTGACTTATAGTCTCCATGAATTAACAGTTGTAACATTTGCTCATGCTTATCTGTCCATAGCACATCAGGTGTAAATTTATTGATGTCATCACTTTTGACTCAGTTGTTATAAGTTGCTCATGCCACTTAAGCATGAGTGAATAAATATCAATAATAGGTTTTTTGATTCTCGGGTTCAACATGTGTTTTGATTTGCTTCAATCCACTCTCTTAGTTCGAACTTAAAATAATCATAATCAAAGCCATTAGAACCATATGCTTTGTAAACCCATGGGAGTGTATGGATAAACAGTTCTTTTTGTTTATACTTTATAATACTATTCATAAACTCAATGTGGTTTTTATGATTGTTTTCCATCATACTCAGCGGATTATTGCCGATTAAAGCATGAATATTATCCAATTTATGCATTTCTTTATTAACCTCTTCTAGTAATGAAAACCGATGCACTTCATAGGCTAAGCCAATATTTTCTTCATAAGAAAATACGTCATTGGCCTCTCTCAACATTTCATTTAACATTGAAATCCTCCTCATTTGTTATAGGTAATTTAAATTCAATTTTTGTACCTTTACCCCACTGACTTTCTATAGAAATGTC
>LQAH01000422.1_pt1 | contig 10115 bp, 12 predicted proteins | sample 1535791 | NCBI WGS metagenome assembly LQAH01 (sample SAMN04331585, study PRJNA305678) | bioreactor metagenome | isolation source: bioreactor_4 inoculated with Wadden Sea sediment 2nd replicate of a... | place: Germany:Bremen
GAAAAACGCTAAAAAAAGAAGCCAAGGTGGCTTCTTAGGGTTTGATTCTCAATTTTCAATTGCCATTATAATATTTCAATATCTAATATATTGGTGCTTTCCATTACACTTTGCATGGATAGGTCGTATTTTACGTATATTTTACCTTTGCATTCTTCCGATATGTGCCATTCCATTTCGCGGGTTAGTATTTCTAGTTTAAATGTCCCATAAGGTGTTACATAGTCTGACGAATTACGCTTACCTTTTTTCAAAAAATTAGCTCTGAATTTGCACCACCGTAACGTCTCATTTTAATGCCATCATCATTCATTTTAAGGGTTGTCGTGCACCCTTCCATGCCTGATAGCTCCGATTCATCGTAGACAATATAGTGCGACCCGTGTTTTAAATAGTGTTTACCTTCTGTCATAAACTCAATAACTTCAGGGTCTTCGCCTTGTGGCGTTTGTGTACTTTTTATTTTAATCATGACTTTATCCATTAGTTGTCCTCTTTTCTTTCAAATGCTAAACCTATAAGCTTACTTATTAAGTCTGTATAAGCAAGGCCTGATTCTGCCCATAACAATGGGTACATACTAAATTGGGTAAACCCAGGAAGGGTATTTATTTCATTTAAGTATATTTTACCGTTGCCTTTGTCTACAAAAAAATCTATACGTGATAAACCCGTTATACCAATTGTGCGATAAGCTTTTAAGCCAAAGTTCTTAACTCTTCTGCTAATGTTCAGAGACTGGAGCAGGTATAACCATTTTGGAATTACCATCATCAAAATACTTGGCCTCAAAATCATAAAACTCGTGAGATGGCAGTATCTCGCCTACTATACTGGCTTCTGGGTTTGTATTACCAAGTACTGCACACTCTATTTCACGACATTCTACCCCTTGCTCTATGAGTATTTTAGAGTCAAATTTAAAAGCTTGAAAAATTGCATCACTCAGCTTGGTGTTGTCTTTAACTTTCGTTATACCCACACTAGAACCTAAGTTTGCAGGTTTAACAAAGATAGGGTAAGTAAATGTTGTATTAATCTTCTTTATATATGTTTCTGGCTCTTCATTATACGCATGTTTATACAGTGTTATTGAATCTGTAACATTAATGCCTACATTTTTTAATATTTCTTTTGTAAACACCTTATCCATACAAACAGCTGATGAAGGAACATTGGCTCCTACATAGGGTATATCCAACATTTCGAATAATCCTTGTAAGGTGCCGTCTTCCCCATAAGGTCCATGCAATACTGGAAACACGACATCAAGTTTATTCATTAACATACCTATAGCTTTGTAAGAGGACTCTGGATTTGCTTCTTGAACCAGTAATTCTAAATCCAAATCGTCAATTTTATTGTCATTAACAGCTCCGTAAATCTGTTCTAAATAAGCCCAGTTCCCTTCTTTGCTTATGCCTAACGGATAAATATCGTACTTATTTTTATCTACATGCTTCAAAATTGATTTTGCTGACATAATAGATACGATGTGTTCTTCTGATTTACCACCGAAAATAACCCCTAATTTTATCTTTTTAGTCATGCTATATGCACCCCGACTTTGTCTTCTTTAGTTTTAACCCGAAATATTCATGATAAACATCAGTAATTCGAGTTTAAATTTCATTTAGACTTATTGTATCAAAGAACGGTTCAATTACAAAACAACTTCGTTGTTTAGATAAAAGGTATCAGTTATCAGATAACAGTTAAAAGTTCTAAATGATTCAAAACAGACTTAATAAAACCTCAAAAAAAAACCTTTTATACCTTAAAAACAATAAAAAGCAGCCTAAGCTGCTTATATCGAACTACCAATTATTCTGTTTCGTCATTTTTCCAGCGCATAACTGAATCTTTAACTAAATGAATATGCTCTTCAGCATGTTCTTTTGCATTGGGTTTGTTATGGGTCGAAATGGCATCGTATATTTCTCGATGGCTACTTTGAAGAATCTTGAAAATCATCAAATTCGTTAAAGTATATAACACGAAAACGTTGAAATTGATCTTGCAAACTATTTACAATATCAATCAATTTATTATTGCGTGTTGCTTGAAAAATAAGATCATGAAACTTATTATCATTGTCGATCATGGCTTGTCTATCTTGTTTTGTTACGGCTTTTTCAAATTTCTCCAATGTTGATGTTAGTAATTTTACTTCGTCATCCGTCATTTTTTCAGCCGCCGATGCTGCTGCAAAACCTTCAAGTAGTGCACGAATTTCTAAGATATCCAAAATATCTTTCGCTTTTAATTCTGCTACATAAGCGCCTTTACGAGGTATCATCTCTACAAAATTTTCAAGTTCGAGTTTACGAATCGCCTCTCTGACAGGCGTTCTACTAACACCTAGTTGCTCAGCTAATGCAATTTCCATAAGTCGCTCACCAGGTTTTAATTCTCCGTTTAGTATTGCGTTTCTCAAATAATCAAATACAACCTCACCCAAAGGTTTGTAATTTTGGATCTCGATCCGTTTAAGGCCACGTTTTAGCCATATTAAAAATCCCCCCTAACGATTTACTGTACTCACCAAGTATGTCTGATTATAAATGCGAGCTATATTTTTATGCGCCTTTTTTTGCTTTGTCGTAATTTTTAAAAAAGGCAAACACACTCGGACCACTTCCACTCATAAGAACCCCACTGCCCATATTCGTGAAAACGATCTTTTAATTCTTTTACAGCAGGATATAAGCCAACTGTGACTTCTTCTAGTACATTACATAAGCCACTAGCTACCCCATGCATATCATTTTGTTCTATGGCTTCCAACATAGCATCTGTATCGGGATGTTTATTAATAGCATCCCATTTTAAACGTTGGTAAACCTCTTGTGTTGAAACACCAATATTGGGTTTGGACAAGACCATCCATCCTTCTTTAAGGCCACGGATAGGTGTTAGTTTCTCGCCAATACCTTCTGCTAGAGCTGCACCGCCCATTATGCAAAATGGTACATCTGCACCTAACTCTAAACCTACTTCCATCATATCTTCTAGCTTAAGATTCAAATTAAATAATTGATCGATTCCTTTAATAACGGCTGCTGCGTCAGTGCTTCCACCAGCTAGTCCAGCTGCTACAGGAATTCGCTTATCAATTTGTATATGAAGCCCCGACTCAATGTTATAACGCTTAAACATTTTCTCAGCGGCTAAATAGGCTATATTACGACGGTCTACTGGTATAAATGGTGAATCTGTAACCAGCTCAATTCCTTTATCTTGTTTCCTCAATGTGACATCATCATGCAAATCTATTTGTTGCATAATCATTTGCACATCATGATACCCATTTGGTCGTTTGCCAACAACATCCAATGTTAGATTTATCTTTGCAAACGCTTTTAACGTGCACTGTTCCAAACGTCACCTCAGTATGCTCCGATATCGTTACATATGAACCGATTGAAGCTTTGTGTTTTTATAATACAATATACAAATATGTCTAATTCTATTATACCCGACCTTATTATAATATTCAATTGAACATATTGTAGCTTCCTTTATGTAATTAGTATTTCTACACAATGGATATATCACAGAATGTATCTCAAAGTATTTTTTAGATAAAAGGTATCAGATAAAAGATGCAAGTTCCAAACCTACACATTAAAAACCTAAAATCTAAAACAATTCAGATTTATTTTACATTTAAACTTCTCTACAACAGCCCAACAATGCTCGTCGCATTGTTGTGGTCGCTTTGCGCGCCCAATGTCTATCTTATGGCTTGAGCAATAAAGGTAAATAAACTCACATTTATGCTCAAGCCATAAGATAGACGCTGTTCTTGTTTTTCACAAAAAAGCGCTACCCGATCTTAGATCGAATAACGCTCTTATGTTTATTAATGAATGAGCAACTTATTATAAAGTAATAAGTGTACCTGTTTTACCTTCGATACCTTCTTGTGCTTTCTCAAGAGAAGTTATTAAAAGACTTACGGCCAGGCTTAGAAGTAGCAAATGCTAGTGCAGCTTCTACCTTAGGAAGCATTGAGCCAGGAGCAAAGTGACCTTCGCCAATGTATTGCTTAGCTTCTTCTGGTGATAATGTAGCAAGCCATTTTCATTTTCTTTACCGAAGTTAATAGCTACTTGCTCAACAGCAGTTAAAATAATAAGGTAATCAGCATCTAAGATTTCTGCAATTTTAGAACTTGCAAAATCTTTATCGATTACTGCTGGAACACCAACAAGTTGGTTACCTTCTTTAACAACCGGGATTCCCCACCGCCAACTGTAATAACAACGTGTCCGTTTTCAACAAGTAATTTTACCGTTTCTTTTTCTGCAACATCTACTGGCTTTGGTGAAGGAACAACACGTCTGTAACCACGACCTGCATCTTCAACCATGCTCCAGCCTTTGTCAGCTGCTAATTTGTCAGATTCTTCTTTAGTGTAGAAAGAACCAATTGGCTTTGTTGGGTTAACAAAAGCTTGATCATCTTTATCAACAATAACTTGTGTAACAACTGTTGCTACTGGTACGTCTAAGATTTCGCGGTTATGAAGCTCTTCGCGAATCGCATTTTGTAAATGGTAACCAATGTAACCTTGGCTCATTGCACCACACTCTGGGAATGGCATTTCTGGAGTTGCAGCAGCTGATTCTGATGCAGTTTGCATTCCTAAATTGATCATACCAACTTGTGGTCCGTTACCATGTGCTAAAATTACTTCGTGGCCAGCTGTAATTAGGTCAACAATTGGCTTTGCAGTTTGCTTTACGAGTTCAAGTTGCTCTACTGGTGATTTTCCTAAAGCGTTTCCGCCCAGTGCAACAACAATCTTATCTTTCATTTCCATTTTTTTATGCTCCTCTCGAGAATTAAAGTCTTTATACTTTAATCATAGGTCATTTAAAGCCGAAATTCATTACAGAATTCCGGCTTTAATTCCGAGTCTATTTATGAATCAATAACAAATGACTTTGATTTTTACAGGCTACCTGCAGTTTGCGCACATTACTGCTTTAATTGTGTGCATACGGTTTTCTGCTTCGTCAAATACTTTTGAGTGTTTACTTCTGAATACTTCGTCAGTTACTTCCATTGACTCTAAACCAACTTTTCGTAGATTTCTTCACCAACGATAGTGTTTCTGTCATGGAATGCAGGTAAACAATGTAAGAAGATTACATCATCGTTTTCTGTTTTCTTGATCATTTCCATGTTTACTTGGAATTCTTTAAGTTGTGCAATTCTTTCTTCGAACATGTGCTCTTCGCCCATTGATACCCAAACGTCTGTGTAGATTACGTCTGCACCTTTAACGTCATCAACGTTATCAGTAAGCTCGATGATAGCACCTGTTTCTTTTGCTACTTCACGCATTTCTGCAACTAGAGACTCTTCTGGGAATAATTCTTTAGGAGCAAGTGCTACGAAGTGCATACCCATTTTAGCAGCACCAATCATAAGTGAGTTACCCATGTTGTTTCTAGCGTCGCCAGCGTATACAAACTTAATTTTGTTAAGTGGCTTAGCTACGTGCTCTTTAACTGTAAGGAAATCTGCTAAGATTTGTGTTGGGTGGTACATGTCAGTAAGACCATTCCATACTGGAACACCAGCGTGAGCTGCAAGATCTTCTACTGTTTGTTGTTTGAAACCACGGAACTCGATACCATCGTAGAAACGACCAAGTACTTTAGCAGTATCTTCGATAGATTCTTTTTTACCCATTTGGCTTCCTGTAAGGAAAGTTACATCTGCACCTTCATCGTGAGCAGCAACTTCAAACGCGCAACGTGTACGTGTTGAGTTCTTTTCAAATAATAATACAATGTTCTTTCTTTCTAGTAAGTTCGCCTTTGATACCAGCTCTTTTCTTTTCTTTTAAGTTCATTGAAAGATCAAGCATGTACTGAATTTCTTCTGGTGTAAAGTCCTTAAGTGTTACGAAACTACGTCCTTTTAAATTTACCGGCATGATTCAACCTCCTAAGATTTGTACGTCCATTTGATGGATCTATTTTCACAACCCGTTTGATGTAACCACCGAAGGGGTTACTATTCTCTTCAAGCCGATTATACCGCCCTTGAAAACGTTTGTCAACACGTAAAATTGAATCTTTTAATTCAATTTTTAGCAGTTAGCAATTAGCTATTAGCAAATCGCATTGCGACACTGTTTCAGGGCATATAGCCTACTCTTCAATTTCTATTTTATGACGATAAAAAGACGGGCGCAAGGCCCGCCTCACATTTTATTTTTTGAAACTCAATTATTACACTTTTTATGGAGATGATTCTATAAATTATCTCTATAAAGTGGCATTGACATACATCTTGGGCCACCACGTCCACGTGAAAGCTCTGATGAAGGCATAATGTGTAGTTTTACACCTGCTTCTTCAAGTAAACGGTTTGTGATGTGGTTTCTTGAGTACACTATAACCTCACCAGGTGCGATTGCCAAAGTGTTAGAACCATCGTTCCATTGCTCTCTAGCTGCATGAATTGGGTTACCACCACCACAACGGATGAGTGTTACATCATCTAATTCAAGATACTTTTTAAGAATGTCTTCTAATTCTAATGTTTCTTTTTCTATATTCACTTCACCAGGTGCTTCACCTTTTCTTAATGAATAAACTGTTAAAGGTCCTTCGATTTCTGGATGAATGGTGAACTTGTCGTAGTCTACCATTGTAAATACAGTATCTAAGTGCATAAATGCACGTTTCTTTGGAATATCGAATGCTAAAACAACTTCAAATGGCTGACCATCTGCAAATATACGACGTGCTAGTTTTTCAACAGCAGCAGCATCTGTACGTTGAGATACACCTATAGCAACAACTTTATCACTTAAGATGAGCTCATCGCCACCTTCAATAGAAAAATCGTCTGTACGGTCATACCATCTTGGCACAGCAACGTCTTTAAAAACGTGCATGATGGTCAAAAATGTACTTAGCAAATAATGTTTCACGACTACGCGTTACATTACGCATATGGTTTAAGGAAATACCTGTACCAATGGTTGCAAAAGGATCTCTTGTAAAATAAAGATTTGGCATAGGATCGATCATAAACGGATAACCAGCACCAATACGATCTGCTAACGAAGAACGTTTGTAGTCCGAAAGTTCGTCTTTATGGATACCTTCCATCATTTTGTCGACCATGTCACGACTTGAGTTAAAACTCAAGAGGTAATCTTTAATTTGTGCTTCTTGCGTGCATTAAAAATGTTTGCTTCACTAAATGTACTCGTCTAGAAATGCTGACTTTACATCATCTTCTAGTACCGCTTCAGCAGCTAAGTCTTCAAGATAAAGTACTTCTACATCATTATCTTTAAAAATCTGTGCAAAAGCATCATGCTCATCGCGTGCTACATTTAAATATGGGATATCATCAAATAAAAGACGATCCATAAGATCTGGTGTTAGATTTTCGATTTCTAAACCAGGGCGATGTAATAATACGGTTCTCAATTTCCCAATTTCAGAAAATACATTAATTCCTTTAGTTTGGCTCATTTAAACACTCCTTATTACATATAATGGTATTTTATGCATGCTCTCTTTAATGACTTAAGTATATATTCTCAGCATTCACATTGCAACCCCTGTGTTTTTAACGCTTTCAGATTTATGGCTCTTTTTGTAAATTTTCCGAATATTCATCCAGTGTATATTGTGGCATAAAATGGTATTTGGCTTTAGAAAACGTTTCCCGTCCCCTAAATTGACTGTTTTTCAGCCAAGTAACTACCTGGGTAGTTAATGAATATTCATGTAACTTTACGCATAATAAATTTTTTTTTATAACTAAGCCTATTTAATGTTACTACCCCATATATTCAATAATTAGCAGCTTTATAAAAAGCAGCTAATAAACAGTTAGTTACAAATTTAAACTAAGAAAACAGCCCAGCAATGTATGACATTGCTGGGCTGTAAATCTATCGTTCTTTGTTTATGAAACTTGAATCTTCTCGCTAGTGCTACTCAATGTAATTTCTACCGTCTCAGTTAAAATGTCAGAGTAAGAGTACGAAACTTTTCTTTCTGATACTAAACCGTCGTCTATACGTACGATAAAAACACTTGGGTAAACTTCTTCAAGTACACCTTCTTTAACGTGTACTTTCTTTCGACCTTTGTTCGTGCGAAGAATCACTTTCTTACCAATGCAATCTTTTACATTGTTTCGGATCTCCGTTAGGGTCTCTCTAGTCGCCAATATTCATCACCTTCCTTAAACCACATCATAATAATAATAACACAGTCCAAGAGCAAAGTCAATAATTATACACCGTATATTCTGGGATGTCAATAAAATATTTTAGGTTATTGGCATTTTTCCTTTAGAAGGGTCTTTAAACTGCCACTGGTTCCATTTTCAAGCATTTCTGCTGCGATTATAACTCTCAGATCATCGGCTTCATCAGGGTCAATCCATAGATCTATAAACCACTGAACAAGCCCGTAATCCATATGATACTCATCTATAATCTCCAATTTAAAAAACTCCGAATCCATCATTAAAATCGCGGTACTCAATTCAATACGTTCTTCAGTAGACATATGATGGCTCACTTTAAAATCCTTACAATAAGGAATCGTTTTATAAATCACATCATTGGGAATATCGATTTCGTATTCTGCCTTTATATAATCCGCCGCTTCCTTATTTTGTCCGTGTGTAGCCTGTAGGCCTGCTAAATGTTCATTTTCTTCAATATGACCAAACAAACGACATACAAGAGGTCTTACGGGGTATATTAAGCATTTACCATTGTCTCTAAAGGGACATTCTCTGACTTCTACAAGTTCAGTAAAATAAAAGGTTAACAAACGTTCTTTAAAATCATTGTCTATCAAGTTATGCTTCTTCATATATTCATAAATATTTAAAAATTCTACAAAATGTGTTCTAACAGATTCACCACAGCACCTGCCACATCCAGTACACTCTCCTTCTGGTATGGTTTTATAAAGACCATTAAGTCTTTCTTTTAAATGCATTTTCGCTAATTAATCGTATGCTGTCGTTCAAGATCTTTTGTATTCATAATTTTTCTGCCACCATTCTTAATTTTATTGGCAACATTCAAAGGAAATTTTGAATTATATGCCGAAATTATTATTTATACTATGGTACTCAACACTTTATGGGATAAGTTACTTTCTATTTTAACCCGAAGCAAAGGGGAAAACTATAGAAATTTAAAAGACCACTGAATTATAAGTGTTAAAAAGAGGTTTCATAAGTGTTAGATAAAACCAATCATTTTGCAGGGGGGGAAATTAATATGAATAAAAGAGCAAGTATATTTACTACTCTTTTCTAATGAATGGCGCTATTATGGGAATACTCACATTCTTGTTAACATCCGTTGACTTTGTGACTAAATCAGTAATTGCCTACGGATTGGCGTTTGCTTTTGCACTCTTAACAACCTGGTTAATAATCACTATTGTTAAAGCTCAGGTTAATCATCTTGTTGCCTATACCAATGAAGTCGCCCATGGTAATGTGACTATTCAACCATCAAGGGCTTTAAAGTCAGAGTTTACACCAACCATTACTTCTATTGATGCATTAAGTCGTAACGTTAAAGTGATACTTGGTAAAATGCTCATTACTTCAGAAAAGTTATTTGACTTAATTAAAGCACTTAACGACCGCGGTAATGACTTATCCCAATCGTTTGAGCATGTTGCTGAAAACATTACGCAAATCGCTTTATCTGTTGATGATGTATCAAAAGAATCCATTGATACTAAAAATGCAACTGGTGATTTATTAGAAGACATTAACAATGTTACCCATTATGCAGATGAAACCAATAATACAACCGAGGAAATGAAAAAAGTCTTTTTTCGAAAATAATACAAGGTCTCAGGAACTTGTTCAAAACATGCGTCAAAGCTCTGAGAAAACACTTTCTATTGCAGAATCCATCGCTCTTTACAGACCGACATGAAGCAATTGGCGAAATTGTAGGAATGATCACCAGTATATCTGAGCAAACAAATCTCTTAGCCTTAATGCATCTATTGAGGCAGCACGAGCAGGTGATGCTGGTAGAGGATTTGCTGTGTAGCTAACGAAGTACGATTATTAGCAGAACAATC
>LQAH01000423.1_pt1 | contig 10109 bp, 16 predicted proteins | sample 1535791 | NCBI WGS metagenome assembly LQAH01 (sample SAMN04331585, study PRJNA305678) | bioreactor metagenome | isolation source: bioreactor_4 inoculated with Wadden Sea sediment 2nd replicate of a... | place: Germany:Bremen
ACCTTTAGTAATTCCGTTTTCTACAGCAACTAATGTGTCTCCAGAAACATGACTTTTTAATCCCTTTAATGTTCTTAAAGCCTGTGCAGTTGTCATAAAGTCTGGGCCCCACGCACCTTTGACAAATCCACCCTCATTACCATCTTCAGCGGTTCGTTGATGAGCAATAAGTGTAATCGCAGCCGCTTCAGCATCTATCTCATCTAAATCTCCACTCTCATATAAATAAGCATAAACTGCCGCAGCTGTATATATAGAACCAAATAATGGATCATTTCCTTGCTCAGTAATTATTTTGTCCCTTAATTGATTAGCTTTCGTAACTTCATCCAAAGCTTTTGCTGCTAAATAGTCTTGTGCTATGCGTTTTACAGTAAAGGTTTCCGAAGTCGTTAATACATCGTCAACCAAAGCTAAAGATTCACTTCTTAGATTCGTATTATTTCTCTCCCATTTACTTAAATCTGCACCTTCTTCAACTAAAACATAAACATCGTAGTTACTAAAATTTCCAAAAGATGCGTCAACTGCTTTGCCCCCGTCATATGCGTCATAATTATTGCGCATTGCTTGAACAATATTTGACTCCAAAGTTGGATCTTGAGCTCCAAACACAGCTGTATTAGTGGGTATTAAAGCTACTAACATAACAATGATCAACCACAAACTTAATTTTCTTTTTAACATAATGCCTCCCCAAATAAATATGATGATCTATATTAATCCCCACCAAAAACAAAAAATCAACCTCCTTTGAAGTTGATTAGAATTACACCACACTATAAATAAGATCTATGAAACCAATCATGTGGCATATTTCTATAACTCACTCTAGGCGGAGTAAATTAAAGAACATATCGCATGGTCTTCTGGCTCTCAGATCATCTTTGACACATCCCTTCCTGCAAAATCCATACAATTCTACAGTGGTTATTATGTGCTTCATCCCTGATTACAGCTGCGACTACAGCAAAGGTTTTTCACCTTTTTCCCATTTCGATATGTTGATATGTAACTTTATGGCACCTGCCATACACTTAAACACAAAAAACCAACTCAAAAATGAGTTGGTTTATACGTCAATATATCAAATAATATGTACAATGATTTGTAATAACGTATTTCCCTAACTCACTCTAGGCGGAGTAAACTAATGAATATACCACATGGTCTTCTGGCTCCCAGATCATCTTAAGCATATACCTTCCTATAATCTCCATACGATTTTATAGTGGCTATTATATGCCTCATCCTTGGTTACAGCTGCGACTACAGCAAAGGTTTTTCACCTTTTTCCCATTTTGATATACATTGTTTTTATGCTTCCTTTCACATCATATAGCAGCATATGCTATTTGACAAGACCTTTTGTTAAATTCATTCTAAAGGAATAGTTAATAATAAATCGAACACCCAAATCACAGTTTTCGACTTCGTAATTACCTTCATGTAATTCGATTATATTTTTAACAATGGCTAAACCCAAGCCCGTTCCTTTCTTTTTCCCTTTGGCTTTATAAAAACTCTGAAACAACCAAGGTATTTCTTGTTCTTTAATAGGGTTACCAGAATTATACACACTTATACTAAAAGACTTATCAAACTCTTCACAAGTTAATTCAATCGTTTTATCACTATGTTCAATGGCATTTATTATTAGATTCTTAAGGGCTTGCTCTAACCTAAAAGGAATCCCTAAAATATATTTACTCTGATATTTTTTATACAAGTCATTTCTAAATCTTTTTTTCGATTATACCCTTAAACTTTGTCGTAATATTGTCTAACCAGGGTTCTATCTCAAAATGTTCTTTCGATATTTCAAACTCTCCACTTTCTAGTTTTGAAATATCAAGGGTATCTTTAATGAGTTTACTCATATTATTCGATTCGTCTCTTATAACTTGTAAATAATTTTGCATTTCCTCATCGCTACTGTAAAACCATCTGCCAAAGCTTCGGAATAAGCTTGTATAACTGCAAAAGGCGTTTGAAGCTCATGAGAAACACGATAAACAAACTGCTTTCTAAGTTTATCTAAGGACTTTTCTTTTACTAGTGCTTCTTCTAATTTTGTTATATTACCAACAAGCTCTTTATACATCAAATTTACAGAGTTCGTTAGCATTCCTATTTCGTCAGGCCGCTCTGACATTTGAGGCACTTCTATCTGTAATGCTTTCATCTGCTCTGTTTGACGATTTAGTTTTAAAATGGGTTTTGTAATAAGCCTTGATAAAAAGAAGGAAATAAACAAGGCTAAGCCAAAAGAAATCCACAGTGTCGCAATATAAAAAATCAGAAACTATACCAGTTACTTTTTTTTATAGAACTCATTGGTATTTGATAAACGACCCAAATATCCTCGACTTTTAAACCATATAAGTAAAATTCTATGCCATTGGGATTCTTATAAGAATATCCAAAATCTGAAGTAGCATCTGATGGAATCTCATATTTTGTTTGATTTTTCCCGTTACCCTTTCCTTGGCCCTTTTCTGCCGATAGAACGGTACCATTGGTGTTCACAATAACCAAGTTGCCATTTAAATCAGTACGTATCTTCATTAAGATTCTGCTTATTTCATCTATATTTTGATTTAAATAAGCTTCTCTTAAGTCCTCTTCATAGTATTCAATCTCGCTAATCACTTTGTTCTTATAGTAATCAGGAAGTCCAACTTTTATAGATATGCCAATGGTTAGTAGTAAGATGAGTAATGAAGCAAACAATATAACAAACATTTGAGCCGTTATAGATCGTTTCATTTCTTCACCTCAATTCGGTACCCATACCCTCGTACCGCTTTAATCAAATCACCTGATGGTCCTAATTTTTTACGCAACCTTTTTATATGGGTATCGACTGTTCTAAAATCACCATAAAATCATATCCCCACACATTGTCTAATATCATTTCTCGCGATACTGCATTGTTCATATTGATTGCTAGGTAATGAATCAAATTATACTCAATTGGGGTTAAAGGTAGAGCTTTATCATGATCATACACTTGTCTTTCCTTTGTATGAATCCGAATATTTCCCACCGCGATTTCTGGGTTTTCGCTCTTTTCAATAGACCGTGATAACACAGCTTTTACACGAGCTACAAGTTCTTTAGGACTAAAAGGTTTTGTTATATAGTCGTCTACACCTAATTCGAATCCAAAAAGTTTATCCATTTCATCACTACGGGCAGTCAGCATGATTACTGGCATTTTGGATGTTTCTCTAATCTTCTTTAGCACAGTCCAACCATCAATATCTGGAAGCATTACATCTAATAAAGCTAGTTGAAACGTTTTGTTTTCTAGCTCAATTAATGCTTGTTGCCCACTTTCACACAGTACACTTTTGTATCCTTCGGCATCTAAATACTTAGACACTAAGTTACGTAAGCTGTCTTCATCTTCTAAAATTAAAATATTTATAGGTTCCATAGTAGCCCCCTTTACTCTCACTTAATACCCAAACAAACGTAGTCTATCAATGTAGTCTACGCTTATTTTACGGTTTCATCTATTCTTATATTTTTAAAACGACTTATCTCATTTTATCAAAATGTCTTTGAAATGCCTTTAAATGATTCTCGGATCCTCTTTTTAAATGTTCGAATACAATACGTACATCACTTGGTAAGGATTGACTTAAAAAGTGTTCATACATTTCTATGTTTGCTATTTCTGCACTTATACCCATTTCATAATTATCTTGTAAAGATTCCGGTTCTAATACATAGATTTGGCTTTCATCTTTTGGAATTGTTAAGTCATAAGTCTCAAACAAATCTTCTAATGCATTAATATGCATCTCCTCTGCGCCAGTGATATTAGAAAAAGGCCGTGAAACATCAAACTTTTCCATCATTAAATCATATTCTGAACGCGCCATATACTCATCCTGTATTGCCTTGGTTAACATATTCTCTAAGGTAAGTGGTGTTTTTTCAATTGAAGCATTCCCATAGGTTGTATGGCCGTAGCTTGTTCCAAAGGTTAATGTTACTAAGGTTAATAATAGAAGTATCTTTTTCATTTTTTCCATCCCTTTCTATAACCTAAAGTATAAGCTGTATATATGACAGTTTAATGGCGATTTCGTGTCCAAATTATAAAATGAATTCTGACTTCCCTTACCTCAAGTCTGACCAGCTTCAATTGACCATATTTTTAATACATACAAAACAAGAGTATATTTATTCTACTCTTGTTTTTGTGTGTTATTTTATTTTTCACATTTTTTTTGACAAAACATATTCTTTTTGTGACACTTGATTTTTTGACTTCCACATTCAGTACATTTAATTCCTGTATCTTCGTAAGCCTTTTCAAATTCTAAACCGCATTCCAAACAAACATACTTACATATATTATATGAAAATGTCCCTCCAACAATATGTATCGCCATTCCTTCTGTTAATGCTAACACAACTTTTTCCGAGCTTCTGACAAAATAAGTTGAAATGTTTGTCTTGATACACTCATTTTATCTGCACATTCTGATTGTTGTAACCCTTCAATATCCTTTAATCTGAGTGCTTCAAGCTCCTCTATTTTTAAGTTTATTTCTTCTAACAAGTTTACAGGTACACCTAGAGGCTTAAAGTAACAATGCTCTGGCATTTTTTCTATTCTTCTTATCTTTTTAGGCCGCATCCTACTCTCCTCTTTTTTTACAGTTTCTTAATGTCCTCCACAATCGTTACTATGACTATGATGATCACAGACAGAATCTATTGATTCTAAAGTGCCTTCTAAATACTTCTGAACCGCATCAACTACAAGTTCTTGATTAGAAATAATGACTTTTATACCTTGCTCTCCAAATAGGTTTTGTGCCATTGCTCCCATACCACCAGCAATGATAACATTAACTTGTGCTTCTCCTAAATACTTAGGTAAAAACCTGTGTATGACCTGGGTTTTCAAAAACTTTTAGCTTGTACAACATCTGATTCAACTTCTACAATTTCAAAACCATCACAATGTCCAAAGTGTGCTGATACATTTTCTCCGTTTTTTGCAACTGCTATTTTCATTTAATACACTCCTTTTTAAATCCTAATTATTCACGAAAATCATCTGAAGCATCCCTCTTCAGCTTTAGAACTGAACTCAACGAATCGTGCCCAAATTTCTTTTACAGCTTTACCAGCTATTGAATCATCATATTCAACAATTGGTTTTCCTTCATTAATCGAATTTTCAACTTTACGATCGAAGGGAACTTTACCTAAACACTGAATATCGTTCTCTAGACAATAAGTCTCAATTTTTTTTGTCATTTCATCATTAATGTCAAATTTATTAATAATGGCAAGTGCTCCTATATTAAAAAACTTCAACAACTCATGAACCCTAACAAAATCTTCATACCCAGATAGCGTAGGTTCAGTTACAACAATGCCATATTTACAACCTGTAACAGACGCCATAACTGCACACCCTACACCCGGTGAACCATCGATCAGTATATTTGATTCATTACCATCACTATAATGCTTGGCCATTTTTCGAACTTGAGTAACTAACTTACCAGAACCTTCTGCACCTGGAATCATTGATGCACCTGTTAATGTTCCAACTTTTGTCTTGTATTTCCGCGTTTCGCCTGTGATTTCATCATTTAAAGACACAGCATGATGCTTGCACACAACTTTACAAGCTCCACAACCTTCGCATTTTAAAGGGTTTACAACAACCTTTATTTTCAATGGTTTTATCAATGGCATTAAATCGACAATAATGCATACATAAATTACATCCAATACATCTTTCGAGATCTATTGCTGCAAGTTTAGCACCTACAAAATTTTCTCGAGATTCTATTTCATAATCAAACATTAAATGTAAATTGGCAGCATCTACATCGCAATCTGCCTTTATATGAGAGCTATCGCTTAATGATGAAACCCTGCAGCTATGGTGGTTTTGCCTGTTCCACCTTTACCACTAATAATAACTAATTCCATTATTACACCTCCTCTTTCAAGAGATGTAACAACCTATTGCCGATCTCCTTAAAAATACGTTTAAACGGGTATTCGTCTACCAATAAATTGCCTTTTGAATAGGTTACAGCAGCTTCACGCTCAAATGGAATCTGGCCAATTAAAGGAATCTTTTCTTTTTTACAGATTTTCTTTAATTCCTGTATCAATTCCATTACTTCGATTAACTACAATTCCATGAGGAATATGCATGTCTTTTAATAACTGAATCGCAAGGTTTAAATCATGCATACCAAACCGTGTTGGTTCCGTTACTAAAATAGCATACTGCGTCTCTTCAATTGCCTTTACAACATTACACGATGTACCTGGTGAACAATCAACAAAGGTTAATTCATTACATTTTGAATATGCATGGAGCTTAGAGATTATAGGCCCCCCATAGGCTCTTTAATATTCATTTTTCCACTCAAAAATGTATTGTTTCCAAAAGTACCAATGTTAATTTTCCCAATTTCTCGCTGATACTCTTTAATAGCTCTTTGAGGACATACCAAACTACAAACACCACAGCCATGACATAATTCGTTAAACACAATCACACCCGTTTGGGTCACTGCTAAAGCATTAAATTGACAAGCTTCTGAACATTGTCCACAGTGTGTGCATTTTATGTCATCTATTTTAGGGTTTAGTATTGTTGCATCAATGCATTCTTCAATTATTGGTTTCAAAAATAAATGACCATTGGGTTCTTCTACATCACAATCTAGGTAATGTGCATTCATTATATAGGCCAAATTCGTAGCAACTGTTGTTTTACCAGTACCACCTTTGCCACTTAATACAGCTACTTTCATTATATTTCCTCTTCCATTCTTAAGTTTATGGCTGTGTTTTCATGAATTCATAAACAACTTCTGCAATGGTTCCAGATTCATAAAATACAGTTTTCAGAGGTGAACTTTCAATAACTTGTTTTGCTTTTGGACCTAATCTACCTGTTAATAATGCATCTGCTCCGATTTTTAGAACATCTTGTGCTGCTGCAATACCAGCACCTTGTTCAGATTGACCAGCTGTATTCTCAACAAAGGTATATTTTTTAGTATTCGAATCATAAATGGCAAAATAAGCGCATCTACCAAATCGAGTGTCCATTGCAGCTTCAAAATCTTTACCTGTGCTTGTTATAACAACTTTCATTAACCTAGCCTCCCAATACTATTTATAATCTGATTACTAAATTCTTCCTTAAAAGTAAAATTGATTTTTTGATAGAGTTCAATTTTCCCTTCGTCAGATAATTTAACAAGTTCAGGGTCAACAGGGATCTCCGCAAGTACTTCTACACCAATAGACTTTGCTATTTCATCAATTTTACTTACACCAAATAAATCAATACGTTTGTTGCAATCAGGACATTCAAAATAAGACATGTTTTCTACTAAACCTAACACCGGTACTTCCATCATTTTAGCCATATTAATTGATTTTTACAATTAGACTTACTAAGTCTTGAGGTGTTGCAACAATAACCGCACCATTAATATCCAGTGACTGCATAATTGTAAGCGGTACATCCCCTGTTCCTGGTGTAGGTCTATTAGTAAGTAGTCCAACTCTCCCCAATTTACTTCTGTATAAAATTGTTTTACAGCGCCAGATATAGCAGGACCACGCCATACAATTGGAGCTTCTTCTTCTTCGACCATTAAATTTATAGAAATAACCTTTATTCCACCTACAGTCAAAGTAGGCTCTACACCTTTTTCAGATTGCATAGATCTTTCTTTATTAATTCCAAAGACCTTAGGAATACTTGGACCCGTAATATCAGCGTCCATTATGCCAACTTTATAACCCGCTTCATTTAAAGTTACTCCAATAAGAGATGTTACAGATGATTTACCAACACCTCCCTTGCCACTCATTACTGCAATTACATTTTTAATTTTAGAGTGTTCGTTTAATTTGTTCTTTCTCAATCATTATTAAGCCTCCGCAATTCTATTATTTTTATTTTTTTTAGCAGCTTCTTCAGCAGCTTTTATGAGTTGGATAACCAGCTGGCGATGCTGTTAACATCGGTTGTGTTCCAATTTGTGCTACAAGTAAGTCAGTTACTGTCATTCTATTTTGAATAATAAATCCGATACTATTAATCAATTCTCCAGCACTAACCCCACCTAATACTTCGCCTCCTAAAATGAGTCCATTTTCACTGGAAACGATTAAGTCAACACGTTGTTTATGAGCGTCTGCAATTTTACCAGGATGCCTATCAACTCCAGTAAAACTACCTACAACAACATTAAATCCGCCTTCTATGGCGTGTTTATGTGTTAATCCTGCAACGCCTAATGAAGTTTCTCCTACATTTGTTGAGTAAATACCAATGGTGCCGTTAAATGTACGCAAGGTTGATAAATTATAGAGATTCATGCCAGCAACACGGGCTTCTGCGCAAGCTGTTGAAGCCAACATTATTGTACTCACTCTTCCTGTTGCGAAATCTGTTTTACCAGCACAATCACCTACTGCGAATACGCCTTCTACTGAGGTTCGCATGTATTGATCTACTTGTATAAAACCACAATCATTAAGTCGTAAGTCTGCATCATTTGCTAAGGCAACATTAGGTCGATACCCCATGGAAAGTACAACTGCATCAACTTCAACAGTTTCATTATTATCGAGCATAACACCCGTTACTTTCGAATCTCCCAAAATGTTCTTTACACCTACACCTGTTGTAACATTAACACCTCTGCGCTTAAGCTTTTCTTCTGCTTCCTGTGCAAACTTGAATCAAAAGCAGCATTTAATATATCATCTTGAAGCTCTATAAGCGTTACTTCTTTGCCAACTTTATTATATTCATCAGCTACTTCTACACCGATAAAACCAGCACCAATTACCGCAATACGTTTAGCGTCTTTCGTTTCGTCCATCATACTATCTAAGTATTTTTATCTTTAGGTATTGTATAAACACCTTTTAAATCAGCACCTATCAACCATTTAGGAACAAATGGTTTTGAACCTGTAGCAATAATTAATTTTTCGTATTCAATGGATACTCCTTTGCGAGTAACACATTGCTTATGATCTGTATTAATTGACAATACTGAATCTACAATTAAATTCACACCTAATTTTTCTAATCCTGCATCAGGTAAAATGTTTTTATCCGATGTTCCTAATTCACCAAAATATAGGGTATTCCACAAGGGATCATTACTTTTTCCTCTTGTCGAATCATGGTTACATCTTTATCAGGGTAATTTGATTTTACGGTCATAGCTGATACAAACCCAGCTGCACTTCCTCCAATTACTAACACATCAGTCATTATTGTATGTGACATATTTTCCTCCTTTTTAAAATGGCATACGCTAATTAGATGATACACCTCTCTAACTTTAATTGTCAAATGCCAAAAACCGCATTGACTCGTATTGTGGCATATGCTATACTGAGTTTAACCTTTGTTCCACAATTAATTCACAATCTTTTCTGGTAAATTATTAGTTTAAATCATTCCAATATGATAAATGAGGAAATTGAAGTGCATTTAAACTCATAACAACTCAGACAAATCGCCTTTAAGGGCGATTTGTTTGTTTTTATACAACAAAATAACCTCCAAAATCTTTAGGCAAGTTACTAGTCTGTTATTCATTTTATGTACACAAGACTGCCATTAAATTGTCACTTTTCTTCGATATGATGTATTTACAATCAAACAATCAACCTTATGGAGGAAATGAAAAATGAAAAAAATAATGACATTAACTTTAACTGGAATGATGGTATTAAGTACAGGTGCAATGGCTTTTGCAGATTCAGCTGCTACACCAGCAGAAATATATGCAGACTCAAGAGACATTACAGTAACAGAAGCGTTTGCAGAGCGGGGAAACGATCAACGATTTGGTGATCTGGCTAAGGAAAAAGGCATTTGGACTGAGTTTTCTGAAGGTTTTCTGAGGGTTAAAAAGGAGGCTTTAGAATCAAAAGTATCAGACGGTACACTTTCTCAAGAAGAAGCTAATACAATTATTGAACAACTGGAAAGTTGCGATGGTACTGGCACTAATAAGTTACTCGAAGGTATGAATATGCAGTTTGGTAAAAATGCAGGTGGCAATCAAG
>LQAH01000424.1_pt1 | contig 10096 bp, 16 predicted proteins | sample 1535791 | NCBI WGS metagenome assembly LQAH01 (sample SAMN04331585, study PRJNA305678) | bioreactor metagenome | isolation source: bioreactor_4 inoculated with Wadden Sea sediment 2nd replicate of a... | place: Germany:Bremen
TGTCAGATATGATACAGCCCCTGCATCCAAATGCCCTGATGTTCCAAAAATGGTGGAATCTGATCTAAAAGCTGTTCTGCTTTGTCCAGTCTGCCAAGGCCAATAGCTGCGGCTGCCCCGTGGACCCTGAGTCCCAGGAATATAAGGCGGATACCGGTTTCTTTTTCGACTGTCATGCCTTTCTGGACAGCGGACAGACCTTTTTCAAAATCCCCGGACAACCATGAATGAAACACTTTTAAGTCTTGCAATATGAGGTAGGATAATGGCGCTGTTTTCTGATGAGAGACATCGGCGAACATTTTTACCAGATGCCCTGCAGACTGAAGCTCGCCTTTAAAAATGTGCAATATGATTAAAGGGGAAAAAATGGGTACGGTTTTACTGGCATCCCTGACATGGGTTAAAATGTCCCATCCCCGTTGCTTCCATTTTTTCACTGTTTGTGAATCGGGACGACGTAAAACCAGCGCACTCAGCATTGAACTGGTCAGTTTAAGGCGGATATCCGGGTGTGAGATTTCGCCGAATCTGTCCTCGAATTTGGAATAGCGGTCAATATAGGCATCCAACTCCTGGAAAACACTGAATTGAAGTGTAATGGAATCCATGATCCCGGACAGTGCCATAAAGCAGCCCATAGGATCATTTTCAAGCTCAAATTGTTCAAGGGCTTTTTGGAATATCGGCTTGGCTGTGCCGGGTGATTCCGGGATAACGCAAATACCCTGCCAGAAAAGGAGCCATGGGTTTTGTCCGGCGATTTCAGGTGGAAGGGCGTTAATCCACTGCATCAGGGTTGCGACTCTCCCCTGAATGGAGAGCATCATGGCGTTGCTGAGAATAAGGTCAACAGCACCCTTGAAATTGTCTGCTTGAATATACAAACGGACGGCTACGGCTGCATTTCCCTCGGTTTTTAAAATGTCTGCACTTTCTGATAGAATTGCCTTGAATTCGGACCGGTTAAAGAATGAAAATGCCCTTTTTGAAGAAATTCGCGAAAGAGTGGATGAAAATCATATGCTATCGCCCCGTCCAGATCCGGTAAATAAACGGTTGTCTTTACTCAACATTTCCATGACTTCTGGGGCATCTCTCCCGCATAGAACCGAAGCGGCCCTGGCAGAAACCACCGGCATAAAGCACAGGGTCAATAACATGCGTTGATGGTTTTCAGCCAGATCCTGAAACACGCTATCATTCAAATAATCAAAAATAACTTCAGGTGTTTTCCGGGCCAGCATGCAGGGTTCGACTTGATCAAATGATCCTCTTTTCAATAAAAGCAGCAGACCTGATACCCAGCCGTCAGTCTTGGCATGAATTTCGGCAATGGTTTCTTCATTCAGGCGTTGCCCTGAAATCGAATGGATAACGCCGCTTGTTTCTTCAATATCCATCCTCAATTGCTTCCAGCCGAGCATTTCCATTCGGCATTTCGCCCGGGCCCTGGCTAGTTCCTTTGGGGGGGGCTTTCCGGCTTAATATGAAAAGCGTGATCTGCTTTTGGAGCGTGCTGACGGCGCTGCACACCACTTCATGAAGCAGGGTGTCGTCACCGACTTCCTGATAATTGTCCAAAACAACAAGACATCCGGAAGGTAAAATATCGGAAAGCAGCTCAAAAAAACGAATGGAAAAGGCAGCGATTCCTGGAAAAAACTCCTGGGTTAAAAAGGGCAGCTTGCGGTATTGTTCCGGATTCAGTTGTTCTGCAGCTTGGCGCATAAAATAAAAAAAGAGGAGATGTCCCGGTCCTGTTCATCCACGTTATACCATATGCAATGCTGGTTGAGGCTTTTGATAAAGCTGTTTGCAAGCGTTGTTTTACCACAACCTGCAGGTCCGCAGATCCAGACGGCTCCATAAGGGACGATCTCGGACAACATCTCAAACAAACGAACCCTTGGATAGACCGTTATCAGCTGCGGCCTCGTCAGCTTTATTGAAGAATAGGATGAAGGAAAGTTTGAAACCGTCATAGTCCTGCTTCCTGGGTAAAAAAATCGGTTTTTTTCTTTTTTCCGATCCACCTGCCGGAATTATACCATTTTGGGGATCAGGGGTAAATTTTTTTTAGAAAGTGTCTGATGCGCGGATCGGCGGCACCGGTCAGGTCCTTGAATGTGCCGTCAAAGAAGATACCGCTGTTTTCAAGGAACAGGACCCGGGTTGCGAAATGCTTCACCATATTCATCTGATGGGTGACCAGCACCAGGGTCATGTGGCTTTCGACCAGGGTCTGAATGGTGCCAAACACCTCATGGGCCAGTTCCGGGTCCAGGCAGAAGGCGGTCTCGTACTGCCCTTTGTTCACCGAGCTGATGGCGGCCCGCACCACCTCGGACATATAGGCCCCGGAGTTCAGGGACAGACCGATCACTGCCGCTGTGACAGGGGGCAGGACAATGCCGAAGGTGGGCAGGCCGTAATAGATGAAAAACAGCTGGATCAGCAAAGGGGTGTTCCTGAAGATCTCCACGTACACCCCTAGCAGGAAATCCGTGATCCAGGGCAGCCGGCCGGACCGGAGTATCCCCACGAGCACGGATACGGCCAGCGCCAGCACAAAAGAGGACACGCCGATGAAAAGCGTCACCCGGGCGGCCGCTGCCAGCTGGGGGATGTAGGGGATCAGGAACGAAAAATCAAGGGACATGGTCTGCTACAGGGCCAGCCATTTGTCATGAATCCGGTCAAATTCTTCGTTGGACTTCACCGTATCAATGGCCTGGTTGATTTTTCGGTCAGTTCATCTTCCCCGTGGTCCAGGACCACCACAATGTCCACGGAGCGCACCGGGTCATTGATGATTTTCAGGTCCGGGCTGTCCTTGACCTTGGTGGCGGCATAGGCAAATCCTACCACCACGGCGTCCACCCGCTTGTTTTTTAGGTCGATGAGCGCTTCGGAGTTGCGGTTGTACCGCCGGATATCCTTGACCTTGATGCCCATGTCCGCCAGGCTGTCGCCGGCCACTTCGCTGGTGCTGTTGGCCTGGACCCCCACGATTTTTCCGGCCAGGTCTTCCTTGGCGGCGATGTTTGTGACATCGGACCGGGTGACGATGATTTCACTGAGGCGGTAGTAAGGGCTGCTCATGTTAACGTTGTCGGATGCCTGGGTGGCTTCTTCCGGAGACATGCAGGAAATGATGATGTCATGGTCCCCTTTTTTCATGCCGGCCACCAGGCCTTCCCAGGCCGTATCCTTCATGACCACATCGACACCCAAGGCATTTCCCAGTGCTCTGGCAAAATCCGAGTCAAATCCTTCCACCTGCCCGCTGGTGTTTCTGAATGAAAACGGCGGATATTCCGGACAGTTGCCTACGGTGATGCTGCCGCTTTGTTCAATTTTCGACCACTGGCTGTCCCCGGCTGCGGCACAGGTCCAGATGACGGCAACGACGGCCAGGGCCAGGAAAAGGGTGGTAAACGGTTTTTTCTTCATGATGGGGTTTCTTTTCATTGTTGGTTTGTAATTATTCGGGTGCGTCGCCGGCTTTCAGTATCACAGGGTTTTTCACTACAGAACATTCTGATTCGGTCTCCCCTTTGAAAATGAGAATTTTATGGGTCGGAAACCAAACAGTCAAATTGTTAATATGGATGGAAATGGACGGATGTATAGAGAAAAATAATAGACAGACCGGAACATCCTGCAGGCCGGCTGAACCGGACTTACCGCTTTAATACCCGAGACAGAGTTTGAACAGACTGGAAAGTGACGTGTCGATCTCGGATTCATCCACAGCGAAAAATCCAGTGACAACTTGTTTTCGATCAGCATTGTTTGAAAGATTTCCATGAAAATGCCGGGTTCAGCCCGCCATTCCAGACTCTTGATTTTCCCCCAAGTGTCTTCCTTGTCCAGAAAGTCCCCGGACCACCGAGTCGACCGGCAGGTCTTATCCACCCCACAGCTGGGGCTGCCATCTATTCCTATGACCCCTTTGAGAAGATACCCGTTATCCCGGTACATGTGTATCTGACGGATGAATGGCGCCAGCAGGCACCGGCAGCGGTCTTTAAAAAAAGGGTAAGCCAGCTGGTCTTTCACATGGCCCCAGCGGCACAGGCCCAGGATTTCAGATTCCGGGCAGGGAAGCTGCACCATGGCAGTGTCATGGTCCATCAGAAAAAGACCAGTTCCTTGACCGCACCCGGGTGGGCAGCCAGGCCCATTAATTTGACATTGACGTTCAACAGGCAATGGGACACAAAAATGATTTTTTCCCCGTTTCATGGGCCGGCTCCTGATGCTGGTAATGCTACCATCATTTTGAGCCCGGATTTCGGCATGTGTCAAGGGGTATTTTTCCCGCACGGCAAAATATCCCTTGACACACCCGGCCGCCGGACCCGATCGTTTCAACCAGGGCTGATATGATCGGACATCTCGGACAGGTTGATTTCCTGCTGGCCTTGCTTTTCAATTTTCAATGCCCGGTTTCGAAAGTCCTGACCGTCAATTTTTTCCTTTACCCAGGTGAGCCAGACCTCTTTTTGCGAGGTGACCACAACATCAAATTTTCGGGACGACGCAAACTTTTCTAAGGCATCATCTGAAATCCAGACACAGTAATTACATTTTTTTTAGCATCTTCTGTTCCGGGTCTTCCGGTCCGAGCAAGTGAATTTCGTGTAAAAGCTGTTCTCCGGTGCCGTTTCCGCCGGCATACCCGTAGAGACGGGCATCGGCTGAAAAGGACGGGAACACCATGAGTAATGATACCATCATAAATTTCAGAAGGGTTGCCATCTGTACATATTTCATTTTTATTTCCTTACTCTTTTATTAAGAGGCTGTAAAAATGATAAGCACGTTTTGGGGAAAAGGCAAAGGTGGCGAATATAGGCAATGTCGGAATAGGTTTTGGCATTGCCGTGGATATGCGAATTCAGTCCGGGAAATTGTGACCACTGTCAGACCGGTTTTCGTTGTCAATAAAAAGCCCCTGGACGGCGAACCATCCAGGGGCTTTGGGTCAGACTATATAAACGCGGTGATTACACCACGGTTACATTTGTCGCAGCGGGTCCACGCTGGCCTTCAGAGATGTCAAAGGAAACCCGGTCTCCTCGTTGAGGGATTTGAAACCCATGGCATTGATGCCTGAGTGATGCACGAATACATCTTTCCCACCGTCTTCCTGTTCAATAAATCCAAACCCTTTTGCGTCGTTAAACCATTTTACTGTACCGTTGGCCATGTTGGCTTTCTCCTAAAAAAATAAAAATAAAATAAATCGCTTCGAACTTTAAGGGGATAAATCAGAGAGTGAATCTTGATCAACACCGGAAAGATAGAAACATTTGGGTATAATACAGGATTCACAAATTAAGTCAATCTTTATTTTGTATATTCAAGCCGAGGTCCCTTAACCCCAGGAAGGATTATATTCAGCGAAGTGTTGGTAAGCGCCTCTTGGCTGTTCGAGCAACATTTTGTCGGGCAGTCATTTATCAGGCAGGTTGGTAAGCTCAGAGTGCAACTGCATCACCACCGTGAGAGGAGGACCGTCTCAAAACTGCCTGATTCAGACGGCTGGGTGGCTTCAGTAAATTTGTCTGTGCACGACTCATTGAAGGCATGGCCGGCAAAGAACCGGACATTCGGGGTGGACCGGAACCTCAGATTCACCTCAACGACATTGTCCATCCGGATCTCAAGTTTTCGGGATTTGGCCGCAAAAAAACAAAGGTTGACGGGCGGTCAAGGTATCGGAAAAAAATTGGCTATACATGACATCGTGACGGGGATCACTCTTCCAGTTCGGTTTGTCCTGTAAAAGCCTGTAAGTATTTGAAATTTTATCAGCTTCAAGTTAAAAGAATTATGGGTCTATTCTTATCAAAGCTTTTGCCAGCCCGGCACTGGTCATCACCAAAGATTCCGGGTCAAGATAAAATTCCGCGTGTTTCTGAAAAAGGACATTGCAATCAGCGGGAAAGTCCTCATCCCCGTCATTGAACAGCAGAAGAAGAGACAGCCGGGGAAGCATGGTGAACTGCATGGACAGGTCATAGGAGATTTCCATTTCATGGGGCGTACCGCCTAGTTTCCTGCTGCTTTTGAAAAGCGCATCAAGTCTGCCCGAAAAATGCTTGATCAGAACAGACTGTGTGTCGCTGGCAAAAAATTGACATTGGTGAAATGGGAGGTCCGTTTAAAATCTTTAAAAGAGACCCATTGGGTATCAATGTGAGTTTGATCGGGGCAGAGCAAAAATATTTTGACAGTATGACACAGATTCCGTAATCAGGTCTGTTCCCAGAGCTATCTGTGATGCCGTCCCTTGAAACCCAATAGGTGTTGTTTAAGAAATCAATTTGGGCCCCATCGTCATGACATTGGACACCAAGTCTGTTTTCAATTGATTTAAAGTTGATGGTGCGGAGTTGTTCTACATAGTAATTATAGTTTTTTTCAAAAACTTCTGACCGCTGATTCATTGCTTTTTCCCTTTTTGAAGGGCCCATCTTTGCAGGATTCAGGCTTGGCATTGTCTCGGCCGTGAGATCGGTTTTTCAGGCCATAAGCCCAGATTGCAGGATGGGCCCCCCGTCTTGTCTTAATTGACTCCGTGGGTTATGGAAATTTTTCAAACATCCTTACAATACCTGCACTCAATAAATAGATAATATTTAAATTGGCGTTTGTATCCGCGGATGAGTCAAAAAATATGTGCAGATCGGATTCCATACCCTCTTCGGGTTTCCAGTACGAGATTTGTATGGGAAGTTTGGGCAATGGATAGAGCGCCAGGGAGATATCCGCTTCACTGCCATTGTCAACTTCTTTGCCACTGAAAATGGTCATTAAATCTTCAAACAGGTTGGGATACCCATCTGCAATTTTTTTTCAGAGGCTTTTCAGATTGCTGCACGAACAGGCCGTTCATTTCCAGGCCGCCTTTAAGCTCCCGAAAGGGGATCCACTTCTTTGTCAGGGGGACTCCTTTGCACTGGAGAACATATTCCAGGACAGGTCCAGCGATAAAAGAATTGATATGAATATCTGAACACATGGTGCCGTTAGATGAGATGGAAAACGGCTTGCCGAATATCCTGATGGTGAGTTTTGAGTCGGAAAAGACCCCTCCCACTCTTTTGGCCGCTGCTTTTAAATCACAAGCCTCAATTTGATTCTTGAGATCTGCCAGCATGCGGTCTCTATAAACTGCCACCCGGTCGCTGCCGTTTTGTTTCTCCTGATACTGATCAAGTACCTCCCGGCTCAAGGAAGGGCATAAATCCAACGTTTTTTTGGCCCAGAAACACTTTGGAGGCAAAGGCAAGGCAGGTTTTTTCGTTACATTTTCTGCAGTTGGACTTTTCAAGAAGTTTGAATACATCCATGGCATTTTTAAAAACAAGCATTTTCGCTCCTTTGTTAAATTGACATCCACTTCCAATGGATCGTTGAGCAAACATAATAATAAAATAGGATAAGCCTTATAAAAAAACATCGCTCAAATGGGGAGAAGAGGGAAAAATTCAAAAAATATCAAATTAATTCATGGCGGGCCGCCCATACCACTGCCTGGGTTCTATGGTTGACACCCAGTTTGTCAAAAATATGAACCACATGGCTCTTAACAGTATGCGGGCTGATATTGAGTTGCTCTGAAATCTCTTTGTTGGTGAGGCCGTCGCCTAACATGGACAATACTTGAAGTTCCCTTTTCGTAAGGGAGATTGGAAGGGATGGATTTGTAGTGCTGAACGGTCTGAATTCAGGGGAGGATGATTTTTTATCGGTTTTTTGAAATTTTCCGTGTCCATTGGACGTATCAACATTGATGGTGATTGAGGAAACCAGTGACCCATTGTTATCATAAACCGGATAGGTTGCCTGTTCCTTCAACGGCAAACCAATGTGCGGGCAGGCAGAAGGAGGGGTTCTTTGCCTGGAAACCATGGCCGAAAATGCCATGCAGGTTTTAAACCCGCACTTTCCACAATTGTTTTTGGGTAGCAGCTTCAGGATACTGGTGACGGGTATGGACTGAAATACTTTATATTTCGGAATGATTTCAGCTTTTTTTTTTACAGACATCATTTAAAAATGTGATGATTTCAGCTTTTATTATTTCAGCATGTTCACGACTCTTCAATGGCGTGGCGATGCAGCGTTCAGGATAAACCACACAGTGTACCCCGTTCAATATAAATCGAATGAAAGCCGGTTTTCATAAAGTTCCGCATCTCTGGCAACGGCATTGATGTAAGGGAAAAGAAAATCAAGGTCATTTTCAAAATAAAAAACTCCCATGACTGAAGCGTTTCGCCCTGATCCCGGTTTGGCCATAGGGCCGTCACAGCAGGTATGGGAAGAATGAAAATTTATTTTTTGCATCGTATCTCCATTCGCTCAATCCAAAAACAGACATGGTTAACCCATGGGGGGTCTCACTATGGTTACCCATTTCATTTTCAATATAATAACTATAATATAGGGTTACGTTTTACCCGGCAAGCCTTCGGAACCAAGAAAACCCCTAAAATACGTTACATATCAGGCATATCACGTTATGGTCAAGATTTTTTAGGGACATGGTCCTTTGCCGGTCAAACGGCTTGGTGACCTGCCGGTTTTACCGCCAGGCATCCCCGGCAAAGGCATTGTCCATCAGATGATTCGAGCTTTGATGCCATGGTGGGTTCCTTGCATTTGTCACACAATACAGATGGCTCGATACGTGCCTTTGGGGGCATGGAAATCGTGACTTCCCTGATGTCAAACAGGGTGTCAGGGGTTTGGTCCAGAATCTCCATGGATTTTGCTTCATGGCATTTTTTGAACTCCGTTTGCTCCTCTTGGGTAGCCTGTCCGCTTCTGATCTGATTAATCAGTTCCTGGTGACGGTTGTCCAGAGAGGACTCAGGAACATGCTTGCGGGAAATGCGGATGCCTTTTCCGGTCCGGCGGCTAATAAAGGTAAAGGCCATTTTGCCATAATCATGGTAGATAAAATTGCCTTTGCCGAATGTGCATCCGGTAATCACCTGGACCGCGTCTGAGCAGCAGGCATCGGTCTCCACGATGGCAACAATCTCTTCATCTTCGGCCCGCTGTTCCGTCAACCAGTCCAATCCGGCAATGGCGGCCTGATATCCGAATGAAAGGCCGGGGCAGAGATGGCCGTGAAAATCGAGGCATTTTTGAAATAATTGGGTTTGCATAATGGTTTGTGCAGACATGGGATCTCCTTATTTAATCAATCAAAGTTCAAATGTTTGTGACGATACATCACTTGTGGTTTCTTTTTTAAAAAACAAACGATACCGTCATCAAAGCCGTAAAAGGGGCGCCAACATAATAGCTGGTTCTTCCGGAGCGGCTGTCATCCATGGCATTGATGACAGATACATATTCCTTGTCAAACAGATTGGTCAGTTCGAGCGACAGTTTGAGTCCGTCGACAAAAGACAGGTTATTGAAGGAATAACCCATTTTCAGATCCGCCACCACATAATCATCGATCTTTTCGGTGTGCTCGGCATCTCCGTACCGGGTGCTTAAGTACCGCACCATGGGAATCACTTCAAGGTCTTTCCAGGTGTATATCAACCCGGTTTTGACTGTCCACTCAGGGGTATCCAGTACCTGTTTGTCCTTTGTTTTTCGGACAGCCCCCTGAAATATCAGGTCGTCATCGTATGTCAATGCCGTGTAGGAAGGGTTGAAAAACAGATTTAGGTGGTCATTGATCAAAAAATTGGACTCGATTTCGATCCCGTAGCCGGTGGCATCTCCAACGTTCTGGAAATAGCTTTGATTCACCCTTGGGTCGTAAACCGTGGTCAACAGATTTTGGTGCCTGGAATAAAACAGGGTAGGCACCACCTCGAACCGGTCAAACCGGAACCGGGCGCCTACTTCGAAGTTGTCCGAGATTTCCATGTCATAGCCGCTGAACATATCATTGAGCGTCACCCCGGCCGCCTGGAATGCGGCCCTGTTCTGGTTGTAGATGTTGACCAGCGGGACATAGGCATAAGGCCGGATCTGGTTGCGCCCGTAACTGGCATTCAATTCCAGGTTGTCGGTCAGCCGGTAGGCCGCACCCAGTGTCGGGAGAATC
>LQAH01000425.1_pt1 | contig 10068 bp, 16 predicted proteins | sample 1535791 | NCBI WGS metagenome assembly LQAH01 (sample SAMN04331585, study PRJNA305678) | bioreactor metagenome | isolation source: bioreactor_4 inoculated with Wadden Sea sediment 2nd replicate of a... | place: Germany:Bremen
TACAAAAATATGAATTTTTTAAATAAATTTTACTCAAATTACCTGATAAACTGGATATACAGTTATAAATAGACCGAAAAATGACAAATGCAGTAGTAAAAATACGCAAACATCTGGTTAAATCTCTTGTTCATATCAAACCTTATTTCTTCAAATCTTTTATCTACCTGATCAAAGCGTTTATCTATCTGATTAATAAGTTTCTCCAGAACTTCGCCCTGATGTTTAATTCCTTCCTCAACTCTAACAATACGTTCTGAGAGAGAAATTTCATATTCGGGACTTATTCTACCGGATGAAAACGGGATAATATTTGATTCTTTAATCCATTCAGCAATATGTTTCTTTACATACACAGCTACTGCTTCAAGATCACTTTTCTTTCATTGCTGCATCTCCCATATATACCTCCATTCTATTCTTAATAACAATATAAAACAAGATTTATACATTACTGCTTCAAAAATCTCTTTTATCAGAAATGGAAAACCTGTAATATATAACAAACTATTAATTATAAAGGAATTAAAAATGCCTGATATATACGGAATTGGAAATCCATTGATCGATATCCTCGCAGAAATAAATGATAAGGATCTCGAAAACCTTGAAATTCCTAAAGGAATTATGAGTCTTATAGATTTAAATGAAAGAGAGAATATTCTTTCTTACATAAACAGTAAAAAGAAAGAATATTCCTGCGGAGGTTCCTGTCCAAATACAATGATTACACTGTCTGCCCTTGGAGTAAAAACAGCGTTGGGCGGAAAAACAGGAAATGATGAATATGGTGAAATTTATGAGAACCAGCTTATAAATCATGAAAATATTACTTCCTCTCTTCGAACAGGGGAATCTGCAACCGGATCAAGCATAATTCTTATAACTCCCGACGGAGAAAGAAGCATGAATACATATCTTGGAAGCAACAGAGAATTTAATGAGAATGATGTAGATGAAACAGCACTGAATTCCTCATCTTTTTTCTATTTTACCGGCTATATGTGGGACACAGAAAACCAGAAATCAGCAATATTAAAATCTCTTGATATATGCAGAAGCAAAGGTATTAAAGTAGCTTTCGATGTAGCAGATCCTTTTGCAGTAGGAAGATATAAAGATGATTTTCTTAATCTGATTGAAAAGAGAGCAGATATTGTTTTTGCAAATACAGAGGAAGCAAAAATTCTTTTTGATTCAGATAATCCTGAGAAAAACGTAGAAAAACTTTCCTCTATGAATACTCTTGCAGCAGTAAAATGCGGAAAATCAGGCTCTCTTATTAAAGAAAATAATTCTGATACGATAAAGATTCCAATACTTAATGATAAAGGCTGTGTTGATACAACAGGAGCAGGCGATACCTATGCTGCAGGATTTTTTATACGGAATTGCAAGAGGTAAAAATGCGGTAACTTCAGGTGAATTTGCATCAACAGCTGCATCTGCAATTGTTTCCAGAATAGGCGCTCAGTTTAATAACGATGAACTTTCAGAACTGAAGAAACTTATTAAATAAAACTTATATGTAAAATAATTTATAATATCTTTACTAAAAAACCCCTTCTGCCGGATTTTGTCCTGCAGAAGGGGTTTTATAAATTAAATCATTTCAGATTTTCTGTAATATTATACCAGTTTTTTAAGCTCTTCCGCTTTATCAGTCTTTTCCCATGAGAATTCATCTCTTCCGAAATGACCGTAGGAAGCAGTTTTCTGATAAATAGGTTTCTTTAAATCAAGAGTTTTAATAATTCCGGCAGGTGTAAGATCAAATACATCTTTTACTGCTTTTTCTATTTTTTCTTCATCTACCTTGTTTGTTCCGAATGTCTCAACCATTACAGAAACCGGAAACGGAACACCGATTGCATAAGCAAGTTCAACCTCGCATCTGTCGCAGAGTCCGGCAGCAACAATATTTTTGCTACATATCTGCCCATATATGCTGCTGATCTGTCTACCTTGGAAGGGTCTTTGCCGGAGAAAGCGCCTCCGCCGTGTCTTCCCATACCGCCGTAGGTATCAACAATAATCTTTCTGCCTGTAAGACCTGAGTCTCCATGAGGTCCGCCTACTACAAATCTTCCTGTAGGGTTGATAAAGTATTTTGTATCTTTATCAAGAAGTCCTGTAGGATCAAGAACAGGTTTAATAATTCTTGAAATAATTTCATCTTTAAGTTTATCATAGCTGATATTGTCATCATGCTGATGTGATACAACAACTGTATCAATTCTTTTAGGTGTATATCCTTCATACTCAATTGTTACCTGACTTTTTGAGTCAGGTCTAAGCCATGTAATACCGCCTGATTTTCTTAAATCTGCAGCATTTAAAAGAATTTTGTGTGACAGCATAATAGGTGCCGGCATAAGTTCCTCTGTTTCGTTACATGCGTAGCCAAACATCATTCCCTGGTCTCCTGCACCCTGCTCACCTTCGAAAAGACCTGTTCCAGATACACCCTGGGAAATATCAGGAGACTGTGAATGGATTGCATTTAAAACAGACATTGATTCATAATCAAGACCGTATTCAGCCTTGTCATAACCTATTTTCTTTGCAACACCCCTTGCTATTTCCTGTATATCAACATAGGTATTTGTAGTTATTTCACCGCCAACAAGTACCATACCTGTAGTTGTAAAAGTTTCACATGCAACACGTGAGTTAGGTCATCTTTAAGACATGCATCAAGTACAGCATCTGATACCTGGTCTGCGAGCTTATCAGGATGTCCTTCACTTACAGATTCGGATGTGAATAGATATTTTCTTTCACTCATTAATAATTCTCCTTAGATTTTTTTTATTTTAACCGGAGAAATCAAAAAGTAAATAAACTCCGGTATAAAAAAGTTATAGATCCTTTAAAAGGACCGTTTTGTTATAATAAACGACTTAAAAGCATTACTATTTTTAATAGAAATGCTTTCCCGGTCTTTTAATATCATTTTAAAAGATAAGATATATCTGAATTAGAATATCTTAATCTGATTAATACCGGTAATGCTCCGGTTTATAAGGACCTTCAACTTTAACGCCTATATATTCAGCCTGTTCAGGTCTTAGTGTAGTTAGCTTAACACCAATTTTTGCAAGGTGGAGTCTTGCTACCTCTTCATCAAGTTCTTTAGAAAGCCTGTAAACATCAGGTTTATAATTATCCTTATTCTTCCACAGATCAAGCTGGGCAAGTGTCTGGTTTGCAAAGAGTTTGACATTACAAATGAAGGATGTCCTGTTGCACAGCCCAGGTTTACAAGTCTTCCTTCTGCAAGGATGAATATTTCATGTCCTTCCGGGAAGATATACTTATCAACCTGAGTTTAATATTTATTTTTTTAATGCCCTTGTAGTTTTCCAGAGCTTCCATCTGTATTTCATGGTCAAAATGGCCGATATTGCATACAATTGCCTGATTTTTCATTTTTGACATATGATCTATTGTAATAACATCTCTGTTTCCGGTAGTTGTAACATATATATCTCCGATTCCGAGAGTTTCTTCCACGGTTGTTACTTCATATCCTTCCATTGAAGCCTGAAGAGCGCAGATAGGATCCACTTCTGTAACAATTACTCTTGATCCCATTCCCCTTAGTGAATGCGCAGATCCCTTGCCTACATCACCATAGCCGCATACAACAGCAACCTTACCTGCTGTCATTACATCGGTTGCTCTTTTAATCCCGTCAACAAGTGATTCACGGCATCCGTAAAGATTATCAAATTTACTTTTTGTAACCGAGTCATTAACATTTTATTGTCGGAACAAGAAGCTCCCCTTTTTCCGCCATTTTTATAAAGTCTGTGAACACCAGTTGTTGTTTCCTCTGATGCTCCCTTCCAGTCTTTAACAGCTCTTTCCCATCTTGAGGAATCCTCTTTATATATTTTTTAAGCTCCTTAAGAAGGACTTTTCATCTGCGCTTTCTGCCTCAGCATCAAATTTTGACTGATCTTTTTCACCTTCAAACCCGAGATGTATCATTAGAGTTGCATCTCCGCCGTCATCAACAATGAGTTCAGGACCTTTTCCTCCACCGAATAATAAAGCATCATTTAACAATGCCCAGTATTCCTCAAGACTTTCACCCTTCCATGCAAATACAGGAACTCCCTTTGGATCTTCAGGTGTACCGTTTTTACCCACAACTACAGCAGCAGCTGCATGATCCTGTGTAGAGAAAATATTGCAGCTTGCCCACCTTACATCAGCTCCAAGATCTACAAGAGTTTCTATTAAAACTGCTGTCTGAATTGTCATATGAAGTGAACCGGTAATTCTAACCCCTTTGAGAGGTTTTTCCCTGCCGTATTTTTCCCTCACAGCCATAAGACCGGGCATTTCATGTTCAGCTATTTCAATTTCTTTTCTTCCCCATTCATATAGGGAAATATCTTTAATTTTATATTCCATTGATTTCTCCTGTTAAAATATTATTTATCTGATAACATCAATCTATAATGTTTTGTTTTCATCATTAATTTTACGATAAGTGTTTAATTTTTTTTCTATTAAATGGTAAATTAATTATCTCTATGGACAATATATTAGTTTTTTATCATAATAACAGTATTTGCTCTACTGTCTAATTCAATATTTACTCCGCTCTTAAATAAAATTGTCACATAAATTCGGCTGGTATGATTCAAAACGATAAAAGAAAAGTGCATAAAGGCGATATACCAAGAATCGGCGGAATAGGTATTTTCCTTGCCTTTGTCCTTTCAATACTGCTTTTTCTTGTAATATGTAAATATACATCATTCAGTCTTAACAGAATATCCAAATTCAGACATCTTGCCCTGGCTGCAGGTTTTTTTATAATAACAATTCTGGGTGTTCTTTGATGATTTTCTATCACTCCGGGCCTGGCAGAAGTTTTTAACCCAGATTACAGCAGCTTTTATTATTTCATTCGGAGGATTTAATTTTCAATTCTTCTATATCCCTTTCTTTGCATATAATATTCCTTTATATTTCGCATCTCATATTCTTACTGTTTTCTGGATAATAAGCATGTGTAATGCTATAAATCTGATCGACGGAATTGACGGTCTTGCAGGAGGAGTCTCTGCAATAGCTGTATTATTCTACGGTATAATCTTTTTTATAACAGGAAATTATACTGCTGCTGCTCTTTCCTTTTCCCTCTTAGGCGGAATACTGGGTTTTTGATATTCAACTACCCGCCGGCAAAAATATTTATGGGAGATTCAGGAAGCCTTCTGCTGGGATTCAGTCTGGCAGTAATTCCGCTTGTTAATAATAAACCGCCTGTATCATCAACTGTACTTTTTCTCCCCCTTATTCTTCTGATTATTCCTATTCTTGATATGGTTGCAGCAATGATGAGAAGAAAAAGACGGGGTCTTCCGATTTTTTCACCGGACAGGGAGCATGTTCATCATAAACTTATGGATTTCGGTCTTTCAAATAAAAAGATTCTTTTTACAATTTACTTTTATTCTTTCATAGCAGGAATTACCGGTCTTTTTTATACAACTCTTTCCCCGGACGGCGGATTTATACTTTTATTTATTTTCTGGGCAGTTTTTATTTCGCTTTTTGTACTTCTTCATTATAAAAACAGGAAAAGAAAAAAATCTGACTACTAAATACTTTTTAATATATTATTAATTTTATTATTTAATTCAGGAACATTTTTTTCAGCTATCTTATAAATTCTCTCAACAAGAATTTCTCCATATTCATGTGCTATAATATTTCTCAATCCAACTAATAATTTCCAGGGAATTTCTTTGTTTTGCTCTGTAAATTCTTTAGAAAGATGATTTGCTGCTTCTCCAATTACCAATAGCTGTCTTTCAACAGCAAATCTTTTCATTTTATCATTAGAAAAGTCATTAACATCTGTATTTTTCATAAATATTATAATGTCCTGACAGGCATCTTCAATATCCCAGAGATATGACTTATCTCTTTCACTAAGCTGCATAAACTACCTTGGAATTTTCAAGAATATTCTTCCGTCTATAAGGATTTCTTAAACTGTCTTTTTCAATTAAATCGACTTTATTTCCAAGTTGTTTTTCAAACTCGTCTTTAATTTTAAATATATCAAATAATGAGTATTCTTTTGCTATCCTGGAATTCTACAAGTATATCGATATCACTGTTTTCATTAAAATCACTTCTTAAAACAGATCCGAATAGAGACAGCTCTTTAATATGATATTTTTCAGACAAAGAAATTAATACATCATCAGATATTTCTATTTTTGGGAATTTTCATAACTTAATTTTAATATTTATTCTTTTAATGTCAATAAATAAAAACAAAAAACCCGGATTGTATTAACCCGGGTTCGCTTTAAATCCGCTGTAAGTCAGCAGTTTTAAGTTTATAAAGTATTTAAGCAGTTTAGTCTCTGCTCGGTCCTCTGTAAAGTATTCTAACCTGTTTGAAAAGACCGTCGCCGTCGCTTTTTGTTGCAATATCATCCATTCCGTTAAGTGTAGTATGAACAACTCTTCTTTCAAACGGATTCATAGGTTCAAGAAGTCTGGATCTTTTTGTTTTTCTGACCTGCTCTGCAGATCTTATAGCAAGTCTAACAAGACTTTCTTCTCTTCTTACTCTGTATCCTTCTGAATCAATAATAACTCTCGGTGATTCGGGATATCTTCCTGAAAATACATTTACAAGAAGCTGTATTGCATCAAGATTTTTACCTTTTTTACCGATTATTATGCTTGAAAAATCTGAATCTATGCTTAAACCAAGTTTCTTCTCTTCTCTGAAATTGATTGTAACTTTTCCGGGAAATCCCATTTTAACAATAAATTCTTCAAGATATTTAATAACATCTTTTTCAAAATCATTTTCAGGATCAAGTGAAGATTTTTCCTTAACGTTAAAATTGTTCGTGTTCAGATGAACTTTTATTTTTACGCTGCCTTTTTTAAAAAATATACCTTTTTTAGATGCTTCAAGGATTTCTACATCAAATTCATCCCTGTCCAGGCCTAATTCGGAAATTGCTCTGTCAATTGCTTCCTTTTCAGTCCTTCCTTCAAATTCCATTACCATATATATCTCCTTGCATGAGATTCTACAGACATCAGAAATCAGTTTCTGATTGCATCCTTAAATTGAGGATTAATTTTACTGATAATTTTATCAGACAGCGGCTTAATTAATAAATAATAAGCCGCATTTATAATCCGTTAAAAGGACTTTGCTGTCTTTAAAAGAATCATGCTGATTTTTTCTTTCTTCTTTTGTTGATAAACAGCTGCTGAGCTGTTGTAAGAACATTTGTCATTGTCCAGTAGAGAAGCAGTCCTGACGGTGCATCATAGAGTATAAAAAGGAACATTGCAGGCATCATATAAGTCATCATCTTCATCTGAGCATTATTTGCTGTCTCAGGTGTCTGCATAATTTTACTGGAAAAAATCTGTGTACCGATCATAAGAATAGGCAGAAGTCTGATATCACTGCCGATTATCGGTATGGATACAGGCGCAAAATTGAAAATTGTATCCGGCGATGAAAGGTCTGTTATCCACGGTACTATAAACTCAGCACCTCTGAGTTCAAAGTGAACTGTTTAAAAGTCCGTAAAGGGCAATAAATATAGGCATCTGAAGCAGCATTGGAAGACATCCTCCTAATGGATTTACCCCCTCTTTTTTATAAAGAGCAGCAACTTCTGCATTCATTTTCTGCGGATTATTTTTATATTTTTCCTTTATTTCATTCATCTTAGGTGTAAGACCTGACATCTTGCTTGTTGATTCATAACTCTTATGTGTAAGAGGAAAAAGAATAATCTTTATAAGAATTGTAACAAGAATAATAGCTACACCGTAATTAGGTATAAGACCGTAGAAAAAGTTTAAAAATACTTTAAGTATTTTCTGAAGCCATCCAAGTACTGCACCTGAATCAAGAACCATATCAAGATCAAGGCTTCCTATACTCCAGCTGTTTCTGTCTGCTTCATTATAGGATTTAAGTATTGATCCGCTTTTAGGACCTATATAAAACTTAAACGTATCTAGACTGTTTGAACTTTTGATTTCCGGTCTTGAGAAGAACATCTGTGCGCCCTCTTCAAAGTTGTCTGCTGGCATATTGGAAAATACTGTTTTATAAAGAGTTGCATCAGGAATTCCTATTACTGCAAAGTATTTTCCTGAAATTGCAGCCCAGTTAATTCGTGAATCTATTTCATAAATACCTTGATGCCGGGGCATTTTAGCCTTGCTTTTCTTGCTGTTTGCAACTGTAATATATTTTCTAAACTCTTTTCTTCCGTCCAGTTTTTTAAATTCAGGTCCGATCTGAGGTCCGAAACTTAATGTATAGGCAAAATTATCATTATTAAGCTTAATTAGTTTATTTTCCCTGTTAACCATCTGAATCTGAAGTTCAAAAAGATATTCATCAGCTTTGAAAACATATTTTTTTACTATAGATAGGGGAATGATTGTTCCTGAAGAATCAGGGAGATCAAGATCTTTTGAAAATTCAACTATATAGTTACCATTCTGCTTATATTTTTTCATATTGAAATAAATATTCAGCGGTTTTGATTCATAATCTCCAAGATGTATATTAAAAGCAGACAGGTTTTCATCATTTTATTTATCATTTCAAGAGCTTCGCCGTTTTCAAGATGCTCTTTAAGCTTAATTGATTTAACAGTTCCGCCTCTGTTTGAAAAAAGAATTGAAAAAACATCTGTTTCAAGTGTTAATTCCTTGTAAAATCCGGATCCGGCGCTTCGGAGGACATATTTTCCAGCATTGTAACATCGACTGTTTTTACTTCCTCTTTTTCAGCTGTTTCAACCTTTTCCGGTGCCGGTTCAACAGTTTCTGTTATTTCCGGCTCAGGCGGCGCAAAAAACTTTTCCTGTATATAAAATCCTGCAGTAATTATTACTACGGAAAGAAGTATCGCAATTATTGTATTTTTTTCCATGGTTTCTCCTAATTAAGCTTTCAAGAGCTTTTTTTTCAGAAAGTCTCTGTTGCTTTCGAGCACTTTTCTTCGAAAAGTCTCTGTAACATGATAATAAGCTGTTTTTATCATGCCCTTAACCTATTTCACGGAACAGGATCATATCCGCCTTTGTTAAAAGGATGACATTTTAAAATTCTTTTAACAGATAGAAACAATCCTTTGAAAGGGCCGTATTTTTTTTATTGCTTCAAGTGAATAAGCCGAACATGTCGGATAAAACCTGCAGGCTGGAGGAAAGAAAGGTGAGATTAGTTTTCTATATAAGAAAATAAAAGAAATTAATATATATTCAAGCAGTTTATTCAGTATCATCAATAAGACCTGCATTTTTAAAGAGAGAAAAAAAACTTTTTTCTATTTCCCTGTAACTGATATCCTTTTTAAAGACAAGAAATATAAAATCATGTCCGGCGGATATTTTATTCTTTATAATTTCTATAAATTTCTTTTACTAAACGCTTAGTTCTGTTTCTCTCTACCGCATTGCCGTATCCCCTTTTATAGGTAACAGCAATTCTGTTCCATTCCAGCCCGTTCCTGCAGTAAAAAATTTTAATGCAGGAATTTTTAACGCTGTTCGGGGATTTAAACACCCCTGCTATCTGCGACCCTTTTTTAAGCCGTTCTTTTTCTAGTAAGGCTTTTTCTCATCAGCAGCTGAAAGTTTTTTTCTTCCTTTTCGTCTTCTTCTCATAAGAACTAATCTGCCGCCGACAGTTTTCATTCTTGCTCTGAATCCGAATTTTCTGTTTCTTTTTAACTTTTACTTGGTTGATATGTTCTTTTTCATTTAAGAAACTCCTTATATTGGCTCTAACACTGTTAGATTTTTATCGTAAAAAAATGAAACTGATATAAATCAGTTTATAAATTATATATGCAGTAAATGCCAGATAAATAATAACGGCAGTTTTTTATTAAAATCATATATAAATCAGAAAAACTAGATAATTATACACTTAAATCGAGTACAAATTATTAGAAAAATAAATTTTTTGCTGATTTTTAATAATACGCTGCAATAAGCGGTTAATAAAAACCGCCCTGCTGATAAATATTTA
>LQAH01000426.1_pt1 | contig 10033 bp, 12 predicted proteins | sample 1535791 | NCBI WGS metagenome assembly LQAH01 (sample SAMN04331585, study PRJNA305678) | bioreactor metagenome | isolation source: bioreactor_4 inoculated with Wadden Sea sediment 2nd replicate of a... | place: Germany:Bremen
CGTCAGATATAGACGATATTTTTTTAACGGGGAGACGAACATATGAGCAAGGAAAAAATTAAAAGAAGAACTAATAAGCTGGACAAAAGTCATTGTATTTGCAATGACACTGGCATATGTGATTAACCATCTGGTGATTATCAATGCCTATGTTCCTTCACAATCCATGGAAAATACCCTGCAAGTGAAGGACCGTTTAATCGCTAATCGATTGGCCTATCTTTTTAATGAACCCAAACGTGGAGATGTTGTTATCTTTGAGTTTGATCAAGATGGGGAAGAAAAACACTACGTGAAGCGTTTAATCGGCTTGCCGGGCGACATAGTCAATATCCGAGAAGGGAATGTTTATGTCAATGACCAGCTGCTTAAGGAGCCTTACTTGAAGGAAGCGATGGATAATAATGAAGAGGGTAACTTTGAGGTTCCAAAAGGATATTATTTCTTCTTAGGAGACAATCGTAATAAAAGTATTGATGGGCGTTTTTTGGGTAAAACCGTATATTTCCAAGAAAGCTGTTTGGGCAAGTTCGGTCTTAAAGTTATTATCCGAACTTTCGGCTGAATACAGGACAAAGGACAAATAAAAGAAAGGTATGACATTTATCATGGAGTAAGTTGGTATAATAGTCTTATAAATCAAGTGTTTTACTTGGAAGGAGATTATTATGCAAACGTATATTGTTGATACAAAAAAGCAAAAAGCACAAATTAACCGAAATATTTATGGGCATTTTCTGAACATCTGGACGATGTATCTATGAGGCTATATGTGGGGAAGATTCTCATATTCCTAATATTGACGGCATGCGTACAGACGTTATAGAAGCTTTAAAAGCCATGGGATTGCCCTTGCTTCGGTGGCCGGGAGGCTGTTTTGCGGATGAGTATCATTGGAAAGATGGAATAGGACCAAAAGAGCAACGCAAAAAAAATGATTAACACCCATTGGGGTGGAGTGGTCGAAGATAATAGCTTTGGAACCCACGAGTTCTTACGCCTATGTGAATTACTGGAATGCGAACCTTACATCAATGGAAATGTTGGTAGCGGAACCGTACAGGAAATGTCGGAGTGGGTAGAGTATATGACGTTTGACGGATTGTCTCCCATGGCTAAATTACGTGAAGAAAATGGACAAAAAACCCCGTGGAAGGTAAAATACTTCGGTGTTGGTAATGAAAACTGGGGCTGTGGAGGGAACATGCGTGCAGAGTACTATGCAGACCTTTATCGTCGATATTCCACCTATACAAGAAACTATGGTGATAATCAATTGTTTAAAATAGCAGGCGGACCTAATGTTGATGACTATCACTGGACAAAAGTTTTGATGGAAGTTGCCGGACCGTTTATGGACGGCTTAAGCTTACATTATTATTCCTTTGTCAATAATTGGATAATAAAGGCTCGGCAACACAGATGAGCGAAATGGATTATTATCGTGTCTTGAAAAATACATGGAAAATGGAAGAATTGGTAACTAAACACAGTCAGATTATGGATCAATATGATCCTCAAAGACGTGTGGCACTTATAGTTGACGAATGGGGAACATGGTATGATGTTGAGCCAGGAACTAATCCTGGGTTTTTGTACCAGCAAAACAGTATGCGAGATGCACTCGTTGCCGGCATTAATCTGAATATTTTTAACAAGCATGCGCAGCGGGTACGTATGGCCAATATTGCACAATTAGTCAATGTGTTGCAATCGGTGATTTTGACGGAAGGTGAAAAGATGATAAAGACACCTACTTATCATGTTTTTGACATGTATCAAGCACATCAAGATAACCAATTGCTTGAAAGTTATATTTCAACACCTGATCTTTTGGTAGATGATGTTACAATTCCAGCCATTACCGAGTCTGCGTCTATCAATCCTTTAGGGCAGGTTGTTTTGACCTTGTGTAATTTGGATTTAAGCCAAGAACAGCATATAGATGTGCATACTTTAGGGTATCAGCCAAAAAAAGTGGAGGGGCATATTCTTCACGGTGCTATGGATGCGCACAATACCTTTGAAGTACCCAAGAATCTTACAAAACAAGAATTTGACCAAGTTGTGTTAAATGACAAAGGCTGCCATATTATACTTCCCGCATGCTCCGTTGTTCGCCTGATTCTTGAAGCATAATGGGAACTTGTAAACGATGTTATGCCTTTGTTGATGGAAGCGCTGATCTATATACAGCGATGCAAAAGCATATGAAAAATCTGCCGCCTGAGATGAAGTGTACCCAAGAAGTATATGAACGACGCTTGGGCCAGTGTGAGGCGTGCGAAAAACTTCAAAATGGCATGTGTGCATATTGTGGTTGTTTTGTCATCTTGCGAGCGAGTAAAAAAAATCAATATTGTCCATATCCAAAGACCCCTAAATGGTAGGGGTCTTTTAGTGCATTATGTCAAAGATGAGGGCAAGAAAATAGGACGTATCTAGGACGAAAGGATGCAAAATAAGGAGATATACCTATGAAAAAGCCTTGTGAACATGGGTAGAATATACTATAATTTAGTTTATGGTATACGTTTTTGTAAACTTTGCCATAAGCCGGCATATAATATTAGTTTACATTGAGTTTGGAATCATTTTTCGACACATAAAGATTAGAGAAGCGGATATAGCCTGTTTTATTAGCGGAACGAAGCAGAGAAACATACAGGAGGCTATATCGATGAAAAAGTTCTAAGTATTCTTATGAGTTTAGCAATGGCTTTATTAGCATCAGGTGCAGCACATAAAGTAATATAATATTAACATGCCGGCTTAACAAAGGAGCGTGGCTGATGAAACAAAAACATAAAAAGACGATTATTTTAAATAGTATATTAGGAATTATATATTTTATAGTAGCTTTTATTTTCTACCAGCAATTTGGTATAAGCGACTGGAAGCAACTGTTGTTTTGGAGTGTCCTTGCCATTGTTGCAGAATCCTTTGTCGTGGTATCTTCGGCGGGAACATCCACATCGGTGGGGACAGCAATCTATCTGTATGCTGCAGTTCTTGGAACACCACTGGATGTTATGCTGGTCGTAACCTTAGGGGTGCTGCTTTGTTTTCCGGAGATTAATGACAAACGACGCCATATTTTGAATACGCCACTGTATAAAATGTTGTTTAATGTTTTTAATATATCCCTATCCATGGGACTTGCCAGTGTGTTTTTCAAATTTTACCAAGGGGACTTTAACATTGTGGTCTATGCATTTGTAATGTTTGTTGTTCTTGCGGCAGAAGAACTCATTAACGGGTTTATCTTATATCAATATTTTTCGATTCAGCTAGATGATATTAAGGCGCGAGATATTTTGAAGGATATTTTAGGATCATATCTTAATTCCATTGCAATAGGTACACTCGGAATATTTTTAGTGTTTGCAGACTATACTTATGGCAAATCCATTGTTTATCATATTGTTTATTCCAATTTTATTGGCTAGATATTCGTTCAAATTATATTATGATTCTCAACGAATGGCAATTGATACCATACATGCGCTTAATGAAGCGCTTCATGCAAAGGATGCCTATACTGGGGGGCATACAGGACGGGTTCAACAATATGCCATGGATATAGCTAAGGCATATAAATTGACGACGCACCAGATTGACACAATTGATAAGGCGGCGTTATTACATGATATTGGCAAAATCGGTATTCCGGATGATATACTCAATAAAAAAGGTAAGTTAACGGATGAAGAGTATCGACGGATACAAGAACATGCAACAATTGGCGGGCATATTATAGGAAGTGTACATTCCTTGAGAAAGATATCGTTGATTATTATCCAGCATCATGAACGTTATGATGGTAAGGGATATCCCAATCAGTTGTCGGGAGATCAGATAAGCATTGAAGCGGCAATTCTTATGATTGCAGACAGTTTTGATGCCATGACATCGGATCGCCCATACCGTAAAGCGTATACAAAAGAGTATGCGATTAAGGAATTAATAGAAAATGCTGGGATTCAGTTTCATCCCAAAGTGGTCAAATGCTTCGTAGAAGAAGTGCTGTCACAGCCTGGATATAATGTAGGGGACGCTACGGCGGAGATTGTTGAAATTGACCAAGTACTGGAGGCACAAAATACTTCGGAAAGGGCAAAAGAGGCATGATATTTGAAGGGATTGTTTTAGCCGTTATTTTTGGATATCTTCGAAAAGGGCGAATAAAAAATTTGGAAAATATCACTATACAATACTGGGGAGCATTTATTTTTGCCTTTGGGATGCAAACGATAGCCTTTGTGATTGCATCGATACCGGAAGATGGATTTTATCTATTGCATATTGGAAGTTATGTTCTTATTGTGTTTGTCTGTATAAGAACCATCGATTCATAGGAATGTGGCTTATGGGTATAGGAACTTTCTTAAATGGCTTGGTTATTGCACTAAATCATGGTATGATGCCTGTTAAGCTCCCAATAGGAGCGGAACCGATTTTTGACCGAGGGCACATGCTCCTAACACATACAACGCAATTGGGATTTTTAGCCGATATTTTTGTTATAGAGATTCCTAAACTATCCACTCGAGTGATGAGTGTTGGGGACTTTATAATTGTTGTTGGTGTGTTTCATCTTGTACAACAGGGCATGCAAGCAAAAAGGGAAAACAATACGGTTTAAAATAGAATGGACTTTACTGCTAGGTATAGTCTTTTTTTCATATGTCAAGGCAAGCTTCCTGATGTAAATAATATTTTGGCAAAATAAGGCGCTATAGTCGCGTTGCAGATAGTGTAAGGAGAAAGAAAATGAAAGCAAAAAACGCCATATCACTTAAAATCAAAAATTATTGTACTTATCGTATGTGTGTCAATACTACCGATGGTTGTTTTGGCAATTATGGTGTCATATAACTATAATAATATCATTAAAGAGCGTTTGTATCTTATGCCCAAGGTAATATGAGCCATGTGACGGCAACCATTAATAATGAGCTAGAGGGCATGCAAGAGTCAGTGCGCTATATGCTTCAGGACCCAACATTTAATGATGTCATTGTAAAGCAACCTAACGTGGAAGAAAACTCTCTTGAGATGTTTGACCTTATCCGAGATATTAAATCGTATCTAAGTACGATTGTCTTTGGTAAGAAAAACTATGATGTAGGGGGGATTTTCTTCTATAAAACAGACCAACATGTCTACTATCCAAAGAGGTTGGATTAATTGATCGCAATGAGATTCCTGTTGAAGAGATGGCTAATCTAGCAAGAAGCAGCGTTAAAACCCAGTTTTATGAAACTTATGTCGATGGTCAACTCAACGTATACTTGACGCAGTTATTGTTGCACAAGGATAGCTTCAAGCCAATTGCCATGATGTATTACCGCATTGACCCGGAGTACTTAGAGCATATTTTAGAAAATATAAATATTCAGTCGGATGAGTCCATATATTTATATGCTGATGAGGCGCGTGTCATTGCATCCAAAGGAACCGTGCGTAATGACCACAAGATTTTAAGTGAGGAATTTAGAGAAAAAGAGCCGGGCTTATATATCCAAACAATGGATCAAGAGGAATATTACATCATTACAGATCGTATTCCGACGCTAAACTTATCTTTGATCACCCTCGTTTCATCGAAAATGTTAATGCAAGACTCCGAAAAAATTATACGCCTAGGGATTATATTGTACTTGGCAATGGTACCTTTTTTTTATATTGATGGCATATGTTCTTTTTTCGTGTGATATTAAAACCGATGCGAGAACTCACATCAAAAATGAAGGCGTTTGAACGAGGAGAACTGGATGTTAAGGTGCCTGAAACGCGAACGGACGAGTTCGGCGTTGTTTATAATGCATTCAACAGGATGACCCAAAATATTAATCGACTTGTGAGCGATGTGTATGTAAAAGAGCTGGCAAAAAAAGATGCTGAGATATCGGCACTTCAAGAACAAATTAATCCGCATTTTTTATATAATACGTTGGAATCTATTAATTGGCGCGCTCAACTTGCGGGCGAAGAAGAAATTGCACTCATGATACAAGCCTTTCAAAGCTGATGGACGCATCCACAAACCGTTCCAAACGTAAGGTTATTACAGTAAAGGAAGAAGTCGGATACTTAAATCAATATATGTATTTGATTCAGATGCGCTATTCAGATAGCCTAAAATATAAGCAGACCATTGATGCATCCATTCAGGATGCACTAGTACCCAAGCTTCTTTTGCAACCCTTAATCGAAAATGCGGTTAAGCACGGCATAGAACCGATTGGTGAAGGGTGCATCGAATTGATTGGAAAACGAGAGGGTGAACGATTAGAATTTATTGTACGCGATAATGGCAGTGGGATGGATGAAGAACAGTACAAGAAAATACAATGCATGATTACCGAAGAAAAAGGTATTATGGATATGAAAAAAGGTGAAGGTGCAAGTGTTGGGCTTCAAAATGTATTCAGACGAATACAGTTAATATATGGCAATGATGCAAAAATATGGATTGAGAGCAGTCAAAATGAAGGAACATCCATTATGATTAGCTTTCCGGCGACTTTAGACACGATGACAGAATAAGGAGACAGTATGGGAAAATATAAGATTTTTATTATTGATGATGAACCGATGGTAATCAAAGGGCTTAAAGAACTTGTTCCCTGGGAGGAAATCAATTGTGAGATTGCGGCACAGCAAAAATGGTGTAGAAGGATTACAGTTGATTGCAGAACTAAGCGGATATTGTTGTAAGTGATATTCGAATGCCGAAGTTAAATGGATTGCAAATGATTGAAAAGCTAAGGGCGGTAACGAAGAGACAAAGTTTATTGTATTGACAAGCTATCGTGAGTTTGACTATGCGCAAAAGCCATTGAACTGGGCGTTATAAAATATTTATTGAAGCCGACGAATATAGAAGATATAAAATCTGCTGTAATCGAAGCAATGATGCAATTAGATGATGAGCGTTCCAAAGAAGACGATGTTAAACGCTTAAGGAAAAAATTAATTGAGACCATCAATGTCTTTGATGAAGAGGCGATTGAAGAAGCGGGGAATGAATCGAATAAAGAACAGGTGGATCAGACAACGCCCTTAAAGGAAGACGAAAATGAATCAAGAATTAAGTATTTAGCGGTTCAAGCAATTAACTATATGAAAGAAAATTATAGCCACAAACTGGATCTTCAAGAAGTTGCAGACCATCTTCTTATTAGCACATGGTATTTGTGCAAAATACTCAAACAGGAACTGGATAATTCTTTTGTGCAGCTGCTTAATGAGATTCGCGTTCAAGAAGCGAAACGGCTTCTTGTCGAGACCCAATATAAGGTTTATGAGATAGGAGAGCTTGTAGGATATACAGACACACCGTATTTTACGAAGACTTTTAAAAAGTACACAGGTGTAACTCCTAACCAATATAGAAACACGAATTATGTCTAGGTAATATAAGAATAAGACAATAAAATGGGTATCGATTGGACAAAATTGTGCAATTGTACAAGAATAGACAAGAAACAACAAGATTGACTTCTTAAATATTACCAAATGAAGTGTTAATATATAGGTACAGTAAATGTTACAAAATATTATATCTGTAAAGGGAGGAACACAATGAAAAAACTTTTATCACTAGTACTTATGGTAGCACTTATGGCATCTTTGTTTGTAGGATGTGGTCCAAAAGAAACGGACACTAGCACAGACGCAGGTAGCTCAAGTGAAGCAACAACAGACGATGCAGGCGCGGCAGATGATACTGAAGACGCAGGCGAAACAGAAGAAGTAGCACAAGACGTAGAACTTCGAGTTGTAACAATGTTTGGTGGTACAGACCCATCAACAGAAACATTCGAACAACAAATCAAAGATTTATGGCAGCAAATCCACATGTAACAAATTATTAACGAATCAATGACATCTGTCGGAGATGAGTATAGAACAGCTGTAAAAACTGACTTCTCAACAGGAAACGAAGCAGACGTTACATTCTTCTACACAGGAGCTGACGTAAAAGGAATTATTGAAAGTGATAGCGTAGTACCTTTGTCAGAAGTTCGTGAAACATTCCCAGAAGTTGGAACAGCTATTTCAGAAGGTATCCTGGATTCAGTTAGAGAATTTGATGGTGAAGTATATGCGTTACCATTAACTGGTTTCTATGAAGGATTATTTATCAACAAAGGACTTTTTTGATGAATATGGCCTTGAATACCCAACAACTTGGGAAAACATGGTTAAAGCGAATTGAAGTATTCAACGAAAATGGAATAACTCCATTTGCAGGTCCTGTAGCACAATCACATTACATGATTGAGCACTTCATTCTTGCACAAGCAGGTGTTACTGAGCACCAAAACATGTTAGACGGCGACGTTCCTCAATCATGGGTTGATGGATTAACACTTATTAAAGACTTCTATGACATGAAAGCGTTCAGTCCTGATGCGATTTCAATGGAAATCGAAGCAGCACAAAACCTTTTCCGTCAAGAAAAAGCAGCTATGATCTTAGAAGGTTCTTGGTTCATCGGTGGATGTGATGAAGCACTTCAAGAGAAAATGACAGTTATTCCAATGCCTACAGCGCCAGGTGGAGCAAAAGATCCTTCATCTATCGTTGCTGGATATTCAAGTGGATACTATATCTCAAGAAGATCATATGAAGACGAAGCGAAGCAACAAGTTGTTATTGACTTAATCAACTATTTAACATCAGCAGATGCAATTAAAGCGATTGCAACAGCAAATGGTGGAACACCAAGTGCGGCTGTAACAGTTGAAGGTCTTTCACAAGTTGCATTAGATGGACATAAGATTGCAGCAGCAGCTAGTGGTCTTACAATGCCAATCGACTCTCGTCTAAAACCAGAAGCGTTTAACTATATTGTTAAAGAAGGTGTTCCATTCATCGCATTTGGTGAAAGAACAGCAGAAGAAGTTTTAGCAGAAGTTAAAAATATTCAGAATCGTTAAAAAAACTATAGCAGCATATCGATATCTATCGCCGTGCTGCTATATTTATACCCAAATAACGCAATAAACTATAAAAAGAGGTAATAAAATGAAGCTATATGAAAATAAAAAAACAATTTTTCTTTTTTTTGTTTTCCGGCGTTGCTTTTTATGACAGTGTTCTTATTTTATTCCATTTTTTCATGAATATCATAAAAAAGCTTTTATGCATCGGATGGGTACTATAATTCAACATTTATTGGTATTGACAACTATACACGAATGCTGAACGACAAAACTATGCACGTGGCAGTCAAAAATACATTTATCTTAATGGCATATATCATTATTTTTGAACTTGGTATAGCTCTTATATTAGCAGTACTGGTTAATGGTATTTCAAAAGGAGATCGTTTCTTTCAAACTGTTTTCTTTTTCCCGATCGTTATTTCTGCAACAGCTATCGGTATGATGTTCAACTTGTTTTACGCATATGATGGTGGTCTGTTAAATAATATAATTGTTAACCTTGGCGGAGACCCCAAAGTGTGGAAAACAGTTGAAACAGCTCTGGAAATCATTGCCGTCCCGACCGTTTGGCAGTATGTCGGTTTCTATTTTGTCCTTATGCTAACAGCGATTAAGCAAATTCCAAAGTCATTATATGAATCAGCCATGCTAGATGGAGTGACAGGGTTTAAAAAATTGATTTATATCACTATTCCACTGATTCGAAATGTTCTGATTACATGTCTTGTATTGGCAATTACAGGAACCTTAAAAGTATTTGACCTTGTTCTTGTCATTACCAATGGGGGCCCAATGAACTCATCGCAGGTTCTGGGATTATATATGTATCAAAAGACATTCATTGATGAAGCCTTTGGCTATGGCGCTTCCATTTCAGTTGTTATCGTTGTCATCGGACTAGGTGTTTCATTCATAGTGAATCGAATATTTAGACAGGAAGAATTTACGTATTAAGAGAAAAGAGGATTAACATGAAGAAAAGTAGAATTTTGTCAAAAATTATGTATATCGTTCTAGCTTTTTGGGCGTTGACAACAATCTATCCACTCGTTTGGGTTATAATCAACTCATTC
>LQAH01000427.1_pt1 | contig 10028 bp, 14 predicted proteins | sample 1535791 | NCBI WGS metagenome assembly LQAH01 (sample SAMN04331585, study PRJNA305678) | bioreactor metagenome | isolation source: bioreactor_4 inoculated with Wadden Sea sediment 2nd replicate of a... | place: Germany:Bremen
GGCTGCTATTTCCTTATCAAGGCCTGTTTTCTTTTCAGAGAGTTTTTCAAGCTCTTTTTCAGCGCTGTCTTTCTGTTCCATAAAATTCTTAAGTTTTAAAAGCTGGATATCAATTTCAACTTTAAAGATATCATCTTTTAATTTCTCTGTATTTAACTGTTTTTTCAGACTGGATTTTAAGGGTATCGTGTGATTTTTTTACTTCACTTAATATGCTGTCAACCTGACGCATATTTTCTTCTGTTTTATCAAGCTTTCTTTCAGCTTCTGCACTTCTTACCTTATATTTTGTAATACCGGCAGCCTCTTCAAAAATAAACCTTCTTTCTTCAGGCTTATTTGAGAGAATCTGGTCAATTCTGCCCTGCTCCATAATGGAATATGCAGATTTACCCACACCTGTATCAAAAAACAATTCTCTAAGCTCTTTAAGCTTAACAGGAGTATTATTTACGTAATATTCACTGTCTCCTGATCTGTAAAGCCTTCGTTTAATTGAAACTTCAGGAACATCAAGATTAAGCATTCCTGAATCATTTGAAAGTGTTAAAGTTACTTCAGCTACGTTAAGAGCTTTACGCCCTTCTGTACCGTTAAAGATAACATCTTCCATTTTTCAGCTCTAAGGCTTTTACTTGACTGTTCACCGAGAACCCATTTTATAGCATCTACAACATTACTTTTTCCGCAGCCGTTCGGCCCTAAAAGCGCTGTTATACCGTCAACAAACTCTATCTTACTTCTGTCTGCAAATGATTTAAATCCGAATAGTTCTATACTTTTTAGAAACACTAACTCACACCTGAATATATTTTGATTTGAAGCTCACATTTATGCGTCAAATTACATCTAACACCATGAAATGATTATGGTCAAGCTCTTTAATTGACCGGATGCATCCTGAACGTATATATTGTATAGATGGAGATAATCTGCGGGATTGATGAAGCAGGCAGAGGACCTTTGGCAGGTCCTGTTACAGCAGCAGCTGTAATACTGCCGGAAGACTTTCCACTGGAAATACTAAACGACTCTAAAAAAACTCAGTGAGAAAAAACGGGTATCAGCATGCAGCCTTATAATTGAAAAATCGCTTCATTACGGAGTCGGATGGGCCTGGCCGGAGGAAATAGACAGGATAAATATTCATAATGCCACCCTCCTTGCAATGAAAAGAGCATACGAAGAGCTTAAATCAGAAAAGAAACCTGATATTACCTATATAGACGGACTCTACACTCCTGATATTGACTGCAGAAAAGAGGCTGTTGTTAAGGGGGACTCAAAAATACATGCAATTATGGCAGCCTCTATACTGGCAAAGACTGCAAGAGACTTGTGGATGATAAGATATTCCTGGATTGAAAAAAATTATTCATTTGAAAAGCATAAAGGATATCCCACAAAACTTCACAGAAGTCTTGTGGAACAGTTTGGGCATTCCCCTATTCACAGAAAAGTTTTAAGTGTTCTTCCGTATATAATCTGCCGCTTTTGTAAACTCTTCTACAAAGTTCTCCATATCCTCTTCATAAACCATTATTGAATGTCTTTCAAAACCGTTTTCACCGTGTTTTGTGCTTTCAACGATATTCATAAAGAGATCGCCTCTTCTGTTTTCCTTAACATTAAAAAAATAGGTTCTTTTTTTCTGTCTGAACTCTTGATGAAAAAACCTCACCTCTAATTCCCATACTATAACTCCCATCCCTCGTAGAGGTAAATTTGATGAGAGCAATCTACATGATTGCAAATTTTATTTCAAGTAAATGACTTGACATTTTATCCTGTTTTTTTTATATATTAAGCATCAGCAAACAATATGCTGATTTATAAGCGCCTGTGGTATAACGGCTATTACCTCAGCCTTCCAAGCTGATGATGTCAGTTCGATTCTGATCGGGCGCTCTTAAAGCTGCAGGATATAATCCTGCAGCTTTTTTTTTGCAATTATAAACCTTTTTGATAAATCTAAAAAATCATGTTATTCTTCACAATACAAACACATATTAAAGGCATAATTAATGAAAAAACTGAATTGCTGGGAATATACAAACTGCGGAAGAATTCCCGGAGGACATGATGTGGAAAAAAGACGGCATTTGCCCTGTTTTCGCAGAGCTTGTCACAGACGGAATCAACAGCGGTGAAAACGGCGGGAGATGCTGCTGGGTAATTGCAGGAACTCTCTGCGACAATGAAGTTCAGGGAATTCATGATGAAAAAACTGAAAAATGCAGAAAACTGCAAATTTTATAAACTCGTAAAACAGCAGGAAGGTAAAAAATTCAAAGACACTTCAGCAATACTTGAATATCTCAAAAATATCAATGCACAAAATTAGTTTTCAGAACCAATCCTTTCTGTTTTCTATAATTTCTTTAAACCTGATAAACCGCTATAGACTGATAAGCAGCCCGTCATATGCACAAAGTTCTTCTACCTCCTCCTTATGGATAAGCATATTTTCATGCATATGTGTAAGTATTACTTTATCAGCTTTTAGATTCTGTATGTCAGGATAATTGAGATGCCATTTTATAGCTTTATCAAAATAGTAGCACTCTGCAATTGCAAGATCAGCGTTAAGAGTTAAATCTATAAGAGCGTCTGTGAGTGCGCCGTCCCCTGTATATACCAGTTTTTTACTGCCGGTTTCAATCCTCAATGCAAGAGGATTGGTTAATGCTGTATGAACAGCATTAACAGCAGTTATTTTATATTTATCCAGATCTAAAGGGTTCTCAGGAGAAATTTCAATATATTTCACCTGAAACCGGGGCTTCATAACAGAGCTTCCCGGAAAAAGCATCTCATGAAGCTTTTCAATATGGGATCTTACCCCTTCTGGACCTATAATAGTCAAAGGGCTTTCTCTTTTTAATCCAAGCATTGAATCCATAAGCAGAAAGGGTATGCCTCCGCAGTGATCTCCGTGAAGATGAGACAGGAATATTGTATCTATGGTATTAGGATTAATTCCCTGCTGCCTGAGCCCGATGAGAGCGGTTAAACCGAAATCAAGAGCAAAAGTATGTTCATTATCTGTTACTGTAATACAGGGCTGTAGCCTTCCTCCGCTTCCAAATGCATCACCGGATCCGATAAATCTAATATCCACCTGCTTACTCCTCTTATTCACTGGATACAGACAGGATTCATATCGCTGCTGTCAGATTTCAAAATAACACCTTTTTCAGACGTAAACAAGAATATTTAAGACAGTACAGTATCTATATATAAAACAGCTTACCTCTTGTTATCAGTCAACAAGCACCAGCAAAGCAGTGGGTTTGGAAATCGCACCCAATAGGGTTTTACGGTGCGGAAAAGCCGCACTATAAGAAATTATATACCAGAAAAAGAAAGCACCACCACAGGAGGCGGCTTTTGCTATCAGTCAATTATGAGAAATCGAATAATGGGCTTAATTACTTAAAAAAAAAAGTTAAGCCCTTTTTTCAGGAAGAATTTAAAACGGTGTAACTTCCACTATTTCATCCAAAGCATCAGAATCAAGTATTTTCACTTTTCTGCCTTCAGCCTGAATAATCCCGTCTTTTTTTTAATGATTTAAATGCACGGGACAGTGTTTCAGGACTTGCTCCCAGTACTTTAGCAAGTTCCATGCGGCTGAAAGGGATGGTAATTTCATCATCATTATTCATTGACTTTGAGTAGAGAAGAAAAGATGCAAGGCGCTGAGGAATTTTCTGAAGCGATAGAGATTCCACCATATTGATTGATTCACTAAGGCGTTTGGACAGGGCAAAAACAAGATTAAGAAGAAGGGCCGGTTCACTGTATGCCATTTTTTCAAGTACTTCTCTTGTAAACTGGTAAACACAGGTTTTTCAAGAGCTACAGCGCAGGCGGGAAAAAGTTTATCAGTAAACATAGTGCACAAGCCCAGCATTCCGCCCTCGCCGAAAATATGCATTATCTGCTCTTTCCCGCTGGCCGAATATTTTGTAAGCTTGACTTTTCCGCTTCTGACAATACAGAAGGATTCAACAGTATCACTGTCTCTCTTAATTAAATCACCCTCTTCATAATTCTTTTCGATGACATAACTGGCAAGTTTTTTTCAGCTGGGAATCAGAAAGACCTGTAAAAAGTGATATTTTACTTAAAAATTCCAGACGCGGCATTATCTATCCTAATTAATAAATTTAAATTCACAACATTTTAAAAAAACGGATTATTATTCATTTAAAAATGCTGAATATATGTATTTTTTACTATATTTAAAGAATAACATTTAAAAAAAATATTCTTCAAATTGATTTATATCAATTACAGATAATTTTTATACGCATAAAATAAGTCATTAAATTTTCATTATCAATCTTAATGATTCAGAAATAAGGAGCATAATTATGGAAAAGACAGATGTACTGGTTTTAGGCGGACTTTCAGGTATAAGTGCGGCAATAAGCTGCAGAAGACATTACCCTAATAAGAAAGTTGTACTGGTAAGAAAAGAGGGAACAGTTCTTATCCCCTGCGGTATCCCGTATATATTCGGAACAGTGGGCGGACCTGAAAATAATGTAGTACCGGACGGCCTTTTAGAATCAAATAATATACAGCTGATTACAGATGAAGCTGTTGAGGTTAACAGAGAAAATAAAGTTGTTACTCTTAAAAATAAAACAGAAATCGAATATGAGAAACTTGTTTTTGCAACAGGATCTGTTCCTCTTGTTCCTCCAATACCGGGTATAGAGAAGGAAAATGTTTATGTTGTAAAAAAGGAATTTGACTACCTGAAAGATTTACTCTGCAAGGTAAATGAAGCCAAGGATATTGTTATAATCGGCGGCGGTTTTATAGGTATGGAATTTGCAGATGAGTGCCGCAAGGGAAGAGATATAAATGTAACAGTTGTTGAAATGCTTCCGCGATGCCTTCAGATGGCTCTTGATGATGAGTTCTGCGATGAAGCTGTAGCTAAACTTACAGAAACAGGCGTTAAAGTAATGAATGAGGAAAGAGTTGTTGCAATAAACGGTAATGATAAAGCTGAATCAATCAAACTTGCGAGCGGAAATGAAATTAAGGCTGATCTTGTAATTCTGGGAATCGGAGCTCTTCCCAATACTGAACTTGCAGCAAAGGCAGGACTGGAGCTTGGTTTCAAAAACGGGATTAAAGTCGACAGATACATGAGAAGCGTTACAGACAGCAATGTTTTCGCATGCGGTGACTGTGCAGCAAGGGAATCATTTTTGACGGGAGACCTTCAGGAGTTATGCTTGCATCTATTGCAACATCGGAAGCAAGAATTGCAGGTGCAAACCTGTTCTCACCCACACATCACAACTGCGGTGCAATCAGTGCTTTTGCTACAGTTATTAACGGCAGAGCATTCGGTGTTGCAGGTATTACAGAAAGAACTGCAAAAGAAAACGGTATGGATATTATTATCAGTTCTGCACAGGCGCCTGACACACATCCGGGCGGGATGCCTGATTCAAGCATGCAGAATGTAAAACTGCTGTTTTCAAAAGATACAGGAATACTTCTCGGAGGAGCTGTTACAGGCGGAAAATCAACAGGAGAAGTTGTTAATGTAATTTCAGCATGTATCCACCACAGAATGACAGCAAATGATATTGTAAAATTCCAGATGGGAACACACCCTGCACTTACATCCTCCCCTATTGCATATCCTATTGTAAATGCAGCATGTAAAGCAATTATTCCTATCAGAGGTATAAGTAATTCACAAAAGGAACCAGTAATAAGTCTGTAGACTTTATTATAAAAAACCCGTGTTTTAAATCAGTATTTCTATCCCAGGGCGGATAGAAATACTGCAGTTCTCAACTAAATAATCCTGACTATTAATTAGCTTCCCACCTTTAAAAAAAAAGCGGCTCAGCATATTTGAACCGCTTCTATCAATAATTAACCGTAAAAACTAATATTTAACCCACTTTGCTCCGTCATCAGCCGACTCTACGCATTTTTCAATAAATTTAACACCTTCTGTACCGTAGTCCAGTCCCGGAAACCAGAGATTGTCAGCATCTTCATCATTACCTGTAAGTTTTGCATTCATAGCAAGCCCGAATCTGTGATAAAGGTTTGACCATGATTCAAAAAGACCTACAGCATGCCCTCCTCCTAATCTGTCTGCATCAATTGCAGGGTTTTCCCTGTATAAATAGCCGTGACCTCTGTCTAAAATCTGCTTAGGCTGACCCTGTATCTCATATTTAAGCTGATTAGGATGCTCATCGCACCATTCAAGACTGGCTTTTGAACCTACAACACGGATCTTGAACTCATGCATTGCTCCTGCATTCACACAGGAAGCCCAGAGGTTTGCTATTCCGCCGTTTTCAAGATGCATCATAACCTGAGCATTATCTTCTAAAGGCGCCCGGCTTTTTATAAAACTCTGCCTGGAACACATAAGCTCTTTAATCTTCATATCAGGCACCATAACCTCAGCAAGGTTAAGACAGTGAGTTCCTACATCGCCCAGTACATAGGCAGGACCTGCAATTTCAGGACTTACTCTCCATTTTGTTCCGGGATCATTAGCTTCAACCTCATCTGAATGCCAGCCGTGTGCAAACTGCACATTGATGATCCTGACATCCCCTATATCACCTCTTTGGATCATTTCTCTTGCCTGATGAACAAGCTGATGTCCTGAATAGCCGTATGTAATTCCTACAACAAGGTTATTTTTCTCAGCAAGCTTATTGAGGATCTCTGCCTCCTCTGAAGTAAAGCAAAGAGGTTTTTCACAAACAACATGAAGTTTTGCCTCTAAAGCTGCCTTGCACATCTCAAAGTGGAATTTATTCGGTGTTGCTATTGAAACAGCCTGAATACCGTCTTCCCTTTTTTCCTCTTCTTCAAACATAATCTTATAGTCTGAATAGCATCTTTCTGCATCAAGACCTAAATTTGTACCGAATTCTATGCATCTTTCTGCATTAATATCAAAAGCTCCTGCTGTAAGCTTGAACATTCTGTCTCTTGCAGCAGAATTTCTGTGAATATAACCAATCTGGCTTCCTCTGCCCCCGCCTATCATTGCCCATCTTATAGGCTTTCAAAATGTCTTTCCTCATTAACATACAATTTCTCCTCTAAGCTATAGTACATATCCCTGTCCGGATAAATATTTTCTGCTTCTCTAATATCTGCAAGACAGCCTCTCCATTCTTTTGGGTCGCGCTCCTGCTCAATCACGATATAACCCTTGTAATTAACCTTATCAAGTGTTTTTTTTAACTTCTTTTATAATCAACTATTCCCTTCCCGATTGAACACATAACTCCCCTGACGGCAGCCGTCAAAAAACTCAACACGTTCTGCAGTAAGTCTGTCGTAAAGGTCCCTGTTAATATCCTTAAAATGCATGTAATCAAGAAGATGACTGTATTTCTCTATATATTCTGCTACATTCATCTTTGAGTAGTAAAGGTGGCCTGTATCAAGGCAGAGACCCATTTCTTCATATGGGATGATTTCTGTTATCTCTTTTATTTCATCTGAAAATTCAATATATCCCCCGGCATGAGGATGAAGAACAGCTCTTACTCCGTGCTTTGAAGCAATAGAGCAGAATTCCCTTATATTTGAAAAAAGTACAGATTTTTCCTTTTCACCCAGCCTTGGAGCTGTATCAGGATGTCCTGCTTCTGTACTCCTTGCATCATTCACAGCATCAATAATTACAAGATAAGGCGGCTTATACTTTTTATCCCCTGCAATCGATATATCCTGCTTAAGTTTTGACAATAGGCTGCATGTTTTTTCACACTTTTCCTTAACAGCCTCAAAATTATCTTCTCTCCACAGTTCATCATAGAGAGTCCGCCACTATTAAGAGAGAATTCTTCTCAAGCTCTTTTTCAAGCACATCTATATCCTGAGGCATATAGCCGAAAGGACCCAACTCAACACAGCTGTAGCCTGCATCATGAGCATCGCTGAGCATTCTCCTCCAGTCCACATAATCAGGGTCTGCAAAATTTTCAATTCCCCATGAACAGGGAGCAATACCGATTTTCTGCGCCATTTCATCCTCCACCAGCTGTTTTATAAATGCTCAAAATATATATTTTGAATTATTATCAGCCTATTTTTGTTAATAGACTGGCTGCTATATGTAAAATCAATATAAGCTGTTAAATATAATAATACATAATCTGTTTTAACGCAAAGGTTTGCCCTTTATAAATCTGTATTTTTTTTCTTTTTTGTTCGTTTTTATAGATTTAACAATAGCAGAACAGTATTTTAAACAATTTTTTTAACATTATTTTTGTAAAACAGCACAAAACTGTTGTTTTTATAATATTTCAGTTTTTTTATGCTTATTACGTAGTCAAAGGTTTGCGTTATAAAAACAACTTTTTTCATCAAAAAGCTGTTTTTCAGCATTAAATAATATCTTTAAACACACAAGTTTAAACAGACGGAAGCTGATTCTACAGATATTCAACTATGTCATTTTTATAAGTATTTACATGCTCCAAAATTTTTCTTAGTTTTTTACATTTTTTTACAAGCTTTTACATCGTTCTGACAACTGCTTTTAAGAACAGCGCTACACTTTAAACATCTTAACTTAATAAGGAATCTCCGATGATTGATTCCTGTTTGTATGATGCATGCACAAACATTTATAAGTTTTGCAGTATCAGCAAAGGAGAAAAAAATGAAGAAAATAATTTTTATAACATTAACAGCTGTATTCTTAATTTCAATGAAGATGACACCTGCCGATGCTCAGGAAAGCTACAGCAGACCCCTGATTCAGATAGCGCTTTTACTTGATACATCAAACAGTATGGACGGTCTTATCAACCAGGCAAAAAGCCAGTTATGGAAAATTGTCTCAGAGACAGGGAGAGCAAAAAGGGACGGAAAAAAATCCTGTTCTGGAAGTAGCTCTTTATGAATACGGGAACGACAGTCTTTCAATGATGAAAGGCTATATAAGAAGGGTTGTCCCTTTTACCAATGATCTTGATTATATATCCCATAACCTTTTTCAGCTATCTACAAACGGCGGGGAGGAATACTGCGGAGAAGTCATAAAGAAGCAGTAAAAAAACTTGACTGGGATAGAAGCCCTGACACTCTCAAAATGATATTTATTGCAGGAAATGAGCCCTTTGATCAGGGATCGGTAAACTATACATCATCATGCAGAAGATCAGTAAAAACGATATAACTGTAAACACAATATTCTGCGGCGATTATCAGGAAGGCATATATACAAACTGGAAACACGGCGCTGAAACAGGAATGGGCAGATATATGAATATCAACAGCGATTATGAGGAAAGATATATCTATGCGCCTCAGGATGAACAGAATCGGAGAACTTAACAGAATGCTTAATGATACATATCTTGGCTACGGAAAAGCAGGCAGGGGAAAAGAAGGAAATGCAGGCAGTACAGGACAGCAATGCATCAGAATTAAGTATGGGTAGTTTTCTTGAAAGAGCAAAGGTAAAATCGTCAGCCAGTTATTCAAATTCATCATGGGATATTGCAGATGCTTACACAGAAGGTGAAGTTGAACTTGAAAAAATGGATAAGGATGAACTTCCGCCTGAAATGGCTTCTCTTGAGGATGATGAAAGAGAGGAATATGTTGAGGAGCTTATTGAAAAGAGGAAAAAAAATCCAGGCAGAAATAGCTGAATTAAGCATGGAAAGAGATGAGTATATAAAAAAAGGAAAAGGAAAAAGATTTAAAGGAAAATACACTTGATACTGCAATAATTGATACAGTCAGAGCAGCAGTTAAAGAAAAAGGTTTTATCCTTGAATAATCGGGAATAATGGATACAATTAGAATGATGGCAGGAATAAAGCAGCATTTTTTAATAATTTTGTTTCTTATGATAGTTTTAATTCCGGCTGTCATTCTATCTGTCTTTGCAGTCAGAGCTGTCAACCAGGAGGAAATGGTCCAGAAAAGACAGCTCGAAGACACCCTTCTTCTTGAACTAGAAAAACTAATACAATTTTTAAATCTTACAA
>LQAH01000430.1_pt1 | contig 9993 bp, 11 predicted proteins | sample 1535791 | NCBI WGS metagenome assembly LQAH01 (sample SAMN04331585, study PRJNA305678) | bioreactor metagenome | isolation source: bioreactor_4 inoculated with Wadden Sea sediment 2nd replicate of a... | place: Germany:Bremen
CCGGATTCGATATATCCCACATCGTGGATCACGTTGCACCGCGACAACAGGGATGTGATAATGGAAAGCATGCCTTCCGCCCCGGCTTGGGCGTCGATTACCTTGGAGTCGGTGGACCCGGCAAACGCCCAGATGGGGATCTGGTAAAGTTCGTCTCTCATGTCGGCGAAAGCGGCCTGGGTCAGGCTCCATTCCGTGCACCCATAGGAAACCACGGTGTGCTTCATGTCCAGCACCGATACATTGGGTGCGAACAGAAACGGGGCACCCGGGTTGGTCAGCTGATGGACCACCAGCCCCGCCAGGTTTTCCGCAATTCCCTGGGCCATGGCCCCGGCTAGGGTCACGGGTCCGCCTCCGCCGGCGTTGCAACCGGAGGGCAGGCAGATGGGAATCTCTTTTTCCGCACAGAACACCAGCTTCTCCATGACGTTCCTGGGGTAAAGCAACGGACTGATGGCTTCTGAATAGTTGAACAGAAACGGTTTCTGGCGAAGTAGTTCTGTTCCGCCCACCACAGCACAGGCAATATCGTAAATCTGGCGGATATCGGTGCCGCTGTCCGCGATGAAACAGATGGGCTTGTTGCAGTTGCGCACCATTTCCTCGAACACCCGTACGTAAATCTCTTCGATCTCCACGTCTTCGGGGTTCCCCATGGACATGGAAAAATCCATGTTAGGCAGGGCATCTACCAGCCTAGCAAAGTTGCCGGTATCGGCGAGCACAGGACGTCTTCTTTCTCCGGTTTCAAGGTCAATGGTGAAAATGGTGTCCGATCCGGTGCCGAAGAAAAAATTTTCCCCTTCCAGGGGCATGGCCAGATGACCGGTTTGATCGTAGATGTCGAAGCGTTTAGGGGCGGACATAACGGCATCGTCCACTAGGGCTTCGGGCATGCGCACCCGGTTGCCTCTGTCCAGGGTGCATCCGTGGTCCAAAAGCATCTCCAAAACCCCGTCATGTTCCATGCGGAAGCCGGTGTCGTTCAGAATTTTCAGGGCTGCGTCATGAACGGCCATGGCCTGTTTTTTACTAAACACTTTCAACCGGGGTTGAAATGTGGTCACATCTTTTATCATCTGGTTTTCTCCCTTTTGTGTTGTATTTGGGGCAGCTGGCGCATTCTGTTTTGTCGGCAATGCAAGACGGATTACTGAAATTGCTCCAGGATGGTATCGGAAATGGGTTCCTGTTTTTTCCGACAACCGCATAGTAGTTCAAAGGGGTTCCGTCCAGGCACAGGCGGTGCTGGTATCGCTCATTTTCAACAATGTCCATGATGTCGGATGCCACCATTTCCTCGATAAGTTTTGAAAATCCGGAGGGATGATTATCCTGGAGGAATTCATCCTTGATGTTAAAAGCAACCCATCCGTCTTCGGTAATCAGATTGTAAGCACTGGCAAAGGCTTCCGGGGGGATGTCATCAAATCCAAGAGCTGCCACGATGGACATGCAGCTGGGATTTTTGTCAATGATTTTCTGTTCCACTTTTTCAGGTAGGGCAGTGAGGTCTTCGATAAAATAATCGTCATAAATGCCGGGACGATCGCGTAATGTGGCTTCGGCCGCCTCTTCAATGATATCCACTCCGATAATGGTTTTAAACCGATTTTGCCAGCTCTTCCCCCACCATGCCGTTGCCGGCCCCGACATCTAAGGCCACGTCCTGTTTTGAATCGGACTTGCTGCCGTTCATGGCTTTTTCAAGAAGTCCGCACACGACCTTGGGTGACTGGCAGGCCAGTGTGTCATAAAACAGATTTTCATACAGCCCTGGTATTTTGTAGATTTCTCCATAATCATGGGTGAGCAGTTCTCTGGTTTCTCCCTTGTACGTGACGATGATTTTTTCTTTTCCCTGATCGGCTTTATCGACTTTCGGTAAAATAAATGAAAATTCTTTCATCTTTCTTCTCCCGTCGTTTTGATGGATTATAAACTCCGACCGATTGGATTGGGCCGGGCATGAACGGCAATAAATACCGGTTACCGAATGCTGTGGGCAGATAAAAAAATTCATAAGCGGTATTTATGCATTAAAATATTTTCTATTCAAAATACTTGTAAACATAAATACTAATTATGAACGGGTGTTGTCAAGTCAAACGGAGGAAAATTTTTCGGCTAAATATTTCTGCTGGATGCCGTTATGTCGTCATATGATTCGATGAGACATAACGGCGGGCTTGAAAGGGAAACCTGTTCGGCCTGTCCCAGCATGTCAACCAGCAGTTCAAGCCCCCACATGAGCCTTGGAAACGTCTTGTGGTTCCATTTTTTCCAGTTTTTCTATGAACCGGTGATGGATGGGGGTGGGCGCGTTTTCAAGGAATTCCTGGCCGTCCCGGGTGATCTCCACATGTACCTGGCGCCGGTCTTTACTGATTCTCACCCGCTGGACCAGGTTCCGTCGTTCCAGACGATCGATAATTCCGGTGACCGTGGAATTGTTGATAAACACGATCTGGGTCAATGTCCCGATGGCAATGGGACCGTGCTCCGCTATTTCGTTGAGGCAGATCAGCTGAGGCAGGGTGATTTTGTATTTTTCCTGAAGCTGTTTGGAGTGCCGGGACATCTCCTGAATGATCTGGCGCAGGCGCATCAAGATCTGCATGCTGATTTTTTCTTCCATGTTCAAACGCCTTTAAAAGAGGTCTTTTGTCAAAAACTCCAATCGGCCGGTGTGAAACCTCCCGCCACCATATGACGGCCGGGAAGGCTTATGATGTGATCTGCTGGGCAAATGCCAGGGACTTTTCTTTCACCGATGGGGGCATGTCCGCCGGTGTGGTGCAGTTTCCGATAAACAGGTCTCCTGCATAAAAGGTTTTATGGGGTTTCTGCATTCGTTTGAAGGCGGTAAATGCCCCTTCGGCATTGGTATCCCAGCCACCGGCTCCCGTCATCAGAAAGGCTTCCCGTCGTCCTTCGAGCAAAGAAGAATGATTGGTTTCGTGGTACCGGGTATACAGACTGTAAGTCCGGTCTATGACCGCCTTAATCTGGGCGCTCGGCCCCCAGAAATACAATGGTGAGGCAAAGAGAATCAGATCTGCTGCCACCATCTGTTCCAGAATGTCCGGAATATCGTCTTTCTGGACACAGCCCGGTGTATCGGTAACCTGTTTGCACTGGCCGCAACCCATACACCCGTTCAATTCTTTGCCGTGAAGATATACCCGGACCACTTTGTGCCCCATGCTGGTGAGCGCATCTTCCACCCATCCCAATGCCGTAGCCGTATTCCCTTTTTTCCGGGCGCTGCCCAGCAAGGTCAAACTGTTCATTTCATGTCTCCTGTTAGGGGTTGATTTGGATATTCTACGGAAACAACGAAAATTGTCAATTAAATTAAGCAGAACAATGTGCAGGGGAAAAATTGAAACAGATTTTTTAGTTATAACTAATTTTATTTTGTATGGCATTGATTTTTGAACATCATGTATTAATATTAGTTAAGTAAGTTAATAAAATAAACAGCTGAACATCATTGATTTGATTGATTCAAACAAACTGGATAAATCTAAGGAGACGACGTCATGAAAAACCGGCCTGTATATCAGAAAGAATGTTTAAATATGTTTTGGGAGGATTGCTGGTGGCGGCAGCTCTGGCATTATCGATTATCAGCGTGACCCTGCTTCCGGTGATTGGGTTTGTTCTGGTCATTCCGGTGCTGGCACTGGCGGTTTATGTATTTCGTCTGCACCTCAACGATCAGTGTGAAATTGATCCGACATGACCGGGTATTCGCCCGTTCATGTGCTTGTCAGAGCCGGTTGAGCAGGTTTCAACCGGCTTTTTCATGTTTAAAAACAGCCTGGTCGCGACGTCAAAACCCGGATGAACCTTGTTTTTTTTATTGACAAGAAACAGGATTTGGACGGAAAGTCGGGGATGTGGTATACAAAACAGGTTGTGTGCATTGATTTCTGACAAAAAAAGGAACGGTCATGCTCAGGATATTCGAAGATGAGTTGATGAATCCGAAAAATTTTGTGGTCACTCTGGAATTGGTTCCCGGCCGGAGTCCCGGGGAAGAAATACGGACACCCTCAAGGGAATTGCCCGGGACGGGTTTGCCGACGGACGGATCTCTGCGGTTTCCATTACCGACAACCCGGGGGGAAACCCGTCATTGAGCCCGGATGTGCTGGGGTCTGAAATTTTTGCATACGGACTGGACGTGATTGTTCATTTCACCTGCCGGGACCTGAACCGGGTGGGGATGGAAAGCCGGGCATTGCAGCTGGCCCGCATGGGCATGAAAAATATTCTGGCGCTGACCGGGGATTATTCGGGAAAGGGGTTTGGGGGACAGGGAAAACCGGTCTTTGATTTTGATTCCGTAATTCTGACCGCCATGCTCCAGCAGCTCAATCACCGGCTTTACGCTGCCGGGGATCCGGACGGATTTTTTACGGCTGCGCCATTTCTCCGTTCAAGACCACACAAGCCGAATCCCATGCCCAGTACAAAAAGCTGGACAAAAAATAATGGCCGGGGCATCTTTTCTCGTCACCCAGCTGGGATATGACGTGGAAAAGTTCAGGGAACTGATGACCTATCTCAAACAACGGGATGAAAAACCGGCGGTCATGGCGTCGGTTTATCTGTTAAGCCCCAGGTCGGCCCGGGCCATGAACCGGCTCCGGGTTCCCGGGGCCTACATCGGGGATGATCTTTATAACCGGGTAATTCAGGAGTGGCAGGTTCCCCGTAACGGGCTGAAGTATTCCATTGATCGGGCGGCCCGCCTGGGGGTGATGATCAAGAAAATGGGGTACCGCGGCATTCATATCGGCGGTATTCACAAAAGTTTTAATACGGTGGGCCGGATTCTGGATCGCATGGAAGCGCTGGAAAAACAGGGATGGGACCCGTCTGACAAAGAGTTTGAATATGAAACCGGAAACGGGTTTTACCTGTATCATCCCACAGATGCACCAAAATCTTTTCCCCGGCCTGTGGACCGGATCAAGGAACAGATCCGGGAACATCTGCCCTACTTTGCTCTCAAAACAGCACACCACCTGTTTTTTGAAAAAAAACACCCGTTGGCGCCGTTTTATCGGAAAGCTGCTGAGATGATGAGTAAAAACCGCCGGGCAAAATGGTTCAAAATTCTGGCGGAAGACCCGGTGAAGAAACCGCTGCTCTCTTGTCAAAGCTGCGGCGACTGTGCCATCCAGCATGTGGCATTTCTGTGTCCGGAATCCGGTTGCCCCAAACATACACGCAACGGGGCCTGCGGCGGCAGCCGGGACGGTTTCTGCGAAGTCAACCCGGACCGGGAATGTGTCTGGGTCCGGGCGTACAAACGCCTGAATCACGTGAACAAGGCAGATACCCTGGCAAGGGATTTTGTCCCTCCCCGCCTGTGGGAATTGAACAGGACTTCTTCCTGGATCAATTTTCATTTGGGTAAAGACCATCAGAAGAAAAAATGACCGTTTGTAAACGAATTTGCAAGCTTTCGACAGGGGGTGAATGGGGGTTGATTTATCCGGCCTGACACCGGCACAGTGCTGCCGGTGTCAGGGATTTGTCATTTCTGCCTGTGACTCCACCATGGATTTGGCCTGGCGGCTGTATGCCCAGGGCCGTTTTCCGGAATATGCCTGGGTCCTGGCCCACACCCAGACCCGGGGCAGAGGGAGACAGGGCCGGGTCTGGGTATCTGAACCCGGCAGCCTGGCGGTCACACTTCGGTTGCCGGATATGGCTGCACTTTCAGGGCCGCTGTTGTCCATGGCCATGGCCCTGCCCCTGATCCGGGCGCTGGGAGAACTCCATGTGCCGGCCTTGATCAAATGGCCCAATGATGTCCTGATTCATGACCGAAAGGCCGGCGGCATATTGATTGAAGAAAAACAGGGTGTTTTCATGGCCGGGATCGGCATGAATATCCAGAGCGCCCTGAAAACAGCGAGACGGAGAACTTTTTCATCTGCCGGCTGGATGTTTGCCCATTTCTGGTGTAGGATCATCACTTTTCGACATATGGCGGCGTTTCCTTCAAAATATCCTGGATCGGTTCTCTGCGTTGACAGCAGACCCGGCCGCCGTCATCCGGGAAGTGGATACCGTTCTGGCATGGAAAATGAACCGGTCGTGCTGGCACATACCGGAATCTGTGATGGGCCCGCCATTGTTCTGGGCGTGGATGACCTGGGACGACTTCAGCTCAGAACCGATAAAGGCATCGTTCATATCCGCTCGGGAACCGTTTATCCCAGAGTGACATGATTTATGTATCAAGGAGCATGATATGGAAGCAAAAACATTTGAACAGGTGGTCAGGGAGATAGAGGGCAAAAAGATTCTGGTGGCCAACCGGGGGATCACGGCCCGGCGGATTATCCGTTCCATCAGGGAGGAGCTGATGGCCGTTCCGGTCCTGACCGTCACCGATGTGGACAAAACCGCCCCGTTTACTTCGGGTGCCCAGGAACTGATTCTTTTGGGGGACAATCCCCGGGCGTATCTGGACATCGACTATATTTTGAAGCTGGCTAGGGAACAGGATGTGGTGGCGGTGCATCCGGGATGGGGGTTTGCTTCTGAAGATGCCGGGTTCCCGAAAAAATGTGCGGACAAGGGGATTTTGTTCATCGGCCCGCCCACCGAACCCATGACCCTTCTGGGAAACAAGGTGAAAGTCCGGGAGCTGGCTCGGAAACTGAACGTACCCGTGGTGCCCGGTTCGACGAATGCGGTGGAAATGGCGGAAGCCAGGGAGATCGCAATGGAGATGGGACTGCCCGTGATGCTCAAGGCGGAAGGCGGTGGCGGGGGCCGGGGAATTTATGAAATATATGACATGGAACAGCTGGAAACCGCGTTTTCCAAGGCCTCGGTTCTGGCCCAGGCATCCTTCGGCAATCCCAGAATCTATGTGGAGAAGCTGCTCACCTCGGTACGTCATATTGAAATCCAGGTTATTGCCGACCAGCAAGGAAACGTATTCGCTTTTGATGAACGGGACTGCACCGTGCAGCGGAACCACCAGAAATTGGTGGAGATCACCCCGTCCCCCTGGCCGAAGATGACCGAAGAACTGCGGCAAAAGCTCAAGGATTATGCCAAAGCTCTGGTGACGGCGGTGGGGTATTTTTCCCTTGCGACGGTCGAGTTTCTGGTGGATGAAGATCAAAACCCTTATCTCATCGAGGTGAACACCAGGCTTCAGGTGGAACACGGTATCACCGAGTGCCGGTACGGTATCGATCTGGTGGAGGAACAGATCGCCGTGGCGTTCGGGTCCACCCTGCGGTTCACAAAGGAAAAAACCCGGCCCGTGGCCCATGCGCTTCAGGTCCGCATCAATTGTGAAGATCCCAGAAACGATTTTGCCCCCAATGCCGGCCATATTGTGCGGTACATCTCTCCGGGCGGGCCAGGCGTCCGGTTGGATTCATGTATTGCCGGTGGATATGAATTCCCCTCCAACTATGACTCGGCGGCGTCATTGCTGATCGCCCACGGCGATTCCTGGGGAAAAACCCTGGCGGTGATGAACCGGGCATTGAAGGAATATGTCATCGGGGGCCTGAAAACCACCATACCGTTTCATCAGAAAATTATCATGGATCCGGTATTCCGGTCCGGTTTGTATGACACCCGGTTTGTGGAGAAAACCCCGGGGCTGATGCGGTATCATGACAGCGAGTCGGAGGCCTTGCGCCTGTCACGGCTGATGGCGGAATTTCGCATGGGGTATAATCCCCATGTTCAGCTGTCCGACTACCGGGGGGGGGCGGACAAACGGGTGGGAAAATTTAATCCGGTTCTGCCGTCCCTCCCCCCGGTTCCACCCTCCGGCCCATATCCCCGGGGGGACCGAAAGGCATTGATCGATTATGTAAGGGATTCCGAGATCGTTCATTTTCAGACACCACCGCAAGGGACATCACCCAGTCCAACTCGGGAAACCGGTTCCGCCTGGCTGAAGACCGGCTCATGGGGCCGTATCTGGACCGGTGCGGGTTTTCTCCCTGGAAACGGGGGCGGGGCTCATTTTCACGTGGCCATGATGGCCAATATGACCTATCCGTTCAATGAAGCCAGAATGTGGAACCAGTTCGCGTCCCTGACGCCCAAGCAGATTCTGGTGAGATCCACCAACCTGCTTGGGTACAAGCCCCAGCCCGGGAACCTGATGCAGTTCACCAGTGAATTCATCTGTGAGCACCATGATATTGTCCGGTGTTTTGATTTTCTCAACCATATAGAGAATCATGCGGCCCCTGGCCGAAGTGGTCATGAACTCCCGGGCCAATGTATGGCAGCCGGCAGTGTCCCTGTCCTGGGCCAAAGGGTTTGATGTGAATCATTACATGGGGGTGGTGGAAGCGATTGTCCGCCAGGCGGCCGAAGCGGCCGGGGTGTCGGAAAGCGACGTCTGTTCCCTGTTCATCCTCGGGCTCAAGGACATGGCCGGGGTGTGTCCGCCCCGGTTCATCAGCGCGCTGGTGGCTGGGATCCGCAAACAGTATCCGGATCTGGTCCTCCATTATCACCGGCACTGCACGGACGGCTTGTTTGTTCCGGCCGTGGGGGCTGCGGCCAGGGCCGGGGCCCATATCGTGGACACGGCCATCGGTGCTGCCGTGCGCTGGTACGGCCAGGGCGAGGTATTGTCCACGGCTGCGTACATCGAGGAAGAGCTGGGGCTGAAAATCCGCCTGAACAAAGACATGATCCGTCACTGCAACTTTGTGCTCAAACAGATCATGCCCTGGTACGACCGGTACACAGCGCCCCATTTTCAGGGGATCGACCATGACGTGATTCACCACGGCATGCCCGGCGGTGCTACCTCCTCTTCCCAGGAAGGGGCCATGAAACAGGGATATATCCATCTGCTGCCCCAGATGCTCAAGTTTCTGGCCGGTACCCGCCGGATCATCAGGTATCACGATGTCACACCAGGCTCCCAGATCACCTGGAATACGGCGTTTCTGGCCGTGACCAGCGCTTATCAACGGGGCGGCGAAGAAGAGGTGGATCACCTGCTCTGGGTACTGGATTCCGTGATCGCCACGCCGGAGGACCAGATGGACGAGACCCTTAAAGAAGAACGGCTGATTCTTTACAAAGACAGCAATGATGCTTTTAAAAACCTGCTTATGGGAAAATTCGGACGACTGCCCTGGGATTTCCGCCGGACTGGGTCTATGAAAGTGCGTTCGGAAAAGCCAGTGCTCAGGCCCTGTCCGACCGAACCGAATCCTCTCCATTGGACGGGCTGCCGCCGATAGACATTGAATCGGAAAAACAGGCCCTGGAGAAACAGATCAATCGCATGGCCACGCCGGAAGAACTGGTTATGTATCTCAACCATCCCGGAGACGCTTTGAAAACCATTCTGTTCCGTCAGGAATTCGGTAACCCCAACCGGGTGCCCCTGGATGTCTGGTTTGAAGGCCTGGTGCCGGGCCGGGAACTGTTTTTCGCCGACACGGAAGGCAAACCCCATGCCATGAAAATTCTGGGAATCGAATCTCCGGATGACAAAGGCATGGCCGTGGTGCGGTATACCCTGGATGCCGAGGTGTTCATCCATACGGTCAAGGTGGCCGATGCTGCAGGACATGCTGCCGATGCCATCCAGATGGCGGATCCGAACAACCCGCACCATGTCTCAGCCCCGTCCAACGGGGATCTGTGGATCATGTATGTCAATCCTGGGGATGTGGTCAAGGCTGGTGAGGAACTGTTCAACATCACCATCATGAAACAGGAAAAAGCGGTGGTGTCACCGGTGGAAGGCATTGTTGAAAGCGTTCTAAAGACGGCGGACTACAAGTTTGACAAGAAAATGGTGCCCGTGAAAAAGGGGAGTTACTGGTGAAACTGGGACCTGTGCCCAGAAAATGCACGGCCTGCGATACCCCGGTGGCGGAAAAAGCGTACAAATTCTGTCCCCAGTGCGGAGAAAAGATCTGAAACCCGACTAAAAGGTGAGCGTGACCGTTGTGG
>LQAH01000431.1_pt1 | contig 9981 bp, 15 predicted proteins | sample 1535791 | NCBI WGS metagenome assembly LQAH01 (sample SAMN04331585, study PRJNA305678) | bioreactor metagenome | isolation source: bioreactor_4 inoculated with Wadden Sea sediment 2nd replicate of a... | place: Germany:Bremen
TTGAACTTTGAAACCGAAGTTTCTCAATCTCAATATGATATTTCTGAGGTGACATTTTACCGCTTTCAAGCTGATTTTTCAGATTTTGATATTTCTTTTCAGCTATTTGAAAGTCCATTTGATCCCTCCTTTTCTTGGAGCTTTCCATGAGGTTCAAGAACAAAGGTTTTTAAACCTAGTTGCATCACCATGTCTTCATCATGTGTTACATAAATAAGTTGAGTGCCTTTACTTAAATAATTTTTAAGTTGCCTAATTACCAATTCTTTCGTAACTTGATCTAGATGAACCAAGGGTTCGTCCATTAATAAATAGGGCTTGTCTCTAACCAATGCCCTAGCAACAGCAACACGCTTTGCCTCACCACCAGATAAGTGGTGTGGTTTCTTGTTTTTTATGTGGCCTATTTCTAGTGCATCTATCATTTTAAGAATACGGTTTTCCACATTTTGATTTGCTACACTTAAACCATATCCAATGTTCTCATAAACAGACATATGAGGCCATAATGTCGGATTCTGAAATACGTAACTTATATTCCTTTCAGATGGATGAATGTAGGTATCTAGCGATGTCATTAAGGTATTGTTTAGCCATATTTCACCTTGTACAATGGATTCTAATCCCGCAATAATGCGTAATAATGTTGTTTTTCCTACGCCAGATCTTCCAACTATACAAACTGAATCTTTTCCAAAGTGACTATTAAGATCAGTAAACAAATCTATTTCTCCATACTTTTTATGAATATTTTTAAGTTCAATCATCAATTGCCTCCTTTCCAGGAGTAATGCCTCTTCTTAAACCAATATGTAGTACTAAGTGTCAAACTAACAATTAATAAAAAGTAAAAGTAAAATTTAAAACGAAAACTTCGTCTGACGCACCATAATGCATGTAATTATAAATTCTTAAACTAAGAGATGATTTCCCCGGTGGAAGTAAAAGAATCGTTGTTGCAATTTCAATGAAAAGACAATACACATATTAGAGATAAAGCAAAGAACAATCCTTTTCTCATTAAGGGGAGTTTAATTTTAAGAAAGTTCATAAGTGGGTGTTTTTCATATATATCTGCCATATCAAAATAGTCTTGATTGATCCACTTTTGATGTATGTACATAATGCCAATGCCATATGGGATAAATCGAATAGTCGTCCCCATGATTGGCATCCAAAGCGATTGGTAAACCAAATTTAATACAGATTTATTCCAAAATTCGATGAGACTTACACCTATTAGCGGTGCTGGTATGATCAATGGTAATAAAATAAGTATCCATACATATTTGTTTCGTGAATGTGGTTTTCTAAAACAAAGACACACCCTAAAATAATCAAAGTGCTAAGTATTAAGACACCAAAAACAATGAAACACGTTGTTATTAAGTCTGGCAAAGATGCCCTCAAAGTATCTATAAGAATATCCGATGAAAAAGCCCCTAGTAATAGTACACTCACTGTAATAATCAAGTGGCCATATAAGGTTAGAATACTCAATATTTGTACGATTTCCTCTCCTTTTGTAAGCTTTATGCTTGCCATAGACTCTTTAAAATATAAGTAAGGCTTACTCTTCCAAACAGATTGATATCGATATATATATGCAATACATAGGACACTCATAATCACCATTGGTAAGCTTAGCATAAAGGCACTGTTACATTATAATGAGTCGTAAAATCTAAGTATATTTCCATTACGTATACGTTCTCTGCAAATAATGATGGTACTGTATAATCAAATAATGTGAGCACCCATAGTACCCAAAATCCGATGCGTATAGATGGCATTATCATAGGGATAACAATCTTCTGCATTGGTTTATGCTCTCTCCCCATGAAGGTACTTGCCTCCAAGTAAACAGGATCTAGACTGGAAAGTGCCACCCGCACCAATATAAAACATAAAGGAAGCCAGGTCATTGCTTGAACCCAAATACTCGTAGCCAGACCTTGAGTTGGTATAGAGAATGATGTAAATCTTAATACACGATTAAGTGTCCAAAACGATCTCATCCAAACCATTGCATATACATAATTAGGTACAAATGCAAACCCTATTACTAATAGATCTATAGTTCTAAGAATCGAGCCTTTACGATTAAAACTATAGAGTGCACTTAAACAGCCAATACCCATGGCTATTCCTACTGAAGATGTTGCAAAAGTAAGGGATCTACCCATGAGTACTACATGTCTTATTGACCATGTTGGCATGGTTGTTTCTCCTATTCCACTTACTAATAGATTAATTAAAGGGACAAGAAGAATAGCAGTTAGTAAACTAACACCCAAAAAGCTTATGTTTCTCTCTAATGTTGATGTATGGCTTTTGTTTTCATAGGCCTACCTTATTTCATAAACATTGATTTTAGAGTCTGTTGAGATCATCTAACGAACATAATTCTTCTAAGTTAACATCTATGGTTTTAACTTGATTAATATCAATATAAGGTGATGATATATCTACCTTCCGTGTGGCCATTTGACACCAATCCATCTCTATTAGTTTTTCTTCACTTTCCAAAGTTAGGATGTAATCCATAAATAAGTGAGCAGCATCTACATTATTTGCTCCCTTTATCATAGCAACGGTATTAGGTATTATTAGGGTCCCCATCTGATCAGGTCCTTGGTCTGGAAATATTAACTTCACGGGCTTGTTCTTTTTTAGAGCTCCTATGCCGTCGTCTGTGTCCGTTATCCCATAAGCTAATTCTCCATTGGCTACAAGGTCTCTGACTACAGAATTACCATCCACGATTCGTGTATTACTATGTAATATTGAATCGTAATAGAATTTCGCTTCATCCGATCCGAGGTGTGCATAAAGTGCCGCTGCATGGGTTGCAGTTGTACCAAACAAAGGTTTGCAATGGCTGCATTAAGTGATTTAGCTTCATTTAATAAATCATACACAGAGCTTGGGTATTCTGATTCTTGAACCAAATCTGTGTTAATTATAAGGACACGTGCCCTACCACCAAACGCAGTCCAATACCCTTCAGTATCTTTATACTTTGAAGGAATATGCTCCGCAGAAGGGGATACATAGGGTTGCAATATGCCTTCTTCTTTTAATCGAATGGTTTGCGAGAATTCACCGTTCCAAAAAACATCTGCAATAGGATTCTCTTTTTCAGCTATGAGCTTATTTACAAGCCCAGTCGTCTTAGATGCCTCTACGTCATAATTTGCTAACACCTTTATACCAGTATCTTTTTCAAACTGTGCAAAAAAAGGTTCTGAATAAATCTGGTCGACTGACGTATAAACGACTACCTCTTTTTTATTAGACTTACAACCTACCAATAGGAAAAGTAATACACATATAAATATCAAATATCTAGTTTTCAATAATTTATACCTCCAGCTAAATTAAACTCATGCAAAATACTATAGAACTTCAAATGATGCATTGGCAATAGCAATACCATCAATATAAAAAATGACTGTATACATGCCAATATCAAAGAATCCACCATCTGTCGTTTCTATAGCATACTCAATATAATCACCCGCTTGATACTGTACCATGTCCAATAATATTTCCTCGTCCTCATATAACCAAAGAATCTCGACATCAACTGCATCTTTGACATTATTAAGGTCTGCTAAAACCGTTATTCCCGTAACACTGTTAAAGGCTGTACCATCGTCTACTGATACCATAGGATCCATAGTAAAGGTAATATTGGTTATCTCCACTGGTTTATTAGCACCAGGGATTGGAATATCGATGGAACTCAAGCTTGGTATCAATCTATTTTTAAATGCATAAAAACCACTGCTAGCTATTATTGCAATGAGAATAATAAATATCAAACAGCCCTTCCCCTTCTTTTTCTTAGGTGGTTGATAAGGTTGATAAGGCTGACCTTGAGGATTGCTTGGTCCCTGATACATAGGTTGTTGAGGTGGCGGTGTTGGTTGTTGCATTGGTTGCTGGGTCGGTTGTTGAATGGGTTGTTGCATTGGTGGAGCTGGTTGTTGTGTCGGCTGTTGAACAACTTGCATATTTTTCTAATTTTATAACCACAAGAACCACAAAACTTTTTGATTCGCATTTACGACGACTCCACATTGTGGACAATTCATATGTATTTCCCCCTTCAGAACATTTTAAGTAAGAATCATTTTATGTATTTATTTTATGATCCTTAATACTTTTTTTCGACGTTAAAAATATTTTACCTTTCAAAATAAGTCTATTATATATTTTCCCAATTGTTAGAATGAATAATCAACAAATGAAAAATAAAAGAAAAAGCAGGTAATCTTTTTTATAGATTACCTGCTTTTTCTATGTCTTATAGGTTAATAAATCTCAAATAGGTGTGTGCGCTATTAGAGAATCATTGGGTTATCGACTTACAATTACTGCTTCACCCATACCGCCACCGATGCAAAGTGTTGCTAAACCATGTTTGCCATCACGACGTTTAAGTTCAATGCAATAGTGTTACTAAAATACGCGCACCAGAACACCCAATTGGATGGCCTAAAGCAATAGCTCCACCATTTACGTTAACTTTGTCCATTTCTAAGTTCAACTCTTTAGCTACTGCTAATGACTGAGCAGCAAAAGCTTCATTTGCTTCTACTAAGTCCATGTCAGCTATTTTTAAACCAGCTTTAGTTAAAGCTTTATCTGTTGCTGGTACAGGACCGATTCCCATTATTTTAGGATCACACCCTGCCGATGCGTGGGCAGATATGGTTGCTAATGGTGTAATACCTAATTCATCAGCTTTTTCTTTACTCATAATAACAAGTGCCGCTGCACCATCATTAATACCCGAAGCGTTACCTGCTGTTACAGAACCATCTTTTTTAAAGGCAGGACGTAATTTAGCAAGTTTTTCTGCAGTAGAAGTTGCTTTAGGTACTCATCTGTATCAAATATAATAGGATCTTTCTACGTTGTGGAATTTCTACTGGTACTATTTCATCTTTAAACTTACCTTCTTCTATAGCTTTAACCGCTTTAGCTTGGCTTGCTGCTGCAAATTCATCTTGTTGTTCTCTTGTTAAACCCCATTGGTCTACAATATTTTCTGCTGTAATACCCATATGGTATCCATTAAAGGCTTCTGTTAAGCCGTCATGAACCATAATATCAACCATTTTGCCGTCGCCCATACGTTGTCCCCAACGACCATTAGGAAGAATGTATGGTGACATGCTCATGTTTTCTGTACCACCTGCTATTACAATGTCTGCTTCTCCAGTTTTAATCATTGTCGCAGCTGTTGAAACTGTTTTTAAACCTGAACCGCAAATCATATTTAAAGTCCATGCTGGAACTTCTTTAGGAATACCTGCATTGATTGATGCTGACGTGCAACACCTTGACCTAAACCTGCTTGCAATACACAACCAAATACAACTTCATCTACCATTTCTGGTTTAACTCCAGCTGTTTCGAGAGCAGCTTTCATTACTAAAGAACCCATATCTACTGCTTTTATATCTTTAAGTGATCCACCAAAAGCACCAATTGGTGTTCTTACAGCACTTGCTATTACAACTTCACGCATTTATATTTCCTCCATTAGGTTTGCTTTTGGATGGGCGCAAGACCCATCCCTACGGTTATTATGTGTTTTCATTTTTCCTGTTTCCTGTTTCCTGTTTCCTGTTTCCTGTTTCGGAATTTTTATTTCATTTGTTTCATATCTGATGGGATGATGAGTTTTGCTTCTGTTGCTGCTTGTACTTCATCAACTGTATATTCTGGGTTAATCTCTTTTAATACAATACCTTTATCAGTAACTTCCATAACGCCCATTTCGGTAATTATTAAGCTTACTTTAGCAACTGCAGTTAATGGTAGGGTACACTCAGTAAGTATTTTAGGTGCGCCACCTTTAGCGGTATGCGTCATTGCGACAATAACTTTTTGCACCACCAACAAGGTCCATAGCTCCACCCATTCCCGGTACCATTTTTCCTGGAATCATCCAGTTTGCAAGATTCCCTTTTTCGTCAACCTGTAACGCGCCTAAAACGGTCGCATCCAAATGGCCTCCACGAATAATTGCAAAGGAATAAGCACTGTCAAAGAACATGCCACCTGGCATTATTGTTACGGGTTGTGCACCTGCATTAGTAAGATCTGGATTTACCTTGTCTTCTTCAGGTGCAGGACCAAGTCCTACAAATCCATTTTCTGATTGAAGGGTAATGTCTACGCCTTCTGGTAAGTAATTTGCTACCATTGTTGGTAATCCAATACCTAGGTTTACAAGCATGTCATCAGTTAATTCTTTGCTACTCGTTTGCAATAAATTCTTTTACATTTGACATTACTTTTCACCTCCAACAATATAGTCTACAAAAATACCTGGCGTCATTACATGATGTGGATCAATTTCGCCAACTTCGACTAAAGTTTCAGCTTCTATGATAACCGTGTCTGCAGCCATTGCCATTAAAGGGTTAAAGTTTCTTGTTGTTGCATTATGGAATGCGTTACCTTTTTTATCAACACGTGTCCCAAAGATAAGTGCTACATCTGCTCTTAGTGGTTTTTCGAGTAAGAATGTTTTACCGTCTACTTCGATTTTCTGTTTACCGTCTTCAACAACAGTACCGATACCAATAGGTGTTAAGACACCACCAAGGCCAGCTCCACCAGCTCTTACCTGTTCAGCAAGCGTACCCTGTGGTACTAAGTCTACAAGCATTTGACCTTCATTCATTTGACGTCCTGTTTCCTTGTTTGTACCTATATGTGAAGCAACTACTTTTTTTACTTGGTTATTGGCAATAAGTTTACCAAGACCTTTGTCTACAAAAGACGTATCATTTGCAATGATAGTAAGATTCTTAACGTTTTTAGCAACAAGTGCATCAATAATGCTTTCTGGAGTACCTACTCCTAAAAATCCGCCGATCATAAGGGTCATTCCGTCTTTAACCTTATCAACTGCGTCTTGAACTGATATGAGTTTATTCAAAACTACACCTCCGTGATTTTATTGTTTTCCGATACTATATTATATAAGCAAGACCTGTGCCAAAAAAACACTCTAGGTTAAACTCCTTGGTATTACATCATTCTTCATATCTTATTACAAAAACAACCCTGAAGTGTATCATATTAGATACACTTCAGGTTTAAATTAATTTAAAACGATATTTCAAAGCTTGTGTATCCTTTTGTCTACACTTGAAGTTTTTATTATGTTCGCACACATAAATAGTGTATCCGTTTAGATACAGTTTAATTTCCACCATACAAATACTTAGCAAAATCTGAATCTTTATCAATCACAATTGTTGTCCCATTACTTAAGGTACGTTTGTAAGTTAATAAGGTTTTATAAAACTTATAAAATTCAGGATCTTTATTATAAGCATTTGCATATATTTCCGCTGCTAATGCATCTCCTTCACCACGTATGATTTGTGATGTTTCATATGCATCTGCTCTTAATATAGTAGCTTCTTTCTCTGCTTCGGCGGTGATTTTTTTATAAACCTCTTCACCTTCAGAACGGAATTTATTAGCAATTTTTTGGCGTTCAGTACGCATACGATTAAAGATATTAACATAGTTTCTTGAGGTAGTTCTGTTTTTGCTATCCTAACGTCAACTACTTCAATACCAATATTCTGAACTTCTAAATTTGTATTTACTTTTACCTGTTCAAGCATGTTATATACGTATTCTTTATCAGAAATTAGTTGTGAACCCTCTGTTAAACCAATCTTCTCGTTGAGCTTTGAGTAAATAATATCATCTAGTTTTGTATTAGCACTTGGAACATTTCTGGCTCCAACTTTAAAGAGGAGTGGATTTACAATTTTCCATTGCGCATTGTTGTCCAGTACTATCTTCTTTTATCACGGGTTGTTACTTCCCTTGTTGTTGTGTTATATGTTAGCAACTGGGATGTAAACTTCTCAACAGTATCTACAAAAGGAAGTTTAAAAAATAAACCCTTACGAGCTATTACTTTAACTCCTTTATATTTCTCGCTACTCTCTATAGCTTCAGTAATTTCTGGTGACATATCCTCTACTATAACAATCTGTATTTCGTTAAAACGCGAAACAACAGCCTGTTCCATTTCGTTAACTGTAAAAGTACAGGTTGAAAAGACAAGCACTGCTAACAACAACACTACAAGTGGAATCAATGACATCAATGATACTTTCTTTCTAGGTTGAGGTGGCACAGACTCACCGTCTTCATTAACAACATGAATTGGAGGTCGATTATTTAAGAGATTGCTTATAAATTTTTCAATTTCTTTAATTACTTTAGTCAATTCATCCATCTTAATTTGCACCTCCTCTTACATAATCCTGTAACGGCAAGAATTTAACCGTACTATCATCGTCACCTGTAATATAAATATCCATACCTGGGAACACTTCTTCCATGGTTTCAAGATACATACGTGTTCTTGTAACCTCTTTACCTAAAACATATTTTTCGTATACTTTATTAAAGTTAGCAACGTCACCATTCGCTTTTTTTGTACGTTTCTTCTTTATATGCTTCTGCTTCTGATATAAGTTTAGCCGCTTCACCACGGGCTTCTGGAATAACTTTATTTTCATAAGATTGTGCTTCATTGGTTTTACTTTCTTTATCAAGTTTTGCACGAGCAATATCTTGGAAGGCATCATTAACTTCATCTGGTGGTGATACATCTTGGAGTTGAACAGCTGTAATTTGAACGCCTAATCCATAATAGTCACAAATATCCTGTAAGTCTTCTCTAATTTCCTGTTGAATACCGACCTTATTTTCGGTAAGAACATTGTCAAGTGAATTGTTAGCAACAGATCTTCTGATAGTTGATACTGTTATTACTTGTAATGTTCCGTATTGGTCATCAACATTAAAAAGAAAATCCTCACTATTAATAATTTTAAACTGAATAATGGTTTCTACATTAACAAGATTTTCATCGCCAGTAAGCATTAATGAATCATTTAAGCGTTCATCAAAAACAGCTACTTTTCTTGAATCGCCACTTTGATGCTGTGTTAAATCCAAATTCCATACGTTGTACTTCTGCAACATTGACCATGTAGCGTTCTTCAATTAATGGAATTTTCCACTTAAGACCCGCTTCACGTTCTGTACGTACGTGCATTCCAAACCGTGTTATAACAGCCTCTTGACCTGACTCAATTGTATAAATGCCATTATACACAAAATAAACCAGGAAAATAAAAAGTAATAACCATTTGATATTTTCAAATATTGTCCTCCTTGAATGTTGTTTTACAGATGTGTTTACCTTACTACTATTCTCAAAACTTGTAATCAATATAATTATGTGATTACATCTATCATACCCTTTTTATTAATGACACAGCTTAAATATATTGAATTTAATAGAACTTTAAGAATTTAGAAAAGACTTAAACTTATTCCTATAGGTCTAAGTTCAAGTCTTTATTCAAAATATGATTATCATTTTTTGATTATCAGTTCTCAATTACTTTTAATCTTTATGCCACCCTCAATAAATTCTATTTTACCTTCTTTAAGCAACCTTCCAACTGCTCTTTTAAATGCTTTCTTACTCATTTGAAACTCTTGTTTTATATCTTCTGGTGCACTTTTATCATTCATCATCAAGTTCCACCATAGGCTTTAATTTTATTCAAAATTTCTTCTGAATCATCACCCATTTGTTGCACTGCTTTTTTACGAAGACTAATATTAAGCTTACCATCTTCTCTAACTTCAGTAACACGACCTTGAACTTCATCACCAATAAACACATTGCCAAACATTTCTCTTTTAGGAACCATTGCATGGTATTTTCCATCTACTGCTATGAAAATCCCCATATCATCCTTCATGTCATAAACAACGCCTTTTACCTTGTCATCTACTTTATAAGGTGAATCACTTGCTAACACACCATAAATATCCATGGTTGCTACAAGCCGACCACGCTCGTCTTCTATTAGAGTAACCCAATAAGATTTACCTTTTGAATAGTTT
>LQAH01000432.1_pt1 | contig 9980 bp, 14 predicted proteins | sample 1535791 | NCBI WGS metagenome assembly LQAH01 (sample SAMN04331585, study PRJNA305678) | bioreactor metagenome | isolation source: bioreactor_4 inoculated with Wadden Sea sediment 2nd replicate of a... | place: Germany:Bremen
TGATGAACGAGGTGGGGTATATTAAGCTTAATACCCCCGAAGGAGTAAAAAACCTTAAGTCTGAGGTTATCCGAATTAAAGGAAGCCAGGCGGATTTACAGGTATTTGAAATGACTCGCGGGATTGAAATCGGAGACGATGTGGAACTGACACAGAATATGCTTGCAGTTTCACTCGGACCGGGTCTTCTCGGTAAAGTATATGACGGTCTTCAGAACCCGCTCCCTGAACTTGCAGAGGAATGCGGATTCTTTTTAGATCGTGGTGTATATCTTCCGGCACTTCCGGAAGATGTAAAATGGACATTTACACCTGCTGTTAAAGCAGGAGACACTGTATCAAGAGCTGATACAGTAGGAACTGTTCCTGAAGGTATTTTTAACCACAGGATTATGGTTCCTTTTAACATGTATGAAACATATACAGTTAAATCTGTAGCTGCAGAAGGTGAGTATACAGTTACAGAAAAAATTGCAGAGCTTGAGGATTCAAAAGGCAATGTTTATCCTCTTACAATGAAATTCGACTGGCCGGTAAAAAGAGCTATTGATGCTTATGCGGAAAGACTCAAGCCGGTTGATCCAATGGTAACAAAGGTAAGACTTGTTGATACATTCATGCCTGTTGCTAAAGGGGGAACATACTGTATTCCGGGGCCTTTCGGTGCAGGTAAAACAGTTCTTCAGCAGATTACAAGTAAGAATGCAGAAGTAGATATTGTAATTATCGCAGCATGCGGAGAAAGAGCAGGGGAAGTAGTAGAAACTCTCAAAGAGTTTCCTGAACTTACAGACCCTAAAACAGGCAGATCTCTTATGGAGAGAACTATTATTATCTGTAATACAAGTTCCATGCCTGTTGCATCCCGTGAAGCATCTGTATACACAGCTGTAACACTTGGTGAATACTACAGACAGATGGGATTAAGCGTTCTTCTTATGGCTGACTCAACTTCACGTTGGGCACAGGCTATGAGAGAGATGTCCGGACGTCTCGAAGAGATTCCGGGTGAAGAAGCATTCCCTGCTTATCTTGAATCAGTTATTGCATCTTTCTATGAAAGAGCAGGACTTGTAAGACTTAAAGACGGCAGCGAAGGATCAGTTACAATCGGGGGAACAGTATCTCCTGCCGGCGGTAACTTTGAGGAACCTGTAACACAGGCGACTCTTAAGGTAGTTGGTGCTTTCCACGGTCTTTCACGAGAGAGATCAGATGCAAGAAAGTATCCTGCGATCCATCCTCTTGAAAGCTGGAGTAAATACAAGAGCTCTGTAGATGCTGAAAAAGTAGAATATGCAAGAGATCTCCTTTTTAGAGGAAATGATGTAGGTCAGATGATGAAGGTTGTAGGTGAAGAAGGTACAAGTACTGATGACTACATGCTTTACCTTAAGAGTGAACTTCTTGATTCTGTATATCTGCAGCAGAACTCTTTTGATGCAGTTGATAATGCTGTAACTGTTGAAAGACAGAGACATATTTTTGAAGTAATCCTGAAAATTCTTACAGCTAAATTTGATTTTACAGTTAAGGATGAAGCAAGACAGTATTTTAACAGTATGAGACAGCTTTTCCTTGATTATAACGGTACTCTCTGGGCATCAGATGAGTTTAAAGCTAAAAGAAAAAGAGTTACTTGAACATATTTCTTCAAAACAGATAGGTGTTGAAGAAAACGCGGCTGAGCTGCTGGCAAATAATAATTAAGGGGCAGATGGAATGCGTAAGGTTTACAGTAAAATAGAATCAATTTCAGGTAATGTAATAACAGTAACTGCCGACGGGGTTAAATATGAAGACCTTGCTGAAGTTTCTTCAGCGCATGGAAATCCCTTGCCAAGGTAATTAAGCTTGACGGCGATAAAGTTGCACTCCAGGTTTTGCAGGGGCAGAGGTGTTTCAACAGGGGATGAAGTTCGTTTCCTGAGCCATCCCATGCAGGTTTCCTTTTCAGAAAATCTTCTAGGAAGAATTTTTGACGGGGGCGGAAAACCGAGAGATAACGGACCTGAACTCAAAGACAATATGATCGAGATCGGGGACCTTCAGTTAACCCGGCAAAAGAATTATTCCGGTTAACATGGTAAGAACCGGTATCCCGATGATTGATGTATTCAACTCTCTTGTTGAATCACAGAAGCTTCCTATTTTCTCATCTTCAGGGGAACCGTACAATGAACTCCTTGCTCGAATTGCGATGCAGGCGGAAGTTGATATGATTATCCTCGGAGGTATGGGTCTTAAATATGATGACTATCTCTTCTTTAAGGATACACTTGAAGAGGGCGGTGCATTAAGCAGAACAACATTCTTTGTTCATACAGCATCAGACCCTATTGTAGAGTGTCTTCTTGTTCCTGATATGTCTCTTGCTGTAGCAGAGAAGTTTGCTCTTGAAGGTAAGAAAGTACTTGTGCTTCTTACAGATATGACAAACTTTGCAGATGCTATGAAAGAAATCGCTATCACAATGGAACAGGTTCCTTCTAACCGAGGTTATCCGGGAGACCTTTACAGTCAGCTTGCTTCACGATATGAAAAAGCTGTTGACTTTGAAGGTGCAGGATCTATAACAATCCTTGCAGTAACAACTATGCCTGGTGATGATGTAACCCACCCTGTACCTGATAATACAGGATATATTACAGAGGGACAGTTTTACCTTAAGAACGGAAGAATTGAGCCATTCGGTTCACTTTCAAGACTTAAACAGCAGGTAAATAAAGACACAAGAGAAGACCACAGAGCTCTTATGGACGGTATGATCAAGCTTTATGCTGCATACAAAGAGTCTTTAGAGAAAAATCTATGGGATTCAGAATGTCAGACTGGGATACAAAACTCCTTGAATACGGCGGAGAATTTGAAAAAGAACTCATGGACTTAACAGTAAATATTCCACTTGAAAAAGCTCTTGATAAGGGCTGGGAAATATTTGCAAGATGTTTTAAACCTGAAGAAACAGGTATGAGAACTGAGCTTCTTAATAAGTTCTGGCCGAAGGAAGAGAAATAGAATATGGCTAATATCAAACTGACTAAAAATGAACTCAAGAAACAGAAAAGATGAACTGAAACGGTATACCCGGTTTCTCCCGACTCTTATGCTTAAAAACAGCAGCTTCAGCTTGTTATGAGACAGGTAGAGCTTGAAATTAAAGATAAGAAAGCGGCAAGAGACCAGTTTGAAAAGAAGTGTTTTCATGGGTTGATGTTTTGGTGAAGAGGTCGGTTTTGATAAGCTTGTAAAAGTAAAATCTCTCGAAATAGAAGATGGTAATATAGCAGGTGTTGACATCCCGATATTTAAGGGCATTGAATTTGATTTTGAAGAATACAATATCTTTGAAATGCCTTTATGGGTTGATACAGCAGTCGACAAGGTATCCAAGCTTCTTGCTTTTGATGAAGAAGTTAAGATTCTTGAAAAGCAGCTTTTTCTCTTAGGAGAAGAGCTCAGGACCACCACTCAGAGGGTAAATCTCTTTGAAAAAGGTAAAAATACCTGAATCAAAGAATAATATTCGAACGATTCAGATTTATCTTGGTGACCAGCAGACTGCTGCTGTAGTACGAGGGAAAATGGCTAAAATAATCTTGTGAAGGTGTCGTAGCTATGATAGTAAAAATGAAGAAAGTTTCCCTTGTTGTTCTTGATTCTGAAAGAAGCAGCGCTCTTGATAAACTCAGCGATCTTGGTGTAATGCACATCGAGAGAGAGTATAAGTCAAGCGATGATCTTACATCTCTTGCAGAAAAAAGCTTTATTTGAAAGATGTCTTATCTCCCTCAAAGGGGATGAAGGAAAAAATCCTGTAAGGATGAAGAGTTTTTCTGAAGCAGAAGAGCTTGTTGATGAGATCAGCGCGATTCTTGAAAAAATCAGGATACTGGGTGAAGAAAAGGAAAAGGCAAAAAAAGATATCCTTAACCTGGAACCCTGGGGTGATTTCAATCCTGCAGATATAATTGAGCTTGGAAGTAAAGGGATTGGCCTTGGATTTTATGAGCTTACAAACGAAATATTTTCTGAAGTATCGGATAAGATAGAATTCTTTCCGGTAAATCAAATAAAAATACGCACTATGTTGCGGTTCTTGAATCTGATGAGAGTAAGGAAGTTCTCAGCAGCGCCGGTGCTGATGCACATGCCGCAGTACTTCCCGAAGCAGGTCTTGAAGAGCTTAAGAAAACAGTTTCTGAAAAGAAGCTGAAATTGAAAAGCTTGAAAATGAACTTGAAGCTCTTTCAGTGAAGAAACAGGTAATTGCCGGCGGAATTGAAGAAATTGATGAGAGAATCAGTTTTGAAGAAGTTAACGCTGATATGGGACTTGAAGATGCTTTTGCATATCTTTCAGGTTTTGTACCTGTTGACAGAATTGATAATCTTAAAAAGAGCGCATCTGAGAACAGCTGGGCACTTGTTATGAAAGATCCTGAAGAGGAGGAAATGCCTCCGACATTATTGAGGAATCCTAAATGGGTTACTATGATTAAATCACTGTTCAGTTTTCTGGATATTACTCCGGGATACAGGGAAGCAGACATAAGTATGTTTTTTCTGATGTTCTTTACAGTATTTGTTGCAATGATTGTCGGTGATGCAGGCTACGGTCTTGTTTTCCTCGGAATGACAGTTCTGTTCAGGATAAAGATAAAAAAACATGCCGGCTCAGGTATTTGCTCTGCTCTTTGTTTTAAGTTTTGCAACGGTAGTATGGGGTGTGATAACGGGAACCTGGTTCGGCTCAGCTGAACTTGCAAAAATTCCTGTTTTAAGCATGTTTATAATTCCTGAGATTGCAAGTTTCGGGCCAGAGGATACAAGCGGTCTTATTAAAGAGATCTGCTTCTATCTTGGTATGGCTCACCTGATGATTGGACTTTTAATAAGTTTTATCAGAAAAATGCCTTCTCTTGTTGCAATTGCTGAAATCGGCTGGATGTTAATTCTTGTCGCAGCATATTTTGCAGCACGGTTCTTTGTTCTGGCGTCTCCAATGAGCAGTATTACCATGCCGGTTTTTATCGCAGGTTTTGCTCTTGTAGTACTTTTTTCAGAACAGAGCGGGAATGTATTTAAAGGAATACTTATGGGAGTTGCATGGTCTCCAATGAAGATTCTTGACAGTGTTACAATGTTTTCGAACCTTGTTTCATACATAAGACTTTTCGCAGTAGGACTTGCAACAGTTGCTGTAGCCCAGAGTTTTAATACAATGGCTTCAGGATTTGAAGGGATTTCCGGCATGATAATTTCTGCGGTTATCCTCTTTGTTGCACATGCATTTAATATGTGCCTTGCTCTGCTTTCAATTATAGTTCACGGTGTACGTCTTAATACACTTGAATTCGGGGGCGCAGTAGGACTTGAGTGGAGCGGTTACGGCTATGCTCCGTTTAAAAAAAATAAATAATATTCCGGATTACAGTTGATCCGGAATAATTTCAGCAGCTGATTATAATCAGCAGACTGAAAAAATATTAACGAAAAAGAAAGGAAGCTGATAATACTTAATAAGTATTTTATAAAATCAGCTTCAACTTGAAGGAGTTATATATGAATTTAGGACAGATGGGAATTGCAGCAGCTTTTGCTCTTGCAGCAGCTGGTTCAGCTATAGGTATCGGTACAGCAGGTATGGCAGCTATCGGTGCATGGAAAAGATGTTATGCACAGAATAAACCTGCACCGTTTTTACTTCTCGCTTTTGTTGGTGCGCCTTTTACACAGACAATCTACGGTATGATTCTTATGGGTCAGCTTCAGGGTGCTGCTGCAACAGCAGATCCGGGTCTTCTCCTCGGCGCTGGTATTTTCGGCGGTATTGGTATGGGTATGTCAGCATGGTTCCAGGGTGCAGCAGGTGCAGCAGCTTCAGATGCTCTTACAAGCACAGGTAAAGGTTTCAGTAACTACCTTATCATTCTTGGTCTTGTAGAATCTGTAGCTCTCTTTGTTATGGTATTCCTCATGGGTATTCTCTAGGAGAATATTCCATAAGTACTTAATTTACTTATAAGAGTATTATTAAATCTGTTTTTTATTAAAATCAGATATTAATAAATGATAAAAAGCAGGGCGGAATCGTCCTGCTTTTTTTACTTTAAAAAAAGCAGGATGGATATCAAATTAATTGATATTAAAAATAGTCTGCTTTATCCCCTGAAAAGGCTGAAATCCATCGTAATATCCCCTGAATTGTATAATCTGCTGTCGGAAATTAATATTAATAATTGTCTATGTGAAAATGCAAAAAAAAATATTTTATCTCCTTTTCATTATCGATAAAACATTATAGAATTGCTGATTAAGAAATACTTCAAATTATTATGATTGATTTTTAGAAAAATTATACTTTTAAGCAGCTCTTGTATTTTTTTTACTTTATATACATGAAGGTATGCATAATAAATTTAAAGTGTTCAGATCAATATTACAGGGAGGTTGTTATGAAACTATCAAGCCTTCTCAACCCGGACAATATACTTATCGGAAGCAGCGCCCGGACTAAAGAAGAAGCAATTATTGAAATCTACAGACAAATCAAGAAAAATTACAGATTCAGAATGGATACAGCTGTAATCAAGAAAACTATCCAGGAAAGGGAAAGTCTGGGCGGTACATCATTTAAGAGCGGGATTGCAGTTCCTCATGCAAGGCTTGATGATTTTGATGATCTTCTTATAGGGATTCTGATTCCTGAATCTCCAATAGATGACAATGGAATTCAACTTGAGATGATAGTTCTTATTCTGACATCCAAGGCAGTTTCCAATATTTATCTTAATACTCTTGCCTCTTTTGTGAAACTTTCCCGAGACAGCGAATTATTTAAGCAGCTTACTTTATTAAAGAGCGGTGATGATATTGTCTCTTTTGTGGAAAAGCAGAACATTAAAGTTAAGGAAGAGCTTAATGTTGAAAACATCATGACTGATGAAGTTATAACTCTAAGTCCTGATGCTACTATAAGAGAACTTGCTGATATCTTTTATAAACATAAAATCGGATATCTGCCTGTAACTTCTGAAACAGGCGAATTTGTCGGTGAAATAAATATTGTAATGCTTATCAAGGAAGGTATTCCTGATTATGCAGCACAGCTTGGTCATCTTAAATTTTTAAAATCTTTTGAACCGCTTGAAAGACTTTTCAGAATGGAGGATGAAATATATCTGAAAGATATAATGAAAAACCTTCAATTACTTTTAAGAAGGAAACATCAATTATCGAGGCTGCTCTCGAATTTACAAACAGGAAAAGACGGCATATTCCTGTTGTAGAAGATGGTAAAGTTGTCGGAATTCTTGCTCTGGCAGATATTCTTAACAAGATTTTAAGGAGTTAGTGTTTTATGTCTATGATGTTTATTGCACTGGCAATATTTCTTGTGCTTTATATTATAATTTCAACAGAATTAATAAATAAAACTGTAATTGCGCTTTTCGGAGCATCAATATTTCTTGTGCTTCACATAATCGGTGAAGAGGAGGCATTTCATCATATTGACTGGAATGTAATTTTCTTCTTGTAAGCATGATGATAATTGTAGGGATAACAAAAAATACAGGACTTTTTCAGTTTATTGCTATAAAGGCGGCAAAATTCGCAAAAGGCGAACCTGTAACAATACTTATACTGCTGTCGCTAATATGCGCAGTATTTTCCGCTCTTTTGGATAATGTTACAACAGTGCTTATTATTGTTCCTGTAACAATACTTATCGCGGTTGAACTTGGTATATCACCTATTCCTTTTGTAATAAGTATAGCTATTGCATCTAATATTGGCGGGGCTGCAACACTAATCGGGGATCCTCCCAATATTATGATAGGAAGCGCATCTGGACTTGATTTTATGCAGTTTGTTGTTAATCTGGGCCCTCCTATTGCTATCTGCCTTGCTGTGTTTACAGTTATACAAATACTTATATTCAGAAAGAAACTCAGAGTATCTACAGAACGGAAAGCACGAATCATGGAATTTGATGAATCCAAGACTCTTGAAGATATTCCTCTTTTAATAAAATGTCTTTCTGTTCTTACCCTTGTAATTACAGGATTTCTTCTTCATCGGATTGCTTCATCTTGAACCTCTGTCATTGCAATGTTCGGCGCATCACTTTTAATGCTTATAACCGGTGTTAAAGAGGTGGATGAGGTATTAAAAGATATCGAATGGGGGAACTATATTCTTTTTTGTCGGTCTTTTTATACTGGTAGGCGGTCTTGTTGAAACAGGAGCTATAAAGATAGCTGCAGAATATATTCTCAGCCTTACAAAGGGTGATATTAAAAGCACATCTATTCTGATTATATGGCTTTCAGGTATTTTCAGTGCATTTGTTGATAATATTCCATATGTTGCGACAATGATACCTATGGTACATGATATAGGAAGTACTCTGGGGAATGAAGCTATTGTTCCTGTGTGGTGGTCGCTTGCATTGGGATCATGTCTGGGAGGAAACGGTACGCTTGTAGGAGCTTCTGCAAATGTTGTTTCGGCAGGACTTGCATCAAAGAGCGGTTACAAGATCAGCTTTATGGAATTTACAAAGTACGGTTTCGGATTCATGCTTGTAACACTTGCAGTATCAACTGTATATGTAATGTTTGTCTTTTTATAAAATAAATAATGCAGGTGTATACTTTTTTATACATCTGCAGATATTTTCTACCTGTCTTTAAAATATATATAAAATAAATCCTTATATTGCAAGTAATTAATAATAATTTAAAAACTCTGGAATTGGCACGTATCCTGCATATCTATATGAGATAGATTTTGCATTATTTCCAAGGAGTTTTTTGGTGGAACGAGCTGCTGTTAAATTTTACAATATAGATAGAATCAACGAACTTAAAATTGAGCTGGTAAGAAAAAGCATTCACATGGCAATTTCACTTGTTCCTATTCTTGCTGCAATAGATAAAGGATTTACCTTTGCACTTCTTGCAGGCGGAATTATTATTTACACTTATTCTGAAATACTCAGAAGCGAGGGGCGGTCTATAGCAGTTATTGCGGGAATAAAAGAACTTGCATTAAGAGAAAGAGACAGAAACCGTTTTGCAATGGGGCCTGTGACTCTTGCCATGGGTGCAATGGCAGCACTTTTCTTTTATCCTCAGCCTGCAGCAGCAGTAGCAATTTATGCACTTGCATTCGGCGACGGATTTGCAAGTCTTGCAGGAAAATTTGCAGGAAGAAGAAAAATACCTTATACAGGCGGAAAGACATATATCGGAAGTTTTGCATGCTTTACCGCTGTGTTTTCTCAGCATACAGAATTACAGGAAGTCTTGTTAACTCAGTTTTAATAGCAATAATTGCAGCAATGACAGAAATACTTCCTCTTGGAGATTTTGACAACCTTGTGCTTCCTATAGTTACCGGATATACAGCAACAGTACTTATGTACTGAAGCATTTGACATATTGAAACAGCCGGAATATAATTTCCGGTTTTTAAGTTTAGAATGGGATCTGACTTAAAATAAATGATTTAGCCCTGCAGCTGTAACGACAGCTGCAGGGCTTTTTGATTTATGGATGCATATAGTCCGGTCCGGAACGATGTGTATATTGAGTGTTAGCAGTAAAAGTATCAGTTCCTGATGCTGCTGCCTCAGGCTTTGAGGTGTGTAATAATCAGCTGTATGAATTAATACCAGGAATAGATCTGATGGACTTTATTTGAAAATATTGCTGTTCCTGCTGAAAGAAAAATAAAGACCTGCAATAAAAATAAATGGTTCAGAAATAAAAAATGTTGTTTCCCGTCCTGCAAAGATGAGCAGCATGCTTATGGAAAGGGGGATATATTCTCTGTTTCCTGTCTGCAGGTAGTTGAAAATGTATATAAGTATAGTGAGGAATTCAATTGAGAGTATTGAAAAAGCAAAATATGAAAAAATATCCGGGCTGCTGAATCATTGTTGACAATTTGTATGTGGAAAACGGAATTGAA
>LQAH01000433.1_pt1 | contig 9953 bp, 16 predicted proteins | sample 1535791 | NCBI WGS metagenome assembly LQAH01 (sample SAMN04331585, study PRJNA305678) | bioreactor metagenome | isolation source: bioreactor_4 inoculated with Wadden Sea sediment 2nd replicate of a... | place: Germany:Bremen
TAAAGTGTTTGCTGGTGGTGTTATGTCGGCACAAAAATCAGGAGCTCTTCCTTTTGCAGGTAGTGCCTTCGCATTTGCTTTTTTTTACAAGTTCTATCATGAACCTTGTATTTGCACCAACCATGATGGCCTTCCACCGTGTAACTGATACCATAATCGATTTAAAAGCAGAAACAGGATCCAACCCAGATATGAAAGATGTTACAGACAGAATTGACTGGTATGGATTTGTATCTTTCGTAGTAATGAAGACGATTCCATTCTTCTGGATTCCGGCTCATACCATTACATTCTTATTACCGTCTGAATTTAGAGTATTAGTAGCAGCCTTTTTATCAATTGCATTGGGAGCAATATTAGCTTTTGCTAAGAAAAAGCAACCTAAAGCAGCGTAATAGTACGATGAATAATGAATGATTAATGATGAATAATTGAAAATCATATAGTTTTAACAAGGGTCCAACGTAAAGGTTGTGGCCCTTGTTTTTTGTGTTTTGCCAATCTTCCAATCTTCTAATCTTCTAATCATCCAAGTAAACTTTACTTAACATAAAACAATGGATATAATAGGAGCGGAAGAAGAAGGATAATTTACAATTTACGATTTACAATGTACAATTTTAAGACTGAAATATGAAAGATATAATCAAAATAATTTAACAATTAAAGGCTTAAAGATTTTTAATTGTCCATTGTAAATTGTAAATTGCTCATTGAATTAACTGGAGGTTTAGAATGATATTTATAAAGAATGCAAAAATATATACCATGGCTGAAGCGGGAATTTTAGAATCAGCTTCCATTATTGTAGAAGATGGAAAGATAAAAGAAGTAGGTAAGGATTTAATTGCTCCGCTTGATGCTCAGATTATAGAAGCAGAAGGAACCATGGTGTTCCCGGGTTTTATTGATGCTCATTGCCACCTAGGCATGTGGGAAGATGCTTTAGGTTTTGAAGGTGAAGATGGTAACGAGATGACGGATCCTATTACGCCAGAACTAAGAGCCTTAGATGCCATTAATCCAATGGACCGTAACTTTGAAGAAGCACTTGAAGGTGGCGTAACAACTGTTTGCACAGGACCAGGAAGTGCCAATGTATTATCAGGACAGTTTATAACTATTAAAACACATGGCAACCGAGTAGACGACATGATTGTTATGGAACCAGCGGCAATGAAATCTGCCTTTGGAGAGAACCCAAAACGTACCTACCACGATAAAGACGAATCACCATCAACACGTATGGCTATCGCTTCTCTTTTTAGAGAAACCATGTTTGAAGCTTTGGAATACGAAGATAAATGCGAGCAAGCAATAGAAGATCCTGAGAAAAAACCAGACTTTGATATGAGAATGGAAGCTCTAAGAGCGGTTGTTAAAGGCGATTTACCTATTAAAGCACATGCACATAGAGCAGATGACATATTTACAGCTATTAGACTGGCAAAAGAATTTAACTTAAATATGACCTTGGATCATTGTACAGAAGGGCATTTAATAGCAGACCAAATCGCTGCAGAGGAAATGGATGTTATTGTAGGCCCTAGTTTTACAACGCGTTCAAAAATAGAGTTAAGAAACCTAACCTTTGAAACACCAGGTGTATTACAGAAAGCAGGTGTAAAGGTTGCGATTATGACCGATCATCCTGTAGTACCAATTCAATATTACCATTCTGCGCAGCTTTATCAGCTAAAGCTGGTATGGAAGAAATGGAAGCTTTAAAAGCCATAACCATTAATGCAGCAGAAATTCTTGGTGTTGGAGAGACTTTAGGAAGTATAGAAGTAGGAAAAGACGCAGACCTTGTTATTATGAATGGTCATCCATTTGAAATGAATACAGACGCGTTATATACTTTAGTAGACGGGGAAATTGCGTTTAGAAGAAACGAAGAATAGAAGAAAACGAAGAATAGAAGAATAGAAGAAATGAAGAAATGAAGAAATGAAGAATAGAAGAAACGAAGAACGCTTTTCTTCTTGTCGTCTTTTCTTCCGTTCTTCTTTATCAGAGGTAATCATGTACAAACTAATAAGCAACAATGAAAAACAAACACAAAAAATAGGTGAATTCATAGGCTCACAATTAAAAAAAGGGTGATATTCTTTGTTTAAATGGCGACTTAGGTGCCGGTAAAACGACATTGACTAAATCCATAGCCCAAGCCATGGATATTGAAGAATACATTACGAGTCCTAGCTTTACTATAGTAAATGAATATCATGATGGTAGATTGCCACTATATCACTTTGATGTATACCGTATCAACGACATTGAAGAACTTTATGAAATAGGCCATGAAGAATACTTCTATGGTGATGGCGTATGTATTATCGAATGGGCCAATATGATCGATGAACTGTTACCTAAAAACTTGTTGAAACTGGAACTCCATCGTACTGACAACGAAAGTGTACGAGACATATTAATAGAAGAAACTGAACGCGGGCAAGAACTCATAAAGGGGTTGAAGGAACTTGAAATTATTAGGGATTGATACGACATCGAATGTTGCTACAGTAGCAGTATTTGAAGATGATAAATGCATAGGGGAAATGATGTTAAACCATCCCAAAACCCATTCGCAAAAAATGATGCCCCTCATAGATGCGTTAATGAATGCTCTAGAGCTAGAAATAAAAGATTTAGATGGTATTGCCATATCTGCTGGTCCTGGATCTTTTACAGGTGTGCGTATTGGTATGGCAACAGCTAAAGCGCTGGCTCATGCAAGCGGCTTACCACTTTATTCAATATCTGCATTAGAGGCTATGGCATATAATGTTCCAGCTTATAATGGTCTTGTTTGTCCCATTATGGATGCAAGACGTGATCAAGTTTATACAGCAGTTTTCGAATTAATAGGTCAAAGGTAGAAAGAACTTTAGAAGATGCATCATTATCAATTTCTGAGCTTATTGAAGAACTTAAAAAATCATCTCATTCTGTCTTATTCCTAGGAGATGGTATTGTTAGGTTTAAGGAAACAATTGTTAATGAGCTAGGTGACCGTGCCTTATTTGCACCGGATCATCTAAGAATGCAAAAGGCTTCATCTGTTTGCTATGCAATATATCAAAAAGTAGATGAAACCCAACAAACAGACTACAGTGAAGTGGTACCAAATTATTTACGAAAATCTCAAGCGGAGCGTGAGTACGATGAAAAACGAAAAGGACTGTAATAATATCCTTATTCGACTCATGAGTATAAAAGATATCGATGAAGTCATAGAAATTGAAAAGAGTTCTTTTGACACACCTTGGTCGAAAAGTTCTTTTGAATCTGAAATATTGCATAATAATCTGGCTTACTATTTTGTCGCGGAATATAACGGACATGTCGTAGGCTATGCAGGTATGTGGTTTGTGATTGACGAAGGACATATTACCAACATTGCAATACACCCTATTTGTAGAGGCAAAGGGTGGGGTGAAAAACTTGTAAGGTATATGATTGAGTATGCATATGGTTTAGGAGTAAAAAGCTTAACACTTGAAGTGCGTACAACAAACGAACCAGCAATTGGACTTTATGAAAAAATAGGTTTTGTAGGACATGGCATCCGTAAAGGATATTATCAAGAAACCAATGAAGATGCACTTATAATGTGGATAGAAATATAGAACAAAGGAATGGCTGTTAAGCCATTCCTTTTTGGCTGTCGACTAAGTCGACTGACATAGATTGTTTACAAAGCCTTAAATTCGCGGAACAAGCATTTTTGCGGGTCGCAGTGTACATAGACGTACATAAGAATCGCAAAAGTGCGTAGTGACAAAGAAGTTAAGGAGTTTGTATGCAATCTGAAAGCAATGGCTCAACGGCTATTGTTTTTCCGTTTTTAAGATTATTTTAAGGGAGTTCTTAAATAAAAGCCGTGTTTTTCATATATAATAAACGTGACTAAACCGAATTAATCATGTAAACATCGAGAAAGATTTTAGATATTTGGAATTACTTTGTTTCAGAATTTTCTTGCTGTACTTGGTTAGTACAGTGATGAAATTATGGAGCAAAGTAAACCAAAGAGCGAAGAATGTTTACGATGATTTTTATGAATAATTCGGGTTACATAGATAAAATATTTGTACTTATGATATTTAAGTTTAAGTGTGTAATGGGGGCGTAAAAATGAAGAAAAAAATAGGTATTGGAATAGGAGTTGTTATAATTCTTTTTTTTGTAGGGTTTGCAGGTTTTAAATCATTTAACCAAACAAAAGAATTTGCGACACCAGTAGATGTTACAAGTGTTAAGGTTAAGGATCTGGAATCAAAAATTTTTACACGCGGAATTTTAAAAATCAGATGAAGTAAGAGAGTTATCTCCAGATACATCTGGGAAGCTTCAAACAATATTGGTTGAAGAAGGCGACAGTGTAAAAAAAGGAGATCTATTAGCTGTGGTAGATCATGAAGCCCTTACGTATGAGCTTAAATCTAAAGAGCTTCAACTATTGGTAGATCAAAAAAGGTTAGATCAATTGAAGCGCGAGCATAGCCACGATACCTTTGCAACATTAGAGAGTGACAGACTTGCTTATGAAGATGCATTAAGAGATTACACTGCTAAAAAACAACTGTTTGAAGTTGGTGCAGTAAGTGATATAGATTTAAAAGAAGCAGAATCGGAAAAAATGAAAACACATAATACGTATTTAAGCTCCAAGTCTAATTACGAAAACGAAGATGCTGTTGAGATTCAACAAATGAACCTTAGAATCACACAAGCAGAAAATAGAGAAACTTAAACACGATATTGAAAAATCTACTTTAGTGAGCCGATAGATGGTACTGTAACAGACATAGCTTTTAAAGAGCTAGATCTTGTAAGCCAAAGTGATGTTATTTTTACTATCGAAGATATGTCTAATTTAAAAGTAACAACACATATTAGTGAATTTGATATCGGTTATTTGAGTGAAGGCCAAACTGTAGACATAAAATGTGATGGTATAAAAGACAAAGTGTTCGAGGGCAAAGTATCTAAGATTGCACCTGTTGCTCAAAAAGTAAACAACGGAAATAGTACAGAGACAACAGTTGCAGTAGAAATTGATGTTTAAATGAAGACCACGATTTAAATCTAATTTTAGTGCAGAAATAGAAATTCTTACACAGTCTAAAAAGGAAGCATTGGTGATTCCTTACGAAGCTATTTATTTTGGTAAGGATAGTGTGCGTAAAGTATTTGTAGTAGAGGAAGAAACCATTGTAATAAAACCTTTGGAAATGGGAGTCGAAGGTGACTTGTTTGCAGAAGTTACTTTCGAAGGCATAAAAGAGGATGCAAAAGTTGTTATGAATCCATCGGATCAACTAACAGATGGCGATGTAGTAACCATTCTGGGAGACGAATCTAATGATAAGGATTAAAGAACTTTGGAAAATATATGACACGGGAAAGATAAAAGTACCTGCTTTAAAAGGGGTCGATCTGCACATACGAGCAGGTGAATTTGCTGCAATTATGGGTCCGTCAGGTTCTGGAAAGTCTACTTTAATGAATATTTTAGGGTGTTTAGATAGACCAACAAAAGGTGCCTATCAATTAGATCAAAAAAATGTTGAGACAATGAACGATGACGCTCTTGCAGAAGCACGTAAACCAAAAAATTGGTTTTGTATTTCAATCATTTAACTTAATACCAAGAAACATCAGCACTAAAAAATGTAGAACTACCTATGATATACGGTAAAGTGCATCATAAGGAACGTGAGGAAAAAGCGCTCATAGCCCTAGACAAGGTAGGGCTTGCAGATCGCGTAGATCATAATCCCAATGAGTTGTCTGGTGGTCAAAAACAACGTGTAGCTATTGCAAGGGCATTGGTGAATAACCCAGCTATTATATTAGCCGATGAGCCAACAGGTAACCTTGATACAGCCTCATCAGAAGAAATAATGGCCATATTCAGAAGCTTAAATGAAGACGGATCAACCATTATAATAGTTACACACGAGCCAGAAATTGCAGCCATGACAGATAGAATCATCACCTTTAGAGATGGTCTTATTGTTGAAGACACAGGAACGGATGGTGATGAAGCTTGAACTTTTTAGAAAGTGTAAAAATTGCCTTAAGTGCCATTCGTGTAAATAAGATGAGATCCTTACTAACCATGTTAGGGATCATTATTGGTATTTCTTCTGTTATAGCAGTTGTTGCCTTAGGTGATGGCTTAAAGTCTACCATTGGCGAAGAGTTCGAAAAATTTGGAGTCAGTCGAATTTACCTTGGCTATAACTGGCGTAAAGACATTATGCGTCGTGATTTTTTTACCTATCAAGATTTTAGATGCATTGAGAAGGGCTTTCGAAGATGAAATAAGTGCCATGTCACCAACCTTTGAAGAAGGTGGAAAAGTAATTGATCGGCAAAATGACAGGAAAGAGATAGATGTAACTCTAAATGGTGTTAATGAAGAGTTTGATGGTATTCAACACCTCGATATTGTTGAAGGACGTTTTTAGTTGAAGGAGATCTAAACTCAAACAGATTGGTAGCAGTTATTGACAAAGAATTAGGAGATAAGTTCTATTCTCATGACGATTACCTTGGAGAGCGGATGACCGTAAAGAGTGGCGACCAAACTGTATCGGTCGTTATAGTTGGTGTCTTGAGAAAAGAACTCAAAATCAATGCAGCCTTTGGCTATACGCCTCCCTTGCAAATGTACGTCCCCATATCAACCATGAGCAACCTATATGGTATTGGTAACTGGGTGTATGGTGTAGAAATTAACTTAGAAGAAGGAACACCGCAAAAGGAAACCATTGACCGTATGACGGCCTTTATGGAAAGAAGACATAAAAATGAAGGCGACGAGAAATACATGGGTTATAGTGCTGAGCAAGAACTGGAAACTGTAAATAAAATAACTGGTTCTATGACCATGGTAGTAAGTGCTATTGCAGCCATATCCCTACTTGTAGGTGGTATTGGTGTCATGAATATAATGCTTGTATCTGTAACAGAAAGAACACGAGAAATAGGCATTCGAAAATCATTGGGAGCTAAACACAAAGATATATTGATTCAGTTTTTAGTAGAAGCTGTGATCATATCAGTTATTGGTGGCATACTTGGGACGGCTATTGGTACAGGGTTAGCATACATAGCAGCTTACTTTATAAAAGTACCTCCAAGCGTAAGGGTTATAACTGTCATAATAGCATGGCTATTCTCAGCAGGTGTAGGTATATTCTTTGGTATATTCCCAGCAAATAAAGCGGCTAAGTTAGATCCGATTGAGGCGTTGAGGTATGAATAGGAGGTCGTCATGAGCGATTCAAATGTACATTTAGATAAAATAGAGAATCAAGTAGATTTAGATGAAATGATGAATGAGGAAATAGTAGAACTTTCTTTATTCAAAGCATATACGCTATCGTTATGAATCCTAAGTTGGCTTTTGAAGCTGTTAAACATAAACCGCGTATATTATTGCCGATGATTACTGTTTTAGTTGTTACACTATTAGGTTCATTCTTAATGTGGGATGCTATTAAGACTTATACTATGGAGCTATGCGTTATCAAATGCAAGCTCAAGGACAAGATGTCACTATGTTGCCAGAGAGTGTTATGTCCATGGTTGCAATGTCTACGTTTGCTGGCATACTTATTATGATTCCGGTCGCAATTGCAGTAAAAGGATTGGTGATTTATGGATTCATGCAACTCTTTAATGGTAAAGGAACAGTCAAACAATCTATTTCAATCGTTGCTAATGCATATATAGTTACAATCCTTGGGTATTTCATTAAGACGCCTCTTGCAATGATGACAGGCAACTATGGTGTGAGCTTTTCACCAGCTTTATTCTTATCGAAAGAGCAATTATTAGGCCCGTATGGAAGCGTGTTAGCTAATTTTGACGTATTTATTATTTGGTATTTAATCGTTTCAATTATAGGTGTAACAGTTATCCATAAAACAAGTAAAGGTAAAGCTGCTGTAGCCGTTTTAGTCCCTTACTCAATTATGGTTGGTATCGGTATTCTAGGTGCGGTAGTATCATCTATGATGACATAATATAAAAGATAAACAAGCCCTGAGGATATTGCATCAGGGCTTTCACTGTCTTTTGGTTTGGATTTCGAAAGAAATTTTGGGTTAAATCTTTTCAACTTTCGACTTTTAACATTCAACTTTCAACTGGAAACGACGAAGTCGTTTTTATGGTGTGGTATAATGTTTAATGATTTATATGTTTTGTAATGTACTCGTATATGAGGGCGATATGATGTCCCTTAAATTTGATAATAAGGAAAGTTGGGTTAATATGAGTAAAGCCTTAACGATGATGGCGGTAGAAACAAGTTGCGATGAAACATCGGTCGCTATTTTAAGAAAATGGAAGAGAAGTCGTAACTAATATAATATATTCTCAAATTGATATTCATAAAAAGTTTGGTGGTGTTGTGCCTGAGGTTGCATCTCGTAATCATTTAGAGAAAATAAGTCAGGTTGTGGATGAAGCTCTTGAAGATGCAAAGATGACCTTTGAAGATATTGATTGTTTTGGAGTTACATATGGTCCTGGACTTGTAGGAGCTTTACTCATTGGTGTTGCATATGTAAAAGGTCTTGCCTATGCCTTGAATAAACCCTTTGTCCCAGTAAATCATATAGAAGGACATATATGTGCAAACTACATTGCACATCCTAATTTAGAGCCACCTTTCATTAGTCTTATTGTATCGGGTGGACATTCGCATTTGGTTTTGGTTAAAGACTACGGAGCGTACGAAATACTGGGTAAAACCCGTGATGATGCAGTGGGTGAAGCTTTTGATAAAGTGGCAAGAACCCTTGGCTTAGGCTACCCTGGTGGGCCTTTAATTGATAAGTTGGCAACACAAGGAAACCCTGAAGCCATCCATTTTACAAGAACCTATTTAGAAAAGGGCAGTTTCGATTTTAGTTTTAGTGGTATTAAATCAGGTGTATTAAATTACATTAATAATCAAAAGCAAAAGGGCCAGACCATTAACGAAGCAGATCTCGCAGCAAGTTTCAAGATGCAGTTGTAGAAGTGCTAGTTAATAAGTCGGTCGCTGCAGCCGAAAAGCACAAAATGGATAAAATTATTATCGCTGGAGGTGTAGCAGCCAATAGCAGATTGCGTCAAGAAATGACTAAGGAGTGTGAAGAGAAAATATTTCATTATATTACCCACCTATGGAACTGTGTACAGATAATGCAGCTATGATAGGATGCGCTGCACATTATACCTATTTAAATGGTGTCCGTGGAGATATGTACGTAAATGCTGTTCCTAATTTGAAGTTGGGACAGCAATATGGTGATAAATAAGATTGGAATCCAATCGTAATTGATTGGATTCAGATCATCGAAAAAAGCCCATATTCTTTGTCGCTTCTCATTTTATCGAATCTTACGTATGTCTAATACGCTGCGATCCGCTAAAATGTTTGCTTCGCGAATTTGAACTTTTACAATGATCAAGATTCTATCAAAAAATCAAAATACATGACTTTATTGATAACCTCAATCCAATCATAATGATTGGATTTTCTTGTGTGTGTAAAGCTTAACTGGAGTCGCGATTGCCATAATAGATCTACATAAAATATATACAAACAAATTCGACTTTTTACTGATAAAAGGTTACCAAATACGAAAAAAAGGTTACATAATTCAAAAAATTGTTGATTAAAGCAAATGTGGATGGTTAAGATGCAAAATAGTCAGAAAATTGTGGACTAAACTGTGGATAGTGTGCATAACTCTCTCGTATTCTTATAAATACACGAATTTTAGCTGTGGATTTATCATAAAAGTTATCCACAACACAAGATTAAAATCTGGGATAAAATCAACAAAAACTAAAATAAAGGCAAATGTATGTGGATAAATCCATATATAAGATTTACATAAAGAAATAATTACTTATCTTATTTTTGTACAAAAATAGGT
>LQAH01000434.1_pt1 | contig 9926 bp, 13 predicted proteins | sample 1535791 | NCBI WGS metagenome assembly LQAH01 (sample SAMN04331585, study PRJNA305678) | bioreactor metagenome | isolation source: bioreactor_4 inoculated with Wadden Sea sediment 2nd replicate of a... | place: Germany:Bremen
GTCAGGAAAAGGTTCTATGCTGCTGAAAAACGGGGACAGATATGAAGGAGATTTTAGGGACGGATTGTTTCACGGCCGGGGTATTTATATATGGGCTGACGGTAAGGCTTTTAATGGTTTATTTATAAAAGGCAGTTTTGCAGGACGAGGAACAGTAATTTTTCCTGACGGAGCTGAAATATCCGGATCATGGAAGGAGAATGAGTTTATTCCCGACAGTCTGGTATCTTCAGAAACAGTCGGCAGCAGTACCGGAAAACCGGAAGCGGACCGGACGCAAAAAGTAATACTGCGGATACGGCAGTCAGTAATCAACAGCAATCTTCCGGTACTTTATTATCAGCAGAAAGTTCAGATAATAAAACTGATGCTGCAAATATAAAAGCAGAGAGTTTTATAGTTACCGAAGAATCACCCTGGAATACTTTTGACGGGATAGTAGAAGGGGATTTTGATCTATGGTTTAAGAAAGATATGGATGCTTTTGAAGAATGGAAAAAAAATAATTAATCTAAAATAAACATTTTATTTATAATTTTTAGTATTTAGTCTGATTTTTTGTGACTTTTTAACGGGATATTTGTTTATAACTGGTGAAATGTTATTTACCATGTAAATTCAGCATATTTAAGGAAGGACAATAATGGATTCAAAGCTTGTTCGTTTTAATAAAGATGATGTAATTTTCAAGTCTGGAGATACATCAAGAGAGATGTATATTATCAGATCAGGTACTGTTAAAATACTGATTAATAAAGATAACTCTCTTTTTCCGCTAACTGAATTAGGAGCTGGACATTATATAGGTGAGATGTCGTTTCTTACAGGTGTTCCAAGATCTGCTACAGTTGTTGCAGAATCTGCAGTTCTAGCAAATCTTATTGATCCGGATATTCTTTCTGATGAAAATCTGGGACTTGCTAACTGGGCTGCAAGTATAGCAAAAGTTCTTGTAAGGAGAATAAGAAATACTACTAAAATTCTTGGAAATTATATAGCAAATAATGATATGAATTCGAGTCAGGAGAGTCCTGAAACAATAAATATAATTGCCTTTGAAATAGAGTGTGATGATGATGAAAAACCGGAAAGAGTATATCTTAAAGGAAGTCTTACTGATGATGCTGCGGGAATATTAAAGTCAAAGATCAGAGAGCTTAAGCTTAAAAATCCGAAATCATTAATCCTTGATTTTTCACATATTATTGATATTGATCAAAACGGGATTAACCTCCTGCTTGATATAGCGGCAAGTTCAGATATTGTAAAAATAGATAATATCCAGCTTATACGTGATAAAGTGCTTTCAATTAAAGGTATTCAGGATATTCTTGCTGTAAGCAATATACCTGAGAAAAAGGTCTTAAAAGATGAGCTGCTTATTTCACAGGGTGATATTGAATCAGATATGTATGTTGTCAAATCAGGATTGTTTACAATTACGAGGGAAAGCCTTGGAAATGAAATAACTCTTGATGAAGCCGGAAAAGGGGATGTTATAGGTGAAATGTCTCTTATTAATCAGGCTCCAAGGTCTGCTAATGTACGTGCTCTTAAAGACAGTACTGTTTATGTAGTTAACATCAGAGAATTTTATAATAATGTTTATAATATTCCGGGCTGGTTCATGGATCTTATAAAAGGTCTGGTGGAAAGACTTAGAACAACAGATGAAATGCTGGACAGATATGTAACCGGTGTAAGTCTTAAAGAAGAAGAGGTAAGGTGGCCTGATCCTTTTTGTGTTCTAATGGACAGCACCAACCCTCGGAATTCCTGTTAAAGGGTAATCTTAAATATACTTTTATACCGTATCTTAAAAATATTATTAAAACCGAAGTGTCAAACGGAAGCAAAGAAATTGTTTAAACCTGTCCGGCATTAAACAGATAGACAGGCAAAGTATAAAATCTATTCTGCTTATATACAGACAGCTTGAGAAGAAGAATATAAGTCTTGTGCTGCGCGGACCTCAGAAATCCATACTTGAACTTTTCAGGCAGTATAGAATTAAGGACTAAACAGCAATTGAATAATTAACTTTATAAATATAAAAAAATCAGATAATTACGGGCTTTCTTTTTTAATTTTTAAAAACATAAAAAGGGTGGATATCTATTAGAAAGTGTAGGACAGGGCTATTGAAAACATTGAACTCTCAAAATCCGCTTTTTCAAGATTTTCATAAACTGTTACAATTCCGTTCTGATCATATGCTGAATCACCTCTTAATCCGCCATACCTCATATAACTATAGCTTCCAGAAAGGCTGAAACTGTTTAATATTACCCCGGCACTTATATCAGCAGATAACATATTGCCCCAGAAAAAATCAGCAGTTGTTACAAGGTTTCTTAAATGGTGGTGATCTATTGCTCTGCCGAAGACTGCAAAACTTCCGGCAAGCCTGGTATCCAGAAAGAAAATCCCTGCAGGAATATATATTTCAATTCCTCCGTAAGGTGTATGGAAAATCTGTTCATATGTGATTCCAAGCTGACCATCAGGAAAGCTTCCTTCCGTATCTCTGAATTCGCTTTGTGAATAGATATAATATCCGCCGCGCGCCTCCCATTCGAAGTCGGTAAACCGGTAACCCATAAGGGCTTTCAGTTTAAATTTTGACTCTCTGAATCGCAAAGGTGTATATGCATAGGAGAAATCAAATATTCCTGCTTTTGAAACAATGGTATCTTCATGATGTGACCAGTGTGTCCAGTCCAAGCCGTCAACAAGCCAGTCATAGTCATCCATTACAGATTTCCCGTCTTTTGCTTTGAGCCATAGATCCGCTTTAAAATCTCTGCCATCAGATGGAATATAGTTTATTCCTCCACCAGCCATATAAAGTTCATCAATTTTCCAGATCAGTCTGCTTAAAACTCTGCTTTTCTCCATAACATATTCATTTCCCTCACCTGTCATTTTTCCTGCATGCAGATAAAGAGATATAGATGAATCTGAATTATTTATTTTATTTGAAGAATAAACAGCTGATTTATTATTACGGAAAATTATTTGTGTGTATTCCTTTTACTGTTGGTAATATTATAAAAACAAGTAAATAAAACAGCTGAATAAAGCAGTTTTAAATAGTCTGATTTTCTGTTTGTAAATAACATAAATCTGTTTAATCTCCGGTAAATACTGTTAAGCTGTAATCCTGCAGTAAAAATATGATACACGCAGTATAATTTAATAATTATTATATATAATATAATACAGCGGTATGCAAAAGTGTTAAAAAAAAGAAATATTATTTTTACATCCAATTCTTTAATTTTATTCAGAAGTATTCAGAGTTGATACTGAATGATATCTTGTTTATCAAATCATCTTTTATATAAATAAAATAAAAATGTGTTTTACCTATTCAATAATCCTGTTTAAAATATATTAGTAACTGTTACTGTTTTTTTCTTTAAGTCGCTGAATGACTTTAGACATAAGAAAATAGTATATTGAATAATTATAAATAAATGCGCCGGGGATATAAAAAGGATGAATAAAAAAATTGGAATTATTGGAACAGGCAATATGGGCGGAGGCTATTGCTGAAGGAATAGCTTCTTCTGATTTTGATTTTTCTTTAAGTATTTTTGATGTTAACTGTGATAATACAGAAAAGCTGAAATCACATTACAGTCAGATTATTGTAGAGTCTGACTGTCTATCTCTTACTGAAAACTGCGATATCATAATTCTGGCGGTAAAGCCGGATATCTATTCATCTGTAATTGAAAGTATTAAAGATAAGGTTGACAGAAGCAAAATTCTGGTAATTATAGCAGCGGGAATGAGTATTTCCTATGTAGAGGATTTTTTCACATTCCCGGTAAAAGTTGTTCGAACTATGCCGAATACTCCTCTTCTTGTAAAAGAGGGTATGACTGCAGTGTGCGGAGGAAGTAGTACAGATGCATATGATGTAAAGGCGGTTGAAAATATATTCAGCTTTCTTGGACTTACAGAAATTGTTGAAGAAAAATATTTTGATGCTTATACTGCACTTGCAGGTTCATCTCCTGCATATATTTATATGATTATTGAAGCTATGGCTGACGGAGGAGTTCTTGAAGGCTTCCCCCGTAAAGCAGCATATAAAGCAGCAGCCCAGGCTGTTAAAGGCGCTGCTGAAATGGTTATTAAAACCGGTCTTCATCCGGGAGAATTAAAGGACATGGTCTGTTCTCCCGGCGGAACAACAATTGAAGCTGTAGCAGAGCTGGAAAGGGGGGGGATAAGAACTTCTCTTATTTCTGCTGTTTCCAAATGTACGGAAAAAAGCAGAAAAATGAAGACAAACTGATTTTACAGTCAGCAATAATATTAAACATTTATTCTGAAGCTGTTTATGATATTTTAATTAACAATAGCTGTTGAATATATGAAATGTAATATATAATAATATTAAATCCTAAACCGGGGTGTGTAATGAATTTGAAAACAAGACAGTTGATATACCGATACCTACAATACGGAGAATCCCATATTATTTGAGACTTCTTTATGAATATGATAAAGCAGGACATGAATGGATATCAGCTACAGATATCGGAGATGTACTTAATCTTAATTCAATTCAGGTTAGAAAAGATCTTACATTTACAAATGTAATAGGACGTCCGAAAAGGGATATCTGGTTCAGGATCTTATTGCCTCTGTCGAAGAATTCCTGGGCTGGAACAGCAGGACATCTGCGATTCTTATCGGTGCCGGTTCACTTGCAGAAGCTCTTGTTGGGTTTGACGGTTTTAAGCGGCATGGACTTGAAATTATTGCGGCATTTGATAATGATCCTGAAAAAACAGGAAAGGATTTGAGGTCCGTAAAAATCTATAGAATTTCCGATCTTAATGATTATGTGAGAAGAAATAATGTTAAAATGGGGATTATTACAGTTCCTTCATCTGCAGCCCAGGAAACAGCAATAAAAATGATTGAAGCCGGTATTAAAGGAATCTGGAATTTTTCTCCGGCAAAACTTCAGGTACCTGATAACATTATTGTTCATGAAGAGGATCTCTCTGAAGGATATGCAATAATGTCTGTAATGCTGAAGCACTACGAATAATAATTTTTAATCAAATTTATTGATATCAGTCTGCTGAATGATTTTATAGTTAAATTATACTTTCATATATCTGCTGCATTTAAAAAGTTTTTATATTTATGATATATATACAGCCGGACTTATAAATATTATATGTCTATAATCTGAAACTGCAAAGGATTTGTCTCTATGGAATGCGAAATAAGTGCGGCGCATGCTGCATAGCTTTATCAATATCTTCATTTATTCCCGGAATGGAAAATGGAAAACCTGCCGGTGTTAGGTGTATACATCTCCGTGATGATTACAAATGCAAACTTTTCGGACTTCCTGAAAGACCTGCTGTCTGCGGCGCTTTAAAACCTTCTAAAGAAATGTGCGGCGAAACAAGGGAGGAAGCGCTTGCATATCTTGAATACCTTGAAAAAGCGACAGCTCCTTAAATAATTATTTCCTCAGTTTCTTTTTCCTGTAAAGATCCGCATCTGCCTTATTAATTGCATTTTCGATTTTTTCACCTTTCTCTGCAGTATAAATGCCTGATGTAAAACTGAATATTATTTCACTGCCGTCACTTTTAACATGAAAATTATCTTCATCCTTATAGAGTCTTTTTTCAAGTTCACGGCAAATACTTTTATTACATCCGGGCAGAAGAAGCAGAAATTCATCTCCTCCATATCTGATAAGATAGTCGGAAGCTCTTGTTGTTAAATGTATGATATCTGCTGCTTTTTTCAATACTATATCGCCGTAATTGTGTCCGTAAGTATCATTAATATTTTTGAAATTATTCATATCAACTATTATAACCGAATAAATATCATGAATAAGTTCATCAAGAACATTTATTATTCTCCTGTTATAGATTCCTGTTAAACTGTCTGTGACTGAATCTTTATGGAATTCCTCTGCACGGCCTTTTTCAAGTGCAGCAAGGGTATGTAAATCAATAATATTATTCAAAGCAATTCCTGAAACCAGAATAGTAAAAATAATCAGACCTATGTGTGTATAGAAAACTGTTCCTGTATGAAGAAAAAGCTGAATAACATCATATCCTGATATAAAAATACTGTCAGCAGTCCTGTGAAAAGCAGTTCTGTATAAACAGATTTCTGTTTTGTTCTTACTATTTTAAATGTTATGTATATAAGTGTCATAATTACAAATAAATGTGTTTTTGAATATATATTGCGAAGTTCGATCATAGTATCAGGAATAATAATTCCTGTAAGAAATATTAAAAATATTTGCTGTAATTATGATTTTTATCAATTTTACTGCTTTTAATATTGAAAATCCTGTTTATCAGATTTATCAGAAATATCATTGAAAGTGAAATACCAGCAAATGAAATTTTCTTAAATATAATATATTTAAGGAAAAGATAATCAATATATGAATAATCAAGGAAAAAAAGAAAAATTGTGATAAGAAACAGTCCCATATAAATATTGATATGGGAATTTTCATGAGTAATTATCCCTGAAAGAATAAAAATTATACTCAGAAAAATAAGCATTCCTGAAATAATTTCTATAAGATACTGAAAATAAAAATATAAAAACTGTTTTCTGAAAATACCGTCATACTTAGTCTGTAAAAATGGGATTTTTAATATTCCAGCCTCATAAAGTCCGTAAATTTTAATGCATACTTCATGGTTTCCTTCAGAAAGAGTATCCGGAAAATTGAAGACATGTGCTTTATTCCATATAGATGCATTTCCTTTCTCAAGATCTCCTTCCTGCCCGATAAATTTATTGTCGATATATATCTTTATCCCGTTGCCTGCGATAAAGGAACAAAACAGAGGATCTTTATTTCCTCATCAAGGTTGAATGTGCATTTAAAAGAATAAATACCTGTAACAAAATCATCATCATTGTCACCGGCTGTATAGAATGGTACATTATCAATGTTTTTTACTTTATTGTTGTATTCTACAGTCCACCCGGATTTTAGTGATACTGAGTTTTCAGGAGGATTCAGATAATTATTAAAAAATATAAAAAATAATGTGACTGTAATAGTAATTAAAGGATAAATATATCTTCTTTTTACAAACAAAAAAAACCTTTCCTAAACTGGATTAAGTTTTATTATTCTACATTAAATATCATAGTGCTGTAAAACAAAAATTATTACAGCCGATATTTACTTTTTCTATTTTTTCAACATTGCATTCATTATTTTCAAACATCTTTTGTGCTTTTTCCTTTGCCGGAGTTGTATCTACCTGAAAGTCCTGTAAAAGACCCTGTGGAAGTTCCTGCAGAAATCTGGAAGGTATGCAGTCAATAATATCTCTCATATGTCTTCTCTGTCTGCATGATGTAATAAAAAGCTTTTTCATGGCTCTAGTTATAGCTACATAAAAAAGTCTTCTTTCCTCCTCGATATTGTTTTCATCCTCTTCAATTGATCTGGCATGTGGTATTATCTGGTCTTCTATACCGGCAAGAAAGCATACATTGAATTCTAATCCCTTTGCCGCATGTATTGTCATTAGACTCACTTTTCCCTCATCATTTTCATCAATATCATCTCTTGTTATTAGTGTTATTCTGTTGAGATATGAATAGAGGGACGGATCAGTATTGTCTTCATCGTTCTCCCAGTTTTCAAAAAGTCTGATAAAATGTCTGAATATTCTTGAATTTCCATTTCGCAAGTTTCTCATTTTTCTGATATTCGTTTACAAGACTTCCCCAGTAATCAATATTTTCAACAAATTCTGTAAGGGTTTTTGCCATCTTTTTTCCGGTAAGAAGACGTGATCTGAAAAAAATTTATAAGACCTATAAAGTCGCCGATGCTGTGCTTCATTCTGTCGCTTAACGGACTGTCGCTTGCTGAGCACATTGCTGTAATAGCTGAGAAGAAAGAACACTTTTTTGATCTTGATACATGATGAATCTGTTCAAGTGTTCTTTTTCCTATTCCTCTTCTTGGAGTATTGATAATTCTTAACAGATTTACATCATCTTCCGGATTTGCCATTACTTTCATATATGCAATAATATCTTTTACCTCTTTTCTCTGGAAAAACTTGTTCCCCGGATACCTTGTAGGGAATAGAAGAGGCAAGAAGCGATTCTTCAATTGATGTTGTAAGACTATTTGTTCTTACCAGGATTCCGAAATCATGATAGTTGAGTTCTTCCTTCCTTTTTGTGAAATTAATCATTTCTGCAATAAAATCACTTTCTTTCGTATCATTGTCAGGATAGTAAATTTCTATTGGAAGTCCTTTTTTTTGTTCCTGTCCAGAGAGCTTTTTCCTTCCTGTTTTTATTATTTGCTATTAACGTATTTGCCGCTTCAAGAATATTTCCTGTTGATCTGTAGTTCTGTTCAAGCTTAATTTCCCTTACATCAGGAAAATCTTTTTCAAACTGCAGAATATTGCTGTAGTCTGCGCCTCTCCAGGAATAGATTGACTGATCATCATCTCCTACAACACAGATGTTTTTTGATTCTTCTGCAAGTAGTTTCATTAACCTGTACTGAATTCTGGATGTATCCTGAAACTCATCTACCATTAAGTATTTGAACCTGGCTCTGTATCTTTCAAGTACTTCAGGATGTTCTTCAAATATCTGAATAGGCATAACAATTAGATCGTCAAAATCAACAGCATTATATAGTTTGAGATGTTCAAGATATTCATCATAAATAGGTTTAAAATCTGCACTTGATTCATTCCATGATATTCTTCCCGTTTTAATAGATGAAAAGATATTTGCCATACTGTAGAGATCCATAGAATTGGGATCCAGTTTAAGTTCTCTGCAGCATTCCTTCATAAGCGAAATTTTATCAACCTGGTCATAGATACTGAAATTTGATTTATAACCCAGGACTTCAATTGAGTCTCTGAGCATTTTTACACCGAAAGCATGAAAGGTAGATACTGTCAGGTTTGAAAGTTTTTTTCTTTGTAATTTTTTTAACTCTTTCCTGCATTTCTCTTGCTGCCTTATTGGTAAATGTCAACGCAAGAATTGATGCCTGGTGAATTCCCTGATCAAGCATATATGCCATTCTGTATGTTATTGTCCGGGTTTTTCCTGAACCTGCTCCTGCAATAATGAGCAGAGGTCCGTCTATCTGAGTAACAGTTTGAAACTGTTTTTTATTGAGTTCTGATTTTAGTTTTTGTAATATCAAACATTTTGTTTTTAAAGATGCACCTTTTTTAGTAAGAAATGAAAAATGTTTCAAGTCCGAGATATGAGATAACTGTAACAATTATACCGGCAATCAATACCCCTGCAATTACTGCAGGAACTGTTTTTCTTTTCTGCATACCAAGGACCCATGCTCCTATAGTTCCTGTGTAGGCCCCTGTTATAGGCAGAGGTACTGCAACAAAAGCATAATACCAAGATATCCGTATTTATCAACCTTATCTCTGATTTTATTTCTTGCTTTTGCAATAAAATGATCAAAAATATTCCGGTACCATTTAAAGCGGATAAATATCTTGTGAAGGGTAGATATAAATATATAGAAAAGAGGCCTACAAGTGAATTAAAGAATACACAGTAGAAATATGCGAATAAGGGAGGTATATTATTTGCCGCCATATAGGGGATTGCCCCTCTTAATTCAGATACAGGAAGTAATGATAATAATGCTGATACAACTAATATGTGATTGTCCAATGATTTCTCCGGATTTGTTTATTTTGCAGTTAGAATTCACTATGATTTATATCATGAAAATAGCATAAATAATATGCTTAGAAAACCTTTCTTTTTATCTTTATGGCATCTGCCGGACAGACTTCATGACAGCAGTAGCATCTTATACATTTATCATACTTAATTTCAACTTTTCTGCTGCTGTTTTCTGAAAAACTAAG
>LQAH01000435.1_pt1 | contig 9916 bp, 16 predicted proteins | sample 1535791 | NCBI WGS metagenome assembly LQAH01 (sample SAMN04331585, study PRJNA305678) | bioreactor metagenome | isolation source: bioreactor_4 inoculated with Wadden Sea sediment 2nd replicate of a... | place: Germany:Bremen
AGGCATGAGTGTTGCAGAAGTAGAAGTTGATGAGGAAGAAGAACAAACAAATACACTAGGTGATTTGTTTGGAGATAAACTTAAGGATTTATTTAAATAAGAAATGAATAAATGATAAATGTAAGACGCTCTCTTGGAGCCGTTTTTTTTTTGTGCTTAAGAAAAATGATGTTTTATATAGTACGAACAACCCAGCAATGAAAATACCATTGCTGCGGTCGCTTGACGCGTCCAATACAAAAGTAAGTATAAGCACATATGCAAATTTATTTGAATATGTGGGCTTATACTTACTTTTGTGCTGTTCTTGTTTTTCACGAAAAAAACCTATCTTCCAATGATCTCACGAGCCTTCCCAAACCGCTGAATCAAAAAATGATAGGTTCATTTTGTGGTGTTTCTTAAGTGTGTAAAGCAAAAGGGGTTCTGCTTTACTGCTATATACATAGTATAAAAGACAAATATGAATAAAATTGAAACTGTTTCTTAACAAATTATTAAATCGTCTAATTAAAGAAGTTACAATGCTTGATTTAACATATAAAAGAATGTGCTTAGTCAGAAACGGGAGTTTCGTTTTGATCATTATCAGACAAAAACTTGACAAACGAAACAAACGGACTATACTTATGACAAATGATCAAAAACGATCAAAACGAAAACGTGAATCGCGCAAATCGATCAAAAAGTGATAAAATGGTAAGAGAAAATAATCACAAGTGCTTAAATAAAATCAATAAGGAGTGAATCGATTTGTTTGCAACCGAAAGAAAACGAGCGATTTTAGATTTATTAGAAAAACAAGGTAAAGTAAAAGTTATAGAGTTGTCGGAAACATTTGATGTTTCTGAGCCTACAATTCGTAGGGATATTAAGGAACTAGATGAAAAAGGAATGCTTATTAGGACTCATGGGGGTGCAATTGCACGAGAAGAAGGAGAGCATGAACCTTCATTTCATGAAAAACAGGATAAGTATTTTAAAGAAAAAGAATCTATTGGTAAGCTAGCAGCTGGATTAGTCAATGAAGGCGATACTATTCTTTTAGATTCTGGAACTACAACCCTACAAATTGCAAAAGAATTAATGGTTAAAAACATTACGGTCGTAACCAACTCTTTAGACATCGCATATGAACTAGAAAAAAACCCGATATTGAAGTCGTCTTAACGGGTGGAATAATGAGGTGGAATACACGTGCCATGGTTGGGCCGGTAGCTGATGGGCTTTAGAGAAGTTCCATGTTGATATTGCTTTTATGGAACAATTATATTTCTATAGATGGCGGATTAACGACCATAATATGATGGAGGCAAATACAAAATCAAATATGATCAACATTGCAAAGCGTGTTTTTGTAGTCTGTGATCATACTAAATTCGACAAAACTACATTTTATCGTATTGCATCACTTAAAGAGTTAGATGGTGTTATAACAGATAAGGGTATGGCACAAGAAATGATGCAAAGATACGAACAGGAAGATTTAGATATTCTGATATAAATAACTCCGATTGAGGGAGTTTGTACTTACAATTATGAGGTGAAATACGTGATACTAACAATTACTTTAAATCCAGCAGTAGACAAAACAATTAAAGTGAATAACTTAACTCTAGGCCATGTTAACCGCATTGTGAGCTCTAGACAAGATGCCGGAGGAAAAGGTATCAACGTATCGAAAATGATTCAAGTTTTAGGTGGTAAAAGTACTGCATTTGCTGTAATTGGCGGAGATACAGGAGCATACATTAAAAGTGAAGTCGAATCTATGGGCATTGATTTTGAATATGTCGAATTAGAAAAAGCTACTCGGACAAATATTAAAATTGTAGACGATACAAATCAGGTTTATACGGACCTAAACAGTTCGGGTTCACATATTGATATAAATATAAAGGATAGAGTAGACCAAGCACTAGAGAAACTTATTCAAAACGACACACTTGTTGTACTTTCAGGAAGTGCCCACAATGGTTTCGGAGTTGCATATTACCATAATTTGATCAAATGGCGAATGCACAGGAGCACGGGTTATTCTAGACGCAGATGGAGATTGTTAAAAGAAGCGATTAAGCTAAACCTATCTGTAAAACCAAACATTCATGAAACTTGAAAAGCTAACTGGCAAAACTCTATCTACACAAGAAGATGTTATATCAGCTTCTCAAAGTATTTTGGATAAAGGCGTAACATACGTAGTTGTATCCATGGGAGAAGAAGGTGCGCTATGTATGAGTAAAGATGCTATTTACTCTATAAAAGGGATGAAAGTATCAGTTAAGTCAACTGTTGGAGCAGGTGACTCTATGGTAGCAGGTTTAGCGGTTGGTATTCACAAGAATCTCAGCATTGAAGAAACCTTTATGTTGGGTTCTGTATCTGCTACCTCAGCCGTAATGACAGAAGGTTCATCAGCAGGTCGAATAGAAGATATTGAGCAATTAAAAACAATGATCAGAGTTACTCAACTGTAACCTCAAATAAAGGAGATAATCATGCGAATAAGAAGATCTACTCACAGAATCACTAATGATTGAAGAATTAGTAAGTAATACAAAAGAAAATGTACTAACTGAAATGGTTGAAAACTTGCCCTAACGGATAAGTTGAGTAATAAAGCAATGTTTCATAAAGCTGTACTGGATCGAGAAGCAGAATACAGTACAGGAATTGGAATGGGAATCGCTATTCCGCATGGGAAGTCGTCTGGTGTCAAAGAAGCCTCTCTTGTATTCGCGCGCAGCAAGAATGGGGTAGATTTTGATTCTATGGATGGTCAACCTGCACATTTACTCTTTATGATCGCCGTTCCAGAAGCGGCAAATGACGATCACTTAAAAATTCTAGGTACGCTTTCAAGGAAACTCATGCACCAATCAATTCGTGAAGCTCTTATGAATGCGACTACTTATGAAGATGTGATAGCAGTTTTCGAAGATGCATAAAAAGGGGGACGTATTATGAAAATCGTAGCTGTAACTGCTTGCCCAACGGGTATTGCACACACTTACATGGCTGCTGAAGCACTTAATATCGCAGCCAGCGAAATGAAATATGATATGAAAGTAGAAACAAGAGGGTCAGTAGGTGCTGAAAATGCGCTTACAGATAAAGATATACAAAATGCAGATGCAGTTATTATAGCTGCAGATACCAATGTACCAATGGAACGTTTTCAAGGTAAAAACTTATTGAAGTACCTGTTAAAGAAGCAATTTCTAATGCACAAGGACTCATTAAAAAAGCTTTGTCAGCAGACACTTATAGTACTGCTAACTTATCCGATCAAGTAGATTCTATTAAGAACCAGAAGAAATCAGAAAGAAAAGGTGCTTATAAACACCTTATGACAGGGGTTTCTTTTATGATTCCTTTTGTTACAGCTGGCGGTATTTTAATTGCCTTATCATTTGTATTTGGTATTGAAGCTTTTAAAGAAGAAGGTACAATTGCTGCAGCACTTATGCAAATCGGTGGTGGTTCAGCTTTTGCTTTAATGATACCTATCTTAGCAGGTTATATTGCATACTCAATTGCAGATCGTCCGGGTATTGTACCGGGTATGGTTGGAGGTATGTTGGCATCATCTATTGGTTCTGGTTTCTTAGGTGGAATCATTGCAGGTTTTTTTAGCAGGTTATACAGTAGAATTCCTCAAAAAGTCTATTAAATTACCAAGATCAATGGCAGGTTTAATGCCCGTACTTATACTTCCGGTGTTCTCATCACTTGTAGTTGGACTCTTAATGATATTTGTTATTGGAGGCCGGTAAGTTCAATTAACAATGCTATGAATGGTTGGTTACAAAGTCTAAATGGTACAAATTCGACAGTACTTGGGCTGGTAATTGGCTTAATGATGGCTTTCGATATGGGTGGTCCTGTTAACAAAGCAGCTTACACTTTTGGTGTAGGAACCTTAGTTGCTGGTCAAGCATCAGAAGTAATGGCAGCAGTAATGGCAGCTGGTATGGTACCTCCATTAGGCCTTGCCCTTGCAACCATAGTAGCAAAAATAAATTCTCACACGAAGAAAAAGAAGCTGGTAAAGCAGCATGGGCACTTGGGATCTCTTTTATTACAGAAGGGGCTATCCCATTTGCAGCAGCAGATCCAGCACGTGTTATTCCATCGATTATGGCAGGGTCAGCTGTAACGGGTGCATTGTCTATGCTATTTAAGTGTGGATTGGCAGTACCTCATGGCGGTATCTTTGTATTATTCATACCAAATGCAGTTGTAAACTTAGCTGCATACGTATTAGCGATTGCAATTGGTACATGTGTAACTGCTGGTCTTATCTTTGGCCTCAAAAGAGAAATCGCTTAATTAAAACATAGTTGATTTATGAAAGATGATTCAAAGATAGGTGACTGATATATATTTTTAAAAAAAACTATATGTACAGTTAGGGTTTATATGGAGGTAAGAAAGTGTTTGGAGTAGGAGCATCATCCGGGATAGGTATTGGCAAGGCAATTGTTTTGTTGAAAAACCTTTAACAGTACAACATATCAATATTCATAATACAGAAATGGAAAATTGAAAAGTTCAACAGGGCCCTTGAAAAAGCCGAACTTCAACTTGTTGAGATTTGTAAAAAAAACGCGTACGAGGCTTAGTGACCATGAAGCTGAAATATTTGAAGCTCATCAAATGATGTTGCGGGACCCCGAGTGGATTAAGTCTATTGAAAATCATGTAAATGATAACAAGTGTATTGCATGGGCAGTTCAACTAACGACAGACTCCTTTGTAGCTATGCTGGAAGGCATTGATGATCCTTACTTAAAGGCTAGAGCAAATGATTTAAAAGATGTGTCTGAGAGGGTTCTAAGAATCCTCTTAGGCATTGAAAAAGTAAGTTTAGATCATCTTCCACAAGGAACCATTTTAATAACGGATGATCTCAAACCATCTGACTCAGTTGGTCTAAAACCAGAACTGATAGAAGGTATTATAACAAGCGAAGGAAGCGAAACGTCTCATAGTGCTATTATTGCCAGAACATTAGGCATTCCTGCAGTTATGGGTGTGGAAACTGTTCTAACAAAAATTGCAGAGGGCGACCTAGTTATAATCGATGGCGAGTCTGGAGAGATACATGTGAATCCTGATGATACTGTAGTTTCTCGCTACGAATCCCTCAAATTAAAAGAAGAAACCTTTAAAAATAAATTGGAAATATTTCGTTCTAAACCAACAATGACGAAAGACGGACGAGAAGTCGAATTGGTGTGTAACATAGGACGTCCAAATGATACTGCCAATATAGTAGAAAATGATGGTGAAGGAATTGGACTTTTTAGAAGTGAATTTATATTTATTGATCGTGATCAAGCGCCCAATGAAGATGAGCAATGTAAAGCTTATACCAAGGTACTAAAAAGTATGGAAGGAAAACCTGTTATTATTCGTACAATGGACGCGGGCGGTGACAAGGAGATTCCGTATTTGAACTTACCTAAGGAAATGAATCCTTTTCTAGGATTTAGGGCGATTCGTATTAGTTTAGAGCGACAAACATTATTAAAAACACAATTGAGAGCTATTTTAAGAGCCAGCGTTCATGGTAATACAAAAAATTATGATTCCGATGATTAGTACGGTTGAAGAAGTTTTACAAGCAAAAGAAATACTACAGCAATGTCAGAAAGAACTACAAAATGAAAATGTACCTTATTCAACAGATATTGAGCTAGGCATAATGATCGAAGTTCCATCTGCTGCATTCCATGCAGAAGCACTTGCTAAACATGTGGATTTCTTTAGTATTGGAACCAATGATTTAATACAATACACCATGGCGGCTGATCGTATGAACGCCACTGTTAAGTATCTTTATAAACCGACTCAACCTGCTGTTATCAAAATGATTCAACATGTGATTCGGTCAGGACACAAGGCCGGTATTTGGGTAGGTATGTGTGGTGAGGCGGCAGCACACCCTTTAATGATACCACTCTTAGTTGGTATGAAGCTTGATGAGTTTAGTGTATCGCCGTCAGCGGTTCTAAAAACGAGATGGCAAATAGCATCCTATGATCAAGAGAGCACAATGAAACTCGTAGAAGATGTTGTCAAACTTGATACAGCAACTGCTATTGAACAATGTATTGAAGTTTATCTAGAACAACATCAAGAGAATCTAGTGGTGTAAGGAGAATAAAGAAATGGAAAAAACAATTGTAATTAAATCAGAGGCTGGCATTCATGCAAGACCAGCAAGTATCTTTGTAAAAGAGGCGGTAAGTGCATCGGCAGATATATACTTAATCAAAGATGGTAAAGAATATAACGGCAAAAGCATTATGAGTATTTTAGGCATGGGTGCTACAAAAGGAACTAAATTGGTATTGAGAGTGGTAGGTGAAGGTGAATCTGAGCTAATAAACAAACTCAGTACTATTTTAGATGAAGCTGTTTAATATAAAATTGTAAATAAAAGAGGAAGTTGATCCGGTGCAAAGACTGGTCAACTTCCTTTTATTATGCTTATATAAGGGTATGAGAGTGGTAAGACAATTAATTATAAATTAATAGATTGGGGTTTTATATGGACACGTCAAGTAATCAACAATCAGAACTGAAAATGCATATAAATTTTCTTGGACGAATAACAAAACTTTTTTATTGACCGATATAGAATGACTTACTTATTGATTATGCTCATTATTGTATCGGGTGTAACTTCTTATTTAACTTTGCCACGAGAGCAATTGCCTGAAATATCTTACCCTTTGCAATTATTACGACGACATACTCAGGTGCTTCCCCAGAAGATGTTGAAAGCTTAGTTACTGATAAAATCGAAACTCAGGTTTCGGGTATGGATGATATTGAATCCATTGAGTCAACTTCTAACTTGGGTATTCGCAAATATTCGTACGGTTTGACGCAAATTCAGATATGGACCTAAAAGGAATACTGGTTCAAAATGAACTGGCCAATATTCAATTACCTGATGGGGCTAATGACCCTCAAGTTTTTGTGTTTGCCACATCTGAGATACCGCTTATGAACATTAGTATTACTGGCGACTATGACATTTATGCACTGACCCTTATTGCTGAAGACCTTCAAGATGCAATCGAAAAAGTCGAAGGTGTAGGCAATGTAGAAATAAGTGGCGGTTTAGAGCGCGAATTTCATATTTATGTAGACCCCGCTAAACTCATTAACTATAATTTATCAATTGGAAGTATACGGTCAGCTTTAACCAATGCTAATGTTAATCAGCCTATTGGTGATGATGACTTAGATGGCTTGTATTACAACGTACGATTAGATGCGACCATGAAATCATTGGATGAGCTAAAAAATTTACTTATTAAAACGCAAAACGGAGACTATCTGTTTTAAAAGATGTTGCTGATGTAAGGGATAGTCATGCTAAGATTAATCAGTTAACAGAAATGTATATACAAGGCGACAGTGCTACTTCAGAAACATTTCCATCGGTCTATTTAACTGTTGAACGTGAAGGTGGAACGGATGTTGTAGGTTCAAGTGACCGTGTAAAAAAAACTTCTTGTAGATGAAATAGGTCGACTTTATCCAGAAGACGTGACCCTATACATTGCAAATGATCAGGCTGAGGTTGTTGCAGAAGACTTAGCAGATGTAACTGAAAATGCTGTCTCAGGACTAATAGTAGTTATCATTGTATTATTCTTATTCATCGGTTTTAGAGAGGCGCTTGTTGTTGCTTTTGTAATTCCTTTGTCTTTGCTTACTACTCTAAGTTTAATGGATTACAATAATATATCCCTAAACGGACTTTCCATTCTTGGCCTTATTGTATCCTTGGGTCTACTCGTTGATAATGCCATAGTAGTTATGGAAAATGTAGATCGACTTCGTTATGAAGGGGTTGATAGGCTTGACGCAGCGGTGTATGGTACAAACCAAGTCGCTTTTGCCATTATGGCTGCAACCCTTACAACCTTAGCAGCTTTTTATCCATTATCCATCTTACCTGGAACCATGGGGGACTTCATTGAGGTTATTCCTCTAGCCATTATGTTTGCCATTGCTGCTTCCTTTGTGATGTCCATTGTGGTTACTCCAACACTATGCTCAAGATATCTTCGGACGAGAAAAAAGACACCAAACATCATACATGGTTAAGAATCATAGCTATCATATTAACCATGGGGCTTAGTTATTACGCTTTTAGTGTTGAAGGACAATTTGGTATTCTTTCGGTTATTGCAGCCATATTATTTGGTGTAGCCATGACATTTAAGCAGTTTAAATATGCAGATAAAAGCCTTGAAGAATCGAATGTAATTAAGTGGTACGTAAAAACTATGGAACAAGTCATAGCTAGCAAATGGCGTAAAAGTATATTGCTAGGGATTGGTTTTCTAACCTTAGCTATTTCTGTTGCTATGATTCCCTTAGGAGTTCTTAAAATGACTTTTATGCCTCAAGACGAACCAGAAAAAGCTACTGTTCGTATAACTGCACCAGCAGGTTCGCGGTTGGAGGATTCGAAAGAAATTACTAAGTTTGCTGAAGAACAACTGTATGATATAGAAGATATAGAAAATTTTAATGCCGTAATTGGTGGAAACGACCCCAATATATCCCGTATTGAAATTGAATTTATTGAGAAAATAGAACGAGAACGTACAGGTTTTGAGCTGGTCGAAGACATTCGTAAAAGAATGGAAGGTGTACCAGGTGCCGAAATAGTTGTTCAAGGAATGACAGGAGGCGGCGGACCACCAAGCGGTGGTAAACCTTTTACCATTGAACTCACAGGCCCTAGCCTAGAAGATATTAATCTTGCATCAGAACTCATTAAAGAACAAATGGCTGCAATACCAGGAGTTATCACCCCTGAAGTGAGCGTAAGTAAAGGTGCACGACAAATTATGGTTGAGGTTAATAAAAACAAAGCCCTGGTCATGGGTCTTAATCCACAAACAATTGCTAGTGAAATTCGTTCTTATATGACAGGTATTACTGCAACAACCTTTACCATTGATCAGGACGATGTAGACGTCGTTATAAAACTAACTGATTCAGAAATTACGTCCATTAATCAATTAGAATATCTCTATTTAACAGCATCGGATGGCAGTAAAGTGCCTGTTGCTTCTGTAGCTAAACTTGTAGAGACAAAAGGGATCTCCAAGATAGACAGAGAAGACCTCAAACGTATTGTAACCATAGGAGCTGATTTAGAGCGTGGATATAATATAAATGATGTTATTAAAGCTTATGAGGAAGAAGCAGAGAGCTTGCTGTTACCTGAATCTGTAGAGATAGCATATGGCGGTGATCGTCAACAAATGACCGAATCCTTTATGGACTTGTTTAGGAGCATGATCTTAGCCATTATCTTGGTGTATGGTATTTTGACAGTTCAGTTCAATTCCATAACTCAACCTTTTATTATTATAATGACCGTTCCTATGGCCCTTATCGGAGTAGTGTGGGGTCTTATTGCAACCGGAAACTATTTTGGGTTCTATGCCTTTATGGGACTCGTCGCACTTGTAGGGATTGCGGTAAATGACGCCATTGTATTAGTGGATTACACCAACTATTTAAGAAGTACAGGAACCGAGTTATAGAAGCCATAACCAAAGCTGGTAAAACACGATTTATTCCTGTATTCGCAACATCTATTACAACCATTGGTGGGATTCTGCCTTTAGCTTTAAAAAAATGCCTATTATGCACAATTGGGCTTTGCACTTATATTCGGCCTAATGGTAGCAACCGTTCTTACTTTAGTCTATATACCTATTTTTTTATAGTTATATTGAGGGAAGACGGATTAGGAAAGCAGCTAAAAACAATTGAAAATGGAGAATGGATAATTGAGAATTAAAACAAAAAATACGTTGTAGTCGATCTTGTGCCGACTTAAATTAATCTAAAATAATACAACTGAAAA
>LQAH01000436.1_pt1 | contig 9882 bp, 12 predicted proteins | sample 1535791 | NCBI WGS metagenome assembly LQAH01 (sample SAMN04331585, study PRJNA305678) | bioreactor metagenome | isolation source: bioreactor_4 inoculated with Wadden Sea sediment 2nd replicate of a... | place: Germany:Bremen
TCTACATATACCCAAATCTTGTAACACCTAAATAATACAGAATCCAAATATGTGCTGGATAGTAAATGTAAAAAGAAGTATTTCCAGCCACGCCCACGTTGACCATTATACATATTTATCAGCAACAGGGAAAAGACCATCATCCATTGATAATTATGAAGTAGCATCTCCGATAGAGGCATGCTCGTATCTAACATTAAAAAACCCGAATACTGCTGAGATAATAAGCATGCTTGAATTAATGGCTATTTTATTTCCACGATGTCTATAAAATATGACCACTAACCACAGGACCATATAAGAACCTTCTGTTTTAGCTAGAGCTACCAATATGGCCACAGCTATTAAGGTGCTCCATTTAAAACTTTTTTCTTCTTGGTAATATTCAATAAATTGTAGAAATGCTACACTTAATCCAATGGATAAGAATATATTATTGGGAATACCTTGACTTGACGGAAACCACATGACAAGGAGTCTTGATCCAATGTGCATAATAACTCCAAAACCAAGCAGTCTACCAATGTATTCATACCTATTGCGTGTATAGTGGAATCCCTCTACTGCTAGGAATATGAAAACAGGCGCTACCAAACGGCCAAAGTATGTAAATACAATAGGTGTTCCAGGTATAAATTGATATATATGATCTATAAGCATTAAAAACGCAGCTATTAGTTTAAGTTGGAATCCCGTAAGTTTCATCATTTGTTTTTCCTTCTTTTTGTTCTCAGTTCATTGTAGCTTAAAAGTATGATTGAGGCTATAACAATTGTCTGTTGTTACCTTCTAAGGGTGCCAGCCTTTTAGTTTAGGTCATTCTTTGTGGAAAAGACTGGGACACCAGTAACGTTGAAGTTGAAAACCTTAGGGTTTTCTTTTTGGAATGTGTTTATTACTTAATCTTTAAAGTGTTTAATCCCTTGGTTTATTTTTTTAACGTTCTAAAACGTTTGTTTTACTGATTCTCAGCTAATCATATTTATATTTTGAGAAAAATGTCTTTGCATATTTATTCAGAGCTGTGGTACACTAAATACACAATGTAACTAGTTACATCTTTTGGTTTGAGATTGTTTTTAGTTACAAATAGTCCGTTTTAAAGACGGATACATATATAAAACTAGTTGCATTGTTACAGAGAACTCTATTCTCTTCTTTTACTTTCAGTGAAATGTAACTAGTTACAAAGGAGGAGTTAGTCGATGTCAAACGAACAAAACGCTGTATCTCACGATGATTATGCCTTGGAACCTGTACCGGCTAGTGCACGTCGCGGTCTGGTTTCTATGTCAACCGTTATGCTTGGTTTCACTTTTTTTGCAGCCAGCATGTGGACGGGTGGTACTTTAGGAATGGGATTCCGCCTATTCCCTGATCTTATTCTTGTTGTCTTATTTGGTAACCTCATTCTTGGCGTATATGGTGCTTTTTAGGATATGCTGCAGCAAAGACGAATTTGTCTACACATATTCTTGCACGTTATGCATTTGGTATTCATGGTTCAAAGTTACCGTCCTTTATGCTTGCCTTTACACAAATTGGTTGGTTTGGTGTAGGTGTTGCTATGTTTGCTTATCCTATCAACAAATTTACAGGTATGGGCGTAACACCTCTTATTATCATCGGCGGTATCTTTATGACAGCAACCGTTGTAATAGGTATGAAGGCTATTGAATGGATCAGTAAAATTGCAGTTCCAGCTATTATACTTCTAGGTCTTATGTCAGTAGGTAAAGCGGTTATTGATGCAGGTGGAATTCAACCGCTTCTTGCTGTTCAGCCTCAAGGCGATGCAAAACTTACGGTTGCAGTTGGTACAGCTTTAGCAGTAGGTTCCTTTATAAGTGGTGCTACCTTAACACCAGACTTTGTACGTTTTGCGAAAACAAAGCAAATTGGTGTACAAGCAACGGTTGTAGGATTTACATTTGGAAACAGTTTAATGTTCTTATTTTGGTGCCATAGGCGCCATAGCTACTGGACTTTCAGATATATCTGAAGTACTTGCAGCACAAGGACTACTCGGTGCAGGTATTGCACTTTTAGCTCTTAATATTTGGACAACAAACGACAATGCTCTTTACGCTTCTGGATTAGGACTCGCAAATATTACTGGTCTTAAAAGAACGCACTTAACTATTGTAGCAGGAGCAATTGGTACTGTTTTCTCCATTTTCCTATATAACAACTTTGTTGGATGGCTTGTTTTCCTAAGCGTTTCTTTACCACCTATTGGTGGCATTATCATTGGGACTTCTACTTACGTCATAAACGTAATTATGCAGCGCCAAAACAATACAAGTTTAAGTCTGTTAATTGGGCAGCAATGATCGCCTGGGTTCTTGCTATTGCTGTATCAAAACTTTCCCCAGAATCAGGTTTACTTAGTATTGCACCATTAAACGCTATTTTAACAGCAATTGTTGTTCATGTCTTCGCAGATAAACTCATTTATGGTGAAAAAAATCTAGAAGCTATATCTACTCAAGCTGTGGAGGTTGACTAATGGATTTAATTATTCGTAATGCACTAATTCGAGGTCAAAAAGAACCTCAAGACATTGCTATTGAAAATGGTAAATTTGTTGAAATTGGGTCAGCGCTAAAACATAAAGGTAAGAAAGAGATCGATGCAAAAGGTCATTTACTTTGTCCTCCTTTTGTTGACCCACACTTACACCTTGATGCTGTATTAAGTGTTGGAGATCCACGTTTCAACATGTCAGGAACCCTTCTTGAAGGAATCCAGATCTGGGGTGAACGTAAACCCCATTTAAACAAAGGAAATACTAAAACAAAATGCAATTGAGGCAATTAAATGGGAAGTAGCCAACGGAACACTGAGAATAAGAACCCATGCCGATACGACTGATCCGACTCTACTTACTTTAGAATCATTATTAGAAGTGAAAGATGAAGTAAAAGATCTAGTTGATTTACAAATTGTTGCCTTCCCACAAGATGGCATATATACCTCTCCTGAAGGTGTTTCATTAATGAAACGCGCTATGGAGATGGGTGCTGATGTAGTTGGGGGCATTCCACATAACGAATTTACACGTGAAGACGGTGTACAAGATGTAGAGTTTGTATTTGACTTAGCTGAAAAATACCAAGCACTTATTGATATTCATGTTGATGAAACTGGTGATGATCAGTCTCGTTTTGTAGAAGTTATGGCCAAAGAAACCATCAACCGCGGTATGCAAGGACTCGTTACCGCTAGCCACACCACTGCTATGCATAAACTACAATAATGATTATTGTTTAAGTTACTGGGTATTTTGAAACGTGCTGACATGAATATGATTACAAACCCATTTGATAATTCAGTTCTACAAAATAGAACTGACGGGTATCCTCGTAAGAGGGGTCATACACGTGTTGATGAACTATTAGCAAGAGGCGTAAATGTGAGTATTGGTCATGATTCGATTATGGACCCTTGGTACCCACTAGGAGTAGGCAGCATGATACAAGCTGCAAACTTACTTGTTCATACTGCCCATATGAGCGGTTACGATCAGTTTAGCCAGCTTATGGACATGATTACCATTAACTCTGCTAAGACAATGCATATTGAAGATTCGTATGGTATCGAGGTTGGAAAACCAGCAGACTTTGTAATTTTAGATGCAAAGACAGATATGGAAGCTATCCGACTCGTTTGCGAGTGTCTATATGTTGTAAGACGTGGTGAGCTTGTTTCTGAAACAAAACCTGCAAGTCGTCTATTAAACTTTAAAGGACAAGAAGAGTCCATTGATTTTAAACTATAGATATAAGGCAATCCACAACCCTATTTTTTAGTTAGGATTTATAGCCAACTCCTTAACTAAGCGTTAAAGACTATGCAAAATAATTGCATAGTTTTTCGCGTTAAATAAACAATTAAGTAGGTATTTATAGACTAAAACAAAGCACAGGCATCATAATCTTTGTCTTAAAATGATATAATACAATAAAGTGTTTTTAGTATGAAGGTCGTCATTTTTTTATGCTTTTGATCTTACTGATATCTTTTACCTTATATCTTTTACCTATCTTGAGGACTTACAATGAATATTCGTGACATCGCTAAAAAGGCAGGTGTCTCAGTTGCAACGGTTTCAAGGGTTTTAAATCATCCTGAAAATGTGTCTCCTAAAACAAAGGATCATGTTCTTAGGGTAATGAAAGATAATAATTATACCCCGAACTGGTTTGCACGAGCACTTAACTTAAATAAAACCAACGTTATTGCACTTTTGATTCCTAACATTTTAAACCCTACTTTTACTCGCATTGCAAAAGGGGTTGAAGAAGTGGCACATCAAAAAGGGTGTAATATCCTTTTGTGTAATACTGAAGGTAGCCTTGAAAAAGAACAGGCATATGTTGAAATGCTTATTAACAAAAAGTAGATGGACTTATCTTTACATATAGTTTGTTATCTGCCGACTCATTTATTGACTTAGAAAAGCAAAAAATACCTTACGTTCTTATTGGTCAAACTCAAGATGCTTCACCAGGCCATCTAGTTATTACCGACTTTAATCACGGAGCCTATGAAGCAACAAAGCATTTAATTGACAACGGTCGTCATCTGATTGCTCATATATCTGGAATCCCAAACCAAGCCGCTAGTATAGAGAAAAAAGCTGGCTATGTAAAAGCGCTCACAGAGGCCAAAGTTGCATCATCTAAAGAACTCATTGTATCTGGTAAGAATACCATTGAAGGTGGCTATATAGCTGCAAAAAACTATTACAGTTAAATCCAAAGCCCGACGCAATTTTTGCAGCCAATGACCTCATGGCCTTTGGTGCCATGGATGCTCTCAAAACAGAGGGCCTAAGAATACCCGAAGACATTGCCATCGTTGGCTATGATAATTCTAATATGGCTGCTCTTGTTGAACCCAAACTAACAACTGTCATACAACCTGTAAACAAAATGGGACTTATGGCTGCGCGTCTTTTATTTGATACCATTGACGAAAAAAATGATTCTGAACCAGAATACCAACGTATATATTTTGAATCGAAATTAAAAATACGCAAATCCTGCGGACACCACGAACGACTTCGAGAGATTTTTGATTAAGCGAGGGGATATAATGGACTTATCAGTAAATTTTATGAACCTATCATTAAAAAATCCAATTATTGTAGCTGCAGGCCCATGGACCCGAAATGCATCCATGATAAAAAAAAGCCATTGATGCTGGTGCAGGTGCTGTTGTAACCGAAACTATTTTGACACAAGTACGACCCAATGTAAGACCCCGTTTAGTTGCAAAGGGACGATCCATGCAAAACATAAGACTATACAGTGATTAGCATTAGAAGAATGGGAACGTGAAATATACACCATCAAGGATTATGGTGGTACAGTCATTGCAAGTATACTCGCACACTCTCCTTCCGAAATGGCCTATATTGCTAGGCGTGTTGAAAAGTTTGGTGCCGATGCTATTGAACTTGGTGTAGCTTCTCCCCATGGTGAGGGAATTGAAGTTTTGTCTTCAAATACGGATCAAATTTTTAACATTACAAAGAGCGTGTGTCAGGGTGTTGACATACCTGTTATGGTTAAATTATCTCCCCATGCGACCAATATTCATAAAATCGGTAAAGCTGTCGAAAAAGCGGGAGCGTCAGCTATTAGCGCCATTGATACAGTTCGATCAATTTTAGGCGTTGATATTAAAACAGGCAAACCATTACTCCCAACTTATGGTGGTTACTCCGGCGATGCAATACGCCCTATTGGTCTTGCTACTGTAGCAACCTTGTCTCAATCTACAGCTATAGACATTTGTGGTATTGGAGGCATCAGCACTTATGAACATGCATTAGAATACATGATGTTGGGTGCAACTGCGGTTCAAATCGGAACTGCTCTCATCCTTCATGGGTACGATGTAATTCCAAGAATTTTAGATGATCTTGGTACTTGGCTTGATAAATCAGAATATTCGAATTTAAATGATTTACGTGGTAAAGCCCTTAAATCACTCAAATCCTTCGAAGAAATCGATGTTATTCCAAAGAAAGCATATGTCCACAATCCTTGTCCACTTGCAACTTGTAACGCTTGTGTAAAAACATGTTTTTACGATGTCATAAGTAAAAATGAAGACCAGATAAGTATTCAAGATATGGCTTGTACAGGATGCGGTATTTGTTTAAGTGTATGTCCTGAAAAGTTATTTGAACTTAAATGGTAAAATACCGAAACAGGAGATAGGAAATAGGTAAAACATAAAAGCAAAAAGACCAAATCGTTGGTCTTTTTTTTATTCGAACTTTAGTTTTTAGGCGGCGCAAGACCGCCTCTACGTTTTTAGTTTACTATATCTTGTCTTTTCCCTGTTTCTTGACTTTGATTTTCTCTGTTTCCTGTTTTCTGTTTCGGTTTTTACCTGTTTCTTGTCTCCGCTTTTAACCGTTCCCCGATCTCCGAAAGCCGTGCTCCCAAGGTTCTAAATATCCTTCCTATTAAAGGTCCGAATGGTCATTCCTAAAAAGACCAAAATATAAATCACAATATACACCATCATAAAGTCACTTGGTTTACCAACCTTCCCCATCATTCCTGCTGCTGATAGGTCAATGCCTGATGATGTAGTAAATAAATAAGAAAAAAGATTTACGATAAGTTACATCGGTCGGAATAATAAGACTCGTTATTATTCCCATACGAACCAGAATCGGCGAAGCATCAGTTTGTAACATGTATCCTATTTGTTCTAGGAAACCACCTACCATACCACAAAATAAAGAATGGTAATAACAATCCCTGAGCCAATCGTTGAAATAGATGTACTTAAAAAAGAAGCCAAACTGTTGATATGGCTACTGGCATTAAGTAAATAACCAACAAAGATTTAATAATAGCAACACTTGAAAGGTGAACAAAATGCCCGTGCCCTATGACTGTATTTAAGGCAACAACACCTAAATATAGCATCGTTGAATAGACTATTAAAACAAATTGTAAACCTAAATATCTACCCAGTATGACATGGGTTCTTTTTATTGGCGCAGCAAGTATAACATCGTAAATGCCTTGGTCTACCATGTAGATACCGACCCAGCACTGATGAAAATGGCTAGAAATGCGATTATAAATCCTGAAGCATAGATTCCCAAAGAAAGTATTTGACCTGAAATCATGAGTTTCATAAGTTGTTCTGTTTGACCCATTTCACGATAAATGAAATAAAGAGCCAAACCATACAAAGCAAAAAACACAAAGGTCATCACACACGTAAATAAAAGAATCTTCTTTTTTATCATTTCTAAGTAAGTTAGTCGAATAATGGTCATCATCTTACATCATCACCTCCGACTGTTTCTATAAATAATTCTTCTAATACATTTTCTCTTTTGGCAACTTTGTAAATCAACCCCCCATGATTCACGACAAAGGAAGTGATTTCTGGTATTTGATTATCCTTTCCAATGAGCAATTCAAAAGTTTTCCCTTTTTCTTTACATAATGGATCTATTCTTTTTAAGTAAGTGCGGATACTCTCATTTACATTTTCTATTTCAATAACTAAAGGAGATACTAAAAGTTCGTCCATTGTTCCTATTTTACATAGTCGCCCATGATCAATAATGCCAACTCGATCCGATACCATTTCTGCTTCATTTAGAAGATGTGTATTTAAAAAAATGGTTTTCCCATGGCTCTTTAGGTTCATAATAATATCTCTAACATGTTTTCGTCCGACAGGGTCTAGAGCACTTGTTGGCTCATCTAAAAAAAGTAACTTAGGGTCTGGAATAAGTGCACACCCTAACCCTATACGCTGTTTCATCCCCTTGCTATATGCTTTTATTTTTTTATGTTCATGACCTGTCATCCCCACTATTTGAAGCACTTGAGGAATGCGCTTTAATATGGCCGCTTTATCCATGCCATAAAGCAAGCCGTGGTTGAGTAGAAGCTCTGAACCTGTTAACCAAGATGGGTATTGAAATAACTCACTTAAATAACCAATTTCTTTGCGTGCTTCTATACTACCTATTGGATGACCGAGCATATAACCTTCTCCATTTTCGTGAAACAATAGGCCGAGCATGGTTCGAATAAATGTGCTTTTACCTGCTCCATTTTTACCTAAGAAACTGAAAATTTCCCCTCTCTAACAGAGAGGGAGATTTCTTTGAAGCCGCCTTTACCTTTAAATTGTTTTGTTAAATTATACGTTTGTATCATGATGCTACTCCATTTCTTTGATTAGTGTGATCAACGTTTCTTTGTCTACATTATGACTGTTAAATACATAGAAGTAATCATCATCTTTAATATAAACACTTGTGTAATCCCAATAGTCCTCATCAGACTCTTTATTTTCAATAATGATCGCTTTGTTTCCATTAATGTTTTGCTCACTACGCACTTGTTGTTCTTCTGAGTATGGAATAGGTATAACTGATTCTAAACCTTTGATTCCCATTAATTGTTTTTTTATTTCTGAAGGAATAAGCCCTGAGTTAGCAAGTGCTTTAACAACATCTTTTGCATCAACATCTTTAGGAAGTCCAATTTGAGGTTCTCTCATAATGGCTACATTGATACTTGCCTGCTCACCATTATCATTTTGCTTCGAAACAAAGGTATAACTTGCTAGTTTATCTGCAGACACTTCAAATGATTTCTGGTCTAAACTTTCTGGAAGCATCTCTTCACTGCCTAAATAAGTTAAAATTTCGTTGGTACTTTTAACATCTAGGGTAAATCTAACCGTAGATTTTGGAATAATACTCAAATACTCTAATTCCATACCACTGGCACTTTCAATAACTTTAACATCTGAAAATGCAGATGTTATTTCATTTAAGTTTTCTGGATTCTCATTAAAAAACTCTTCTCCATTTGTGCTGAATTCAAAGGTCCCAATATTATCTATTGATACTTCACCATTTCCTTGTCGCATCATTGAGTCTAGTTCATGTATATCTGACTGTGTAATTGAGACAGTTTCTATTTCTTGTACTCTAAAGAGCTTCAAAAACTATCTGCTGCTACTTGAACTGGCTCTGTCATAAACAATACTCCGATTAAAGCTGCGGCAGCAACTGCCTTCCATTTTGTATTTATACGCTTCATAATATTTAACCCCCGTAATGTATCAGTGTCCTCTTCAAGATTCCACTCTTCTTTTAAAACCGGTTGCGGAGGAAGATGCATACCATGTTCTAATAGCTTAAAGACATCCTGTTCGTCCTTTTGGAGTTTCTGAAATTGAGTCTTACAACTTGAACAAGAACGAATATGTTCCATTGCTTCTTCCAAGTTACCTTTATAGACTTCATCAATAATCTCTTGTAAATCATTTTCATTAAGACACATGCTCTTCACCTACCTCTTGGTATAGACTCATAAATTTTTCTTTTCCTCGCGCAATGGTTTTACCAATATTGTTTCTTGGTATTTGTGTTGTCTCATGAATTTCGTCATAACTATAACCTGAAAATTTAAGAAGTAAGCACATACGTTGCTTATCGTTAAGCTGTAAAAGTACTTTTCGTACTCTTTGAATTTCATCTAACCTGAATATGTGGTCTTCGACCATAAAAATTTCTTGCGTATCTAAGAAAATGTTCATTTCCCTATTTTCTCTTCTCTGATGGCTTCTAAAATAATTCTTGGCTAGATTCGTCGCTACTTTAGAAAGCCAAGCACCTGGATACGTAATGTTTTTATCTACATAATCAAGATATTTAATGAATACATCTTGAGTTAAGTCTTCTGCAATCTCGTTGCTCCCTGATAAATAATAGAGATGCTTATATACTACTGGATAATAAGCTTCGTAATCTTTCTTAAATTTTTAAGTTATTTCTTCTTTTTTTCTTTTTTGGGATCCCTAAAATGATCATTC
>LQAH01000437.1_pt1 | contig 9869 bp, 13 predicted proteins | sample 1535791 | NCBI WGS metagenome assembly LQAH01 (sample SAMN04331585, study PRJNA305678) | bioreactor metagenome | isolation source: bioreactor_4 inoculated with Wadden Sea sediment 2nd replicate of a... | place: Germany:Bremen
AACTGTTTTGTGCAAATTTATGCCCTACAAAGAGAACACCAAAATCGACCCGGATCAGGTAATAAGGATTGTTCATTTTCCATAAGGTAAGTATATTCAGGATTTGCAACAATACCTTTAACATCTAACTTATAAGAATCCCCTTGAATTTGTGTACGCAAGGTATCTCCAACTTGTATGTTACGTGCATCTGCAAACATTTTAATAACATGGACTTCTCGTTCATTTCTTATACCAAGCGAGCCATCTAATAGATAATGTTTATTTATATGGTGTTCCTCGGTGTTATATGAAATAATACGTACATTAACTTTTTCATCATCACCTTGTGTTCTTAATGGAACGTCGAAAACGATTCGACCTTCTGCGCGTTCGACAAAATCCAAATTTTCAATTTTATGAACCGCACTATCAGGAATTTTAACCACTTCTACAAACATGTCTGCAAACTCTGTTATTTCATAATATTTCTCTAATGTTGTATCGAGGTTTTTAACAGCCATACCTGTTGCCGTAAATACCATGAGTCCGATGATAACTACAGCTGTTGCTGCAATAAACTGACCTTTATGTTTCCAGATCATACGCATTAACCTAATATTCAAAACTCTCATTACCACTCAATCCCTTCCGGGCTTACAGGAGTTTCGTTTTAACGATATCTACGATTTCTCCTGAACGCATTTTAATAACACGGTCAGCCATTTCTCCAATCGAAGCATTATGGGTAATAACCACAATGGTTTTTTATAAAGACGATTCACTTTATTTAAAAGTTTTAAGATACCAATACCTGTTTTAAAGTCCAATGCCCCAGTAGGTTCGTCGCATAATAATATGTCTGGGTTTTTAGCAATGGCTCTTGCAATGGCAACACGTTGCTGTTCGCCACCACTCATTTGGGCCGGGAAGTGATCTGACCGCTCGCCTAATCCTACGTCTATTAAAACTTGATCAATATCAAGAGGTTGAACACTTATTTCTGTCGCCAGTTCAACATTTTCTTTAGCCGTTAAATTTGCCATAAGATTGTAAAACTGAAATACAAACCCCACCTGACTTCGCCTGTATTCCGTCAGTTTTCTGTCGTTGTAATTACTAATCATTTGGTTGCGGAACGAAACATCACCTTCTGTAGGCAGATCCATTCCCCCTAGAATGTTCAGTAAGGTACTCTTTCCTGATCCACTGGGTCCAAGTATGACAACAAACTCACCTTCCTGAATATCCATTGTTACACCTCGTAAGGCTTCAACTTTGACCTCACCCATTTGATATATTTTTTTTCAGATTTTTGAACTTCATGATTTCTGACATGTTGCTTCCTCCACCATTTTGCAGAATGTGACTAACCAGTCACATCGCAATTACAAGGGGTCCACAATTGTGCTTTTATCCCCTTTTGTTTAGTATTTATTTTTTTGTGCTTTATTTTCAAATAAGAACTGAATTTTGACTTTTGCTTGTGACATAGCTTGATCAAATTCGTACTCTTCCATGTAAAGATACATGAGTAACTCATATGCAAAAGCCGAATAAACCATTTCTGCGGCAATGCGCGGATTAAATTCTGATGATAAAATACCTTCATTTTTTATGGATTCAAGTATTTCTTGGATACGATCAATAAATTTAAAATCTAACTCAGCTAAACTTCTTATCATAGAAGTATTACTTTTGCTACCTACGGTTATTCTAAAAAGCTCTTTCATTAATCCTTTTGGAATATACCTAAATGGTTTTATAAACTTTTCCATATACTCATTTACAATATCTGCGACACCTTTTTCAACCAATACACTCATATCAAAATCATAAGAGGTTTCTACATCCATTTGACTTGTAAAAGTCTCTATAAAGATTTCATCCTTAGACTTAAAATAATTATAAACTGTACCCACACCTAAGTCTGCCTGTTCTGCTATTTCACTTATGGATGCTTTCTCAAACCCTTTATGTTCAAAAATATCGAGTGCTGCTTTTAATATTTTTTCTCTCGCTATTTTCTTCTTTTTCTCTCTTCTTCCAGCCATCTATTTCACTCCTAAGTAATTAACTTATTTCTTTGCTTTCATTTCTATTTTATTCGATTTAGTGGACATTTTCTATTTAAACAATTGGGACAGACATACATTAATATTTCCCCCACTGCTATGCTGTTTAAAAGCAAGTAAATAAGCATCCAAGTTTTATGGGGTATCAACATCCATAAATGAGTCGTTAGCATTATAAACAATGAAGTACTAACTATTACAATATCCTTTTTGTCATAGGACAGATGACAACGATCATTAAATACCCGTGCTACTTTCCCGAATATATGATGAGAGCAATGTCCATTTCTGCCTGGACACTTGCTACAATAGCTTCGTATAACGATCATCAATGCTACCAAGGTAACTATAATTCCTATGTTTCCAACTAGAATACTATTGCTAAACCCTAGTACAATGGCAATAATCCAAGCACTCATTGCTATGAGCATACTGGTAATTCCATGGATATTTATTTTCATATATGTACCTCCACTCAAAATTGAACGCATTCAAACATGAACTCATTCACTTTTTAACTTAATCTTAGTTTACACCCGTAAATGATATCTGTCAACAAAAAGTGAACGTATTCACTTTTTATGTTTTTCTTGCAACAAACTGCTCTTTTTTTCTCACAAAAAAAAATCCTCTCGGTTTTATACGAGAGGATATCTTTTATGCTATATTTTCTTGTATTATGGTATTCATTTCTCTAACTTCGCTAATCAATTCTGTCCATTTTCTTATAACTATGAGGATCCATTTTCCAAACATATGCCCGCTCCTTTCACTTTGCTTATAAAAAAAAGTTTAACAAGCATTTATGTGAAAAGTGTGAGTGAATCGTATTGGAACTTTGAAAACATTCAGATCATTATCAAATTTCTCAACAATCTGGACACTAAGTACTTCTTACTTCAATTTTTCAATTGTATCAAGCATATCAGTAGGTAAATCTTTATGGAGCTTAATCCATCCATTACGCGGTGTTTCGAATGCTAAACCTACAGCTTGTAGAGCTTGCCTGCTTATTAGATCTGTCATGGTTGAACCATACAAATCATCCCCCACTAAAACATGACCCAAGTGTTTCATATGAACCCTAATTTGGTGGGTGCGTCCTGTTTCCAGACGGATTTTAACCAGTGTACCTTTTGAATATCGCTCAACGACTTCATAATGGGTTACCGAAGGTTTACCATTTGGAATAACTGCCCTCTGAATGGCGTCTTCATGAGGTAATCCGATAGGCTCATTAATGGTTCCTGAGTCTTTTCAACAATTCCTTCTACCAAAGCCTTGTAGATTTTTTCTACTTTTCTGGCTTCCATCTGATCTTGTATAAATTGTTGGGCAAATCCGTTTTTTGCAATAATCAATAAACCTGTTGTATCTCGGTCTAAGCGATTTACAAATCTTATTTTATAGTCTTCTCCATATTCCTTTGCATGGTATGCAATAGCATTACCAATGGTACCATCTTTAAAATTCTTTGTTGGATGAACCACTATACCTGAAGGTTTTATCAATGACCATAATATCCATATCTTCATAAACAATTTCGATAGGAATATTTTCTGCTTCAAAAATGTTAGGGTCTGGCTTCATATAAGCCTTAATCTCTTCGCCCCTATTGCAAACACCATTCATGGAACGCACACGTCCATTAACAGTAATACCTTTATCTTTCTTACATTTCCGTATCAAAACGACTGGATAAATGTAAAAACTGACGTAGAATATCATAGAGTTCCATACCCTTTGATTCATCGTCAACGGTATATATAATCGTATTTGTATCGCCCTGTAGCATGTTTCTCACTCCGTTCGAAAAGTTGATAGTCCATAGTTGTTAGTTGTTAGTTAAAACACTGAAGGACACGTATCCGTGTCCTTTTAGTAGTTGATTTTGATTTATCTTTTAACCGTACTCCGTACTCTGAGCCCCGTTATCCACTATCTCTGATCCGTACCCCGATCTCCGAACTCTGCTCTCCTTGTTTAATCTTATAAATTAAACACGAGCCCTAGAACCGTCTCAGTCGATGTTTCTTTTACCAATATAAAACGCTCAAAGTTCTTGTTACAATAAGTCACCAAATTCTGATAATCTGGTCGAATACCACCAAAGTCAAGTATTTCTACTTCGATTTGATCCCACCCTGCATTTTCAAGCATTCGAACAGAGTCATCTGTTAAAAGTTCTGCTGGCACCGCACCATATACATTACCACTTAGGGTTTCGTGTTGCTTCCAAAATTCATTATGATGATTAATGGCACGAGACAACATCAACTGTTCTGTACGCTCTTCTGCAAAACGCTCAAGATTATCTCCATCAAAAATATTTGCTAAAACCATAGGTTTAACCAAAAATGGAATACTGTTTATACGTCTATATAATGATTTTTTAGTTTCAATTGATGGTGGAGGTGTAACTGCAATTTTCAATTCGTTACACAATTCTTTAATGTTTTTGTAACTGTACATTAAATGCATTGCCATCACTAATATCTGCTGCTTTTTCCAGTTCGTTTACAGCTACTTTCAAACTCTGGATTTTGTTTTTCATAGCAATCCCCCTATGAATCTTTTTCTAATTAATCTCTTTTTCTCTATATTGTTGAATCTATCGTAATTATACTTTGTATTACAAAGCATATCTCATGTTTAATCGATAATACACCTGAATTTATTATATGAAAAATTAACATCCTCTACAAGGTTCTCATTAAAATTAATTGAATTAAATGGTATTTAATTTTAAGATCCAAGATAAAAGACATGAAAAAACGACTTTGTCGTTTTTAGGTAAAAGGTATCAGATAAAAGAATAAAAGTTTAAAACATAAAAACAACCCAACAAAGTCTGGCTTTGTTGGGTCAAATATTTTCTAAGTTTTTTTGATTTTAGTAGCCTAAAATACTAAATCCACCATCAACGTGTAAGTTTTCGCCAGTTACAGCACTACTTAAATCACTTATTAAGAACAATGCTACATTTCCAACTTCTTCTTGCGTAACAGCACGTCTCATAGGTGCTTTTTCTTCGAACGCTTTTAATAGTTTACCAAATTCGCCAACACCTTTAGCAGCTAGTGTTTTGATTGGTCCAGCAGAAATAGCGTTTACACGAATATTTCTTGGTCCCATGTCATGAGCCAAGTATTTAACACTTGCTTCTAAGGAAGCTTTAGCAACCCCATTACATTGTAGTTTTAACTACACGCTCACCACCAAGTAAGTTAAAGTAATCATGCTACCGCCGTCTTTCATAAGTTTTTCTGCTCTTTTAGCAGCTGCAACAAATGAGAATGAACTAATTTCGTGAGCCATAATAAAGCCTTCTCTTGAAGTATCTTTATAATCACCTTTAAGCTCTTCTTTTTTAGAGTGTGCAATACTATGTACTAAACCGTGTAATGTACCTATACGTGACTCTAATGTAGCAAAAGCCTCATCTAATTGATCGTCTTTAGTTACATCTACTTCCATAAGTAAGACGTTTCCTAAACCTTCTTCAGCTAAAAGCTTTTCAAGATTCTTCTTACTGCTATCTCCATAGTATGAAAAAAACCAAATTGGCTCCATCTTCGTTTAATTTTTTTTGCTATTCCCCACGCGATGCTCCATTTGTTAGCAACACCCATCACGAGTACATTTCTGTCTTTAAGTAAACTACCCATCAAATCCTCCTTGTTTCCTGTTTATCACTAAATTTTGTTATATGTTATGTTAATTTATTCTCATTTTTATTACTAGGTCCTAAAACAAAGTATAACATTATTATACACTAAACTCAATTAAGGTAAAAGACAAAAGATTTGCTCCCTTTTTATCGATTAAAAAGGATTAAATTGGTCGAAAACAAACCTAAACAAGCATTGGTAAGCTTCTATTTTTTTGCCTTTTTTCCACTTGTCCGCTATACGCATACACACCGCCACAACTCCTCATTTGCAAGGTTTTAACCATGTTTAAGTTCTTTTTTAAAAATGCATTATAGGCTTTCAACTGAAATTGTAAGAATATTTTTACGATTATGTGTTGACAGCCCTAATCCACGGTAGTATAATTCATTTCAATAACATAAAACGGTAATGACAGAGATTAATAGTTCTTAATACTTGTTTTAGCGAGTCGGGTATGGTGAAAGCCGATAACAAAATAGACCTATTTGATCACTCTTGAACTGCTAAGTTGAAAGATCTTTTCTTAAGATGATTAAACAAAGCCGGACGCCCCCGTTACAGGGCTAGGATTCGCACTCGTGCCGATCTGAACAGAGTGGCAAACTATTATAGTTTGCAAATAGGGTGGTAACACGTGAGAAATCTCGTCCCTATCCAATAGGACGCTTATAATTTGAAAGGTCATAACGGAGAGAAAGATAGAAGAACTACTTGTAGAGAGTCGACGGTTGGTGAAAGTCGATAGTAAGCTTGTATGTATACTCGCTCCCGAACTGTTGATACGAAAGCACAGCGATTAGTTGATTCCGGTTAGCCCCGTTAAAAGCTTAGGTTTGATTGAACCGAAGAGATGTTATTGTACATAACAAAGGTGGTACCGCGGGTAATGCTCGTCCTTTTTTAAGGACGAGCTTTTTATATGCCAAAATTCGGGTGCTATCCAGTTACAACAGCATCCGAATATTATGGATTAGGAATATCTAGATATTCCAGTCATCAGTTTTAGATATCAGATACAAGTAAGTTCTAAGAGAATTACTAATACCTTGTACCTTTTATCTTTCACCTGAAATTTGCCCTCTTTGTTAAATAACAAAACCAATCAAAACAATACTATTGCTTGATCATCAAGTATATTTAATGCAAATTTCACAAACAATAGACTGAAGATTCATAATATTTCGACAGTCAGATTTGAAAGGAGACAATTAATATGTCTAAGATTAAAATTTTTGATACTACTTTAAGAGATGGCGAACAATCACCGGGTTGTAGTATGACCCTGAAAAGAAAAAATAAGAATTTGCAAAACAACTGGAAAGACTTAACGTTGATGTTATTGAAGCGGGTTTTGCAATAGCATCTCCAGGTGACTTTGAATCAGTCTCTGAGATTGCTAAAGTATGTAAAACAGCGACAGTAGCTAGTTTAGCCCGTGCTTTACCAAAGGATATTGACCGAGCTTGGGAAGCTGTAAAACATGCTAAACACCCACGTATTCATACCTTTATTGCGACTTCTGACATTCATATGGAATACAAACTAAAAAAATCTCCAGACGAAGTCCTTAAGCAAGCTGTTGAGATGGTCACCTATGCAAAACAATACTGTGACGATATTGAGTTCTCTGCTGAGGATGCAACGCGAAGTAACCCAGATTTCTTATGTCGCATCTTTACAGCAGTAATCGAGCTGGCGCAACAGTTATTAACGTACCGGATACTGTAGGTTATACGACGCCACAAGAGTATGCCGAACTTATAACTAAAATTAAAAATGAAGTCCCTAATATTGATCAAGCCGATATCTCAGTTCACTGTCATAATGATTTAGGTTTAGCTGTTGCAAATACTTTGGCTGCTGCTAAAGCTGGTGCAACACAACTTGAATGTACAGTAAACGGTATTGGCGAACGTGCAGGAAATGCAGCTCTTGAAGAAATTGCTATGGCTATTAACACACGTTCAGACTTCTTTAATGCAGACTGCAATATTAAAACAGATGAAATTACACGCTCGAGTAAATTGTTGTCTACCATTACGGGTGTTATGGTTCAACCTAATAAGGCCATTGTAGGAGCCAACGCTTTTGCTCACGAATCTGGTATTCATCAGCACGGTATGTTAGCTCATAGTCAAACTTACGAAATTATGACACCTGAATCAGTTGGCCTTCATACCAATAAGATGGTCCTAGGAAAACACTCTGGTCGTCACGCATTTGAAGACCGTTTGAAAACATTGGGTTACGAATTAACTAAAGAAGAGATCGACCAAGCATTTACAGAGTTCAAAGTACTTGCTGATAAAAAGAAAGAAGTTTATAACAGAGATATCGAAGCCATTGTACGTGAAGACGTTATTAATGAAGAAATGGATTACTCTGTTAAGAGCTTTATTACCAACAGCGGTAATGTTATAACAGCTACAGCAACAATTGTTCTTGAAAAAGACGGTGTTAAACACGAAGAAGTAGCTGTTGGAGATGGTCCTATTGATGCATCTTTCAAAGCTATTGAAAAAATTATTAACTCAGAAGCGACCCTTGCAGACTGGTCTATGCAATCTGTAACAGAAGGAAAAGACGCACAAGGTGAAGCTACTGTAAAACTTGCCTATGGCGGTCGTACATTTACAGGTCGTGGATTAAGTACAGACATTATAGAATCTAGTATTATTGCTTATTTACATGCAGCATCTAAAGTGCTGGGCAGTAAAAAAGAAAGTGAGGAGAGTAGTTATGCTTCATAGCGTAGCAATCTTTGATTCAACATTGCGCGACGGCGCTCAAGGAGAAGGTATATCTTTCTCTGTAGAAGACAAACTTAAAATAGTAAAAGCATTAGATGAACTCGGTGTTGCCTATATAGAAGCAGGCAACCCTGGTTCTAATATTAAAGATCTTGAATTTTTTAAAAAGGTTCAAAATATAGAACTTAAAACAGCAAAACTTACGGCTTTTGGTAGTACAAGGCGTAAAGGTGTATCAGTTGATGAAGATGCCAATGTCCAGGCTTTGCTCACTGCTAAAACACCGAGTGTTGCAATATTCGGTAAGTCGTGGGATTTTCATGTAACTGACATTATTCGTACAACCCTTGAAGAAAACTTGGTTATGATAGAAGATACCATTCGTTTCTTTAAAGAAAACGGCAAAGAAGTTATCTTTGATGCAGAACATTTTTATGATGGATACAAAGCGAATCCTGAATATGCACTTAAAGCTTTAGAAGCTGCTGCAAAAGGCGGCGCAGACTGTTTGGTACTATGTGATACCAACGGCGGGTGTTTCCCTGATGAAGTTTAGAGATCACACAAACTGTATGTGATCAATTCGACATTTCTATTGGTGCACACTGTCACAACGACACTGGCATGGCTGTAGCCAATTCGATTATGGCTGTTAAGGCTGGTGCCGACCATGTACAAGGTACCTATATAGGCATTGGCGAACGTACAGGAAATGCAAATTTATCGACTATTATTCCTAACTTACAAATTAAACGTAATTATACATGTATCCCGAACGAAAAACTAAGCAAGTTAACATCTACTGCACGATACATGGCAGAAGTTACCAATGTACACCTTGAAAAAGGAATGCCGTTTGTAGGCAAGAGTGCTTTTGCTCATAAGGGCGGCATGCATATTGATGGTGTTAATAAAGCATCAAGTTCTTTTGAACACATTGAACCAACAGACGTTGGTAATCAAAGAACCTTTTTAATGTCTGAAGTTTCTGGTCGTAGTACCATTCTTGAAAAGATTCAAAAGATTGATCCAAGTATTCAAAAGGACTCACCTGCAACCAAAGAAATTATGGATAAACTTAAAGCCCTTGAACATGAAGGATACCAATACGAAGGCGCAGAAAGTTCTTTTGAACTTGTTATCCGTAAGCATTTAGGTCTTTATGAAAAGCCTTTTGATTTAGAACATTTTAAAATTATTAGTGAACACCCTGTTAAAGATAAAAACCTTGCAGCTTCTAGTATGATTAAAATTTTAGTTGATGGTGAAGAAGAACTAACAGCAACCCAAGGAAATGGTCCTGTTAACGCTTTAGATAAAGCTATGCATAAAGCTTTAGAGGTCTTCTACCCTACTTTAAAGGATGTTCATTTAGTTGATTATAAAGTACG
>LQAH01000438.1_pt1 | contig 9858 bp, 18 predicted proteins | sample 1535791 | NCBI WGS metagenome assembly LQAH01 (sample SAMN04331585, study PRJNA305678) | bioreactor metagenome | isolation source: bioreactor_4 inoculated with Wadden Sea sediment 2nd replicate of a... | place: Germany:Bremen
AACTGGATACATATTTCATCAAATTTCATACCTTCTAGATTTCCAAAATGTTTTCATCTCAGTCTTTCATCTAACTCTATATCAGGCTTTCTTTCTCCCCATGTAAGTCGAGCTGTTTCTACAGAACGACATAAATCACTGGATATAACTCTATCAAATGTATCAGCCTTTATTTTTCCACTTAATGCTAAGGCTTGCATTTTCCCTTTTTCTGTTAATGGAACATCAAGCCAACCTGTAAAAAGTCCTTTTGCATTGCCTTCTGATTCTCCATGTCTTACAAGTACAATTCGCTTCATTCTGTCCACCTCTATAGTGTTTGTAGTAACACAGCAATTCCTAAAACGACAATTTCAGTTAACTCACAAAGTGCTCCTAATGTATCACCAGTCATACCATCAATTTTCTTTTTAACGTGCTGAATATAGTAACTCACAAAAGCAAGACTTCCAGCTAAAAGAATCAATAGTTCAGGTTCATAGTTACCAAACGCCTACAATAAAGGCCAAAGTCATCATGAAACCTAAAAGCAATTTAAAGTTTGATACTTTACCAATAAAAAAATTACCCATGCCATCTTCACGTGCATATTTAGAGAATCGACACGCAACCAATATATTCAATCGTCCTATTACGGGCATGGTTACAATCACCAACATTGCCCATTCAGGGTTCAACTCCATGATCAAAGCTATTTTCAATAACATGAAAAAAAAACAATGCTAAGGCGCCATTTGCTCCAAGCCGGCTATCTTTCATTATTTCTAACATGCGTTCTTTATCTCTGTTACTGTATATCCCATCAAAAGTATCCGAAAGACCATCTAAATGTAGACCACCTGTGATCAGCACTTCTGCCACTACAATAATAAGAGCCAACAACAGTGGACTTATGTGTCCATTGGAGATGTGATATAAGGTATACAGAATACACCCAATAATCATTCCTATAACAGGAAAATAAACCGGACCCTTCTGAAAATCTTCTTTCGTTACATCGAGTTCTATAGGAATCGGTATGCGGGTCAAAACTGTATCATTAATATAAATGATTTCATGTTTCCCCCTCCTTGTATTCTTGCTTATTTTAGTTTTAGAGCTTGACCAGATACAATAAAATAGGCTTCATCAGCCTCGTTAGCAATTTTTTGGTTTATGCGTCCTGCTATATCTCTAAAAATTCTTGCCAATCTATTTTCTGGGACAATCCCCATGCCTAGCTCATTACTTACTATAACAAAATGTACATCCTGTTCTCTAACAGTGCCTAGCAACTCTGATATTTCGATAGTTATCTTATTTTCTATATCATCTATTTCCAAATGGCTAATTTGGTCCCACTCGATGGATGTATCTTCCAACATCAAATTTGTAACCATCACTGTTACGCAATCAAAAAGAATACATTTATATGTCTTCTCTACATTAGATAAATGGTTTTTGAATCCTTTGAACGCCTCAAGTGTTCCCCATTCTGATGGTCGTCTATTTTTATGTTTTTCGATTCTATCTTCCATACCTGAATCAAAAGGGATTGCAGTAGCAACATAGAGAACACCCTCTTGTTCTTTTAAAGCAATATCTTCCGCATAGGTACTTTTACCACTTCTAGCACCACCAGATATATACGTTATTTTTGCCATGATTCACCTCATCATAACCTTTGTATTTTTACTTATTTTGTAATTATAATAACGCGTAACTTTCACACCTCTACATGTAAGTTATACGGCTATAAAGTAAATAATGGCGACTTCAATCTGTACCAATAGCATCAATACTTAAATAGTTTTCTATAAAAAAGAACCTTGAGATTAGTCAAGGCTCTTTACATTTCAATTTATATCTTCTTTTGATTGATTATATTGTTCTCTAGCCAAACTCCATTGATCTCTAGCACGCATTTCTATATGCCTTTTTTTCTTTATGTTTGGATGGTTGACTGCTTGGCCAAACCAATAACCGCTTTTTCATAATGTCCTAATGACCTATACAACTCCCCAACAAGATAAAGTATGGTCAGTTCGTTATCTAAGTCATTATCAAGATTTTCATTTAAATAAGCTTCTTCAAAACTTTCCAGTGCATATTTAGCAAAATCCATTTCCTTTTCGTCATTAACCGACCTATAAAACCACATCAGTCGGATACAGAGCTTACCAATTACACTTTTTTCTGATCCAATTAAATTATGACATAGCAATGCTAAACGATAAGCTTCAATTGCATCATATACAGTCCTAACACCACCAAATTCGCGCGAAACCCAGTTGTGACTAATATTATTAACGATGCTCTCTTTTTGTTTTTCAGTAATGCTTTGATATGTCTTTTCTAACCCAGAATATCCACATTGGGGACAGACTAAGACATTATAATAAGTGGGGTTTTCTCCCTGATACTCCGTGTAATAGTCAGCATGTCTTTTTTTTTATTCTAACTGCCGATGTTCTTAGCTTCCGTGTTTCAAATACCATTAAGCAAACAGGACATGTTACTTCTTTAATAAACAGTCCTCTTTCATCTACACGTGTTTTATTCATATAACCACCTGATCATTTCCAAGATATATGGATAACATCACCATTACGTAATGCATCTGTATAATTGGCCCTTTTACCGTTTAACTTAAGCTGTAAGATTCCTTTAGCAACTGATAAATCAAAATCAATATAATCAAATATATCAACAAATATGAGTTCTGATTTAGGCGAGTTTACGAGAACATCCTTTTGATTTACAACAAATTTATACATATGATTACTAACAGCTAGCACTTGCTGTTGATTAACTACATTTGTATAGTTAGTCTCAATACTTTCAAGTTCTTTTGTTTCTTCTATAACTTCTTCCATTCGTATACGTTTTAACTTCAACCGTATCACCATTCTTCAAAGACTGGCTTCTTCGAGCAGATTCACCATTAATAAGCAAATCAAATCCATCTATCGAGATCTCGAACCACTCAATGAAATCTGATACTGTTTTAATTTTCTTCCGTAACAACTGTGTCTCCATTTTTTTATAGCGATATCACTTTCTACTCTGTCGCCGTTGACAGTAAAACCAGTTAATAATGTAATTGGTTCTCCTCGATAATACACAACATTGTTTTGATTTAGAACTTCTTTGACCAAGGCTCCTGCTGCTTTACCAGGTATAGCAGGATCAATGATAATAGAATCTTTATTTTTAATCTTCGTATCCAAACTCGCCAATCTTCCATTTACATAAATGGTTGCTGCTTCACCATAGTCGCCTAAAACAGTACGTTTTTGACCATTTAAAGTGTAATTTATGGACTCACCGCGTTCTGCAATTAATTTGCGTGCACTGTAACCTATGAGCACCAAAGCATCTGATACAGACAATGCTTTAGAATTAAACAGCCTAATTTGTTTCTCATTGACAGTTACTTGCAAGAAGTCTTGTTCTTGGTCTAGAAGTGCCGTATATCCAATACCAATAGGTGTAATGTATTCAGGACCAATAAGTTTATCACCTTCAAAGTAGGTATTTTCTAACATCTCTGTCCCTTTAATAACCGTTCGTTCAGAAGGCAGGTCTACTGCACTGGACAAAACTGAGTGAATCCAGGGATTTGACACCCACCACCTATACAAAATATAGCACTTGGAGCACTTTCGTTAAACTCAAGTATACGTTCAGCTATTTGTTGTGTCACACTTTTTATTACTGGATCGATGCGCTCCAATATTTCGTGCGTTTCGAACTCATGACTCATACCGACGATGTCACTAAAGGTATGTTTGTCTTTAATATTTAAACCCACTTTTAACTTTTCAGCAGTATCAAAATCCAATAAAAAAGCTTTTGATAGAGCTTCTGTTATTTCATCTCCCGCCACAGATACCATTGCGTAGGAAATAATACTTCCATCTTTAGTAATGGCAATATCTGACGTACCAGCACCTACATCGACAAGTGCTAAATTTAATAGTCTGAATTTTTCTGGGATGGCTACATTAATAGCTGCTATAGGTTCTAGCGTCAGATTTACAACTTCTAGTCCTACTTGATCAACAACAGTGTAAAGACTGTCTACAACTATATGCGGTAAAAATGTTGCAATCAAATCTACTTTTAAGTGGCTCCCTCTATGGCCTTTAGGATTTATAATCATACTTTGATCTAAATAATAATGTACAACAGAATACCCAACACAATAATAGCTTGTTTCTACATTACCGTCGTGTTCTTCAAGTTGCGCCTGCGCAATTTGAATAGCTTCCATTTCTACGTTATCAATAAGCTCTTTATCAATGGTTTGTGTATGATCTAAAGTTCTTTCAGTTGTTACTCTCCGTGTCTTCAGCGCTCGACCAGCTGCAGCAATAGCAACATTCTTAAGTTCATAACCAGATCGAAATTCGAGTTTTCCTTTACCCTACTCACACCTTAGCAACTTTATCAATATCATGTATTTGTCCGTCATACATGGCTCGATCAGGTGAGGTATAATTCATAATCTAAGATCCGATAAGCATCTTCATCTTTGATGCGAGTGTACCAACAACATTACGTGTCCGATGTCTAATGAAAAATCATGTCCTTAGGTGTCTCATTTTCCTTTTTAATTGCCATGTCACTTCACAACCTTTCGCATTACAAATCTATTTTAGATTATTAACTTCATATTTAAAATATAAACACATTTCATTTAATGTACAATTTGAACAGTCTGGTTTTCTCGATTTACAAACACGCCTACCATGAAAAATAAAATAAGTGATGTCCTTGGGACCACATGTGTTCAGGAATTCTGTCCATTAGTTGTATTTCTGTTTTCTCAACCGTTTTAGCATTGGCAATACCTAGCCTATTAGAAACCCTAAATACGTGGGTATCTACAGCAATGGCTGGTACATCAAAAGCATTACTCAATACAACATTAGCCGTTTTTCTTCCTACACCCGGCAATTCGACCAAGGCTTCTCTCGTATTAGGAATAACAGATTCCCAATCTTCTACAAGTATACGACATGTCTTCAAATATTCTTAGCCTTAGACTGATATAAGCCACAACTCTTTATTTCTTTACCCAATTCTTCTTCTGATATGCTTAAATAATCTTTAGCAGTCGGGTATTTAGCAAAGAGTTTTTCAGTTACAATATTTACCCTTACATCTGTACATTGTGCTGATAGTATTGTTGCTATTAACAATTCAAATGGATTTGTAAAATTAAGTTCAGGCCCTGCATCAGGGTACAACCTATGAAGTTCAGTTAACACAGTAGCTATAGTTTCTTTATCTAGTCTTCTTTTTCTGCCCATTATTCCCATCTCACTTTATCGATGTCCATTACATAATCTAATACTTCAATCCGCGAATCAGTTTCTATATATGTTTGTATTTGATTTAACATTTTCTCTAAAAAAAGTGTATCTCCACTTGTTGCAACTATACCCAGTTGGCCTCGTTGCCATTTATCTTGATAACCGACTTCTGCAATAGATACGTTGTATTTCTTTTTTATATGATTAATTAGACTTCTCATAACCTGTCGTTTATCTTTGAGCGACATTGAACCATGGATACGGAAATCAACTTCACAAATGCCTATAATCATGGTTGATCTCCTCCTCAAAAACTTCCATACAGTCAATTTTTCTCGAATTACTTTAAAATCTCACCCCTAAATTATAGTACAAATTACGGAGCTAAGCAAAATCCTATATATTAAAGGAAATTTTTTTAACACCTTGTCGAAACTAAAGCCTAATGTAAAAAATATTACGGAGGTGCCACATGCCTTTAAATGTCATGATTGTTGATGATAATCCAGATCATTTAAAAATACTATCTGAAGGATTAAAGCGAATTGACAAAGTAAACCTACTTTGCGAAACAATCCATGCCGATTTTTTTTATTGATCAGGTGTTAAGCAAACATCCTGATTTAGTTATAATGGATATCGATATGCCTGAGTTAAACGGCATAGATGCAGCCAAACTCATACGCGATAAAAGTCCTCAAACCGAGATTGTTTTTCTAACCTCACATAACCAGTTCTGGCGAGAAGCATTTCAAGTTTATGCCTTTGATTACTTAGAAAAACCTTTAGACTTAAGTCGTATTCTACTCACTATCAATAGAATTATAAGCCGTAAAACTCCTGAAGAACTCTCGATTGAAGTTCATTTTGGACAAGAGGTACGTATGGTTCCTTTAGACTCCATACTTTTTATCGAAACCTTTAAAAGAAGAACCCTTATTCACACTTATAACGAAGAAATCCACTCTAACTTAACTCTTAGCGAATGTCTAGAAAAGCTTAGGGATAGCCATTTTCATAAAACCTCAAGGTCTTATGTAACCAACGTCGCAAAAGTTGAATCTATAGCACCCGAATCACGAACCTCATATGTTGTTTCCTTCCGTAATTCCAATAAGGTTGCTTACTTATCTAAGAAAAACTACCCTACTTTTCGGGAGAAAATTAAAAAAATTGCACAATACATAAAACGAGAGCATATAAGGCATGCTCTCGTTTTTCTATTTTTACTATTTATTTTTTATAACTCCACTTGATACCTTGAGGGGTATCTTCCAAAACAATATTTCGCGCTGCTAGTTCATCACGAATACGGTCAGCTGTCGCCCAATCTTTGTTTTGTCGCGCCGTAGTACGTTCTTTTATCAAGGCATCTATTTCATCATCAATGGAAACTTTCTTTTTATTCAAGATCCTAGAACACCAGCAAGCTCACTTAATAGTGCATCTGCTTTTTCTAGCAACTCTTTCGAATGATCGACCGTAAGAGTTGTATTGTAGGCCTTAACAAGTTCGAAAATGGCTGCTACTGCATCTGCAGTATTTAGATCGTCATCCATGGCTTCAATGAATTTGCTTTTGTAACCTAAGAACCCATCCCATACATTTTGTTCAGATTCAGACATATCAAGGCGTTGTACATTGTCCATTAAATGGTTGATATTTTCTTTAGCATTATATAATCTCTCAAGACCATTCTGAGCTGACTCAATCAAGTCTCTAGAAAAATTAATAGGGTTACGGTATTGCGCTTGAATCATAAAAAACCTTATGACTTCAGAATCGTATTCCTTTAGAATATCACGAACTGTAAAGAAATTACCTTTTGACTTAGACATTTTTTGATTATCAATATTAATATAACCATTATGAACCCAATAATTTACATACTTTTTCCCACTATATGCTTCGGATTGAGCAATTTCATTTTCGTGGTGAGGGAAAATAAGATCCTGACCTCCCGCATGAATATCTATGGTCTCACCCAAGAATTTAGTACTCATTACCGAACATTCAATATGCCACCCCGGACGCCCTTGGCCCCATGGACTTTCCCAAAATGGTTCACCAGGCTTATGTTTTTCCAAAGTGCAAAATCAACTGAATTCTTTTTAGCTTCATTTACTTCTACTCTTGCACCAGATACAAGATCATCAATACTTTGTTTTGATAACTTACCATAATCAGCATAATTTTTAGTATCAAAATATACATCGCCATTAACTTCGTATGCGAATTTTTTTTTTCTACCAGCACTTCGATAAAAGCTATGATTTCATCATGGTTCAGTACTTTTGGATGTACTGTTGCTCTTTTAATACCCAATGCATCAGCATCTTTAAAGTACTCATCTTATATATTGTTCACTGATTTCCAAAGACGATACGCCCTCTTCATTGGCTTTATTGATTATTTTATCATCTACATCCGTAAAGTTCTGAACATAGGTTACCTTTAACCCTCTATACTCCATGTATCCTCTTAAAATATCAAACATCATAAAAGGTCTTGCATTACCAATATGAAAATAGTTATAAACCGTAGGACCACAAACGTACATTTTAACTTCGCCTTCATTAATAGGCACAAATGTTTCTTTTTTCCGTGTTAATGAATTATATAATTTCATTCAAGGGCCTCCCTTTTTTTAGCTGGATTTTCTTAATTTAATTTCTTTTTCTAAATGCATAACGCGTTCAAGTAAACAATCTAGTTCTCTCTTAATCGGGTCTGGTAAATGAACTTGATCCAAATCATCGACCCTTACATTTTCTTTTATAACAACACGTCCCGGAACCCCTACAGCTGTACAGTTGGCAGGTACTTCTTTTAGCACCACTGCACCAGAACCTATTTTAGAATAATTCCCAATATTAATAGGACCTAAAATACGTGCTCCAGAACTTACCATCACATGGTTACCCAGAGTTGGATGACGCTTACCAGAGTCTTTACCAGTTCCGCCTAAAGTTACACCTTGATAAATAGTGCAGTCGTCTCCAATTTCAGCTGTTTCACCAATAACAACGCCCATACCATGATCAATTAATAGCCGTTTACCTATGGTAGCACCTGGATGTATTTCTACCCCAGTAAAGAATCTAATGATTTGAGATATAAAACGTGCCAAAAATTTAAATTTCCTAACATGCAACCAATGGGTTATACGGTGAGCTAAAACTGCATGAACTCCAGGATAACACAGGAATACTTCCAATGGGTTACGCGCTGCAGGGTCTCGTTCAACTATAGATGCCAATAATCCAAGTTCTTTTTCCTTTTTCATTTTTATCTCACCTTCCATTTATGAGCAATAGCAACAATATGGCTATTGCAGTATTAAGTCCCTAGTATTATGTATAAAAATTAATAAATACATATCAAAAAACTAAAAACCCCGCCTTTGAATTTACAAAGCGGGGATTATTCCACGATTCCACTTTGATTTAATATTCTTTCGATATTAATCTCTTGTTAAACAGCAGGAATTGATATAGGTTATGATCTTTACAGTTCTCCGAACTCTGATCTCCTAATTTGCATTCCTTGCAATTTATAACTAACTGTATAACGGCATTACCCGCCAAACCTTACTTGACTTTTGTCTTTTAGATTTGAAGCTCCTAGGTGCACTTCGGCTCTTCTCCACTTGAAATGCTCTCACCTTTCACATCTCTCTCTGGCAGTTTCTGAATCGCTTACTCTCCTATTCCTAGCTTTTTACTCGGAATTATCTATATTTTTAATTAATATACCATGGTTTTACGATTTTAGCAATAATTTTTTAACACATAATCAATGCGCTTAAGAATTGTCTCTTTGCCTAGCACGACGAGAACATCTCCCATATCAGGTCCATGACCTTCTCCAGAAACAGCTGCTCTAACTGGCATAAACAAGTTTTTACCCTTTACACCAGTTTCTTTTTGTACAGCCTTAAATATGGTTTTAGCAAGTTCTGCATCAACACCCTCAGACGATTCGACAATTCCCTTAAAAGCTGTAAGAACAGTTTCTACAGTTTCGCCTTTTAAAATCTCTAGTACTTTTTCGTCTTCTATTTCAACAGTCTCACCAACAAAACGTTTTGAGAAATCGACAATTTGAGCAAGGTAGTCGAGACGTTCTTGAGCCATGCGTACAATACGTGTTACCCAATCTCTTTTTTCTTCAATTTCGTCATTAGAAACATATCCCGCTTCTATTAAGTATGGCATACATAATTCAACTAATGTATCCAAGTCTTTTTCTTTAATATAATGACTGTTTACCCAGTTTAATTTATTAACATCAAAGACGCCGCCACTTTTAGACACACGCTCTAGTGAGAATTTTTCAATCAATTGATCCATGGACATGATTTCTTCGTTGTCCTCAGGACTCCAGCCTAAAAGTGCCACATAGTTCACTAATGCTTCAGGCAAGTATCCTTTTTCTTAAAATCTTCGACTGCAACATCGCCTTGACGTTTACTCAATTTCTTTTTATCTTGATTTAAAATATTTGGTAAGTGTACATACTTTGGTGCTTCCCAACCAAATGCTTCGTATAATAATAC